>Ga0315284_10006707_pt1 | contig 16400 bp, 23 predicted proteins | sample YL17G09_16_MG_FD_203696 | JGI IMG/M metagenome (GOLD analysis project Ga0315284, IMG submission 203696) | Sediment microbial communities from Yellowstone Lake, YNP, Wyoming, USA - YL17G09_16 | ecosystem: Environmental > Aquatic > Freshwater > Lake > Sediment | place: USA: Wyoming | collected...
TGCGCCTGCGGCCAAGCCTGGCTCGAAGCCACCCCCTTTCGTTCAGCAAGGCAACGATGACTTGATTGATCTCATGCTTGGGTTACCTCAGGAAGGCGATGACTGAAACGCTTGCGGACGCAGGGTGAAGAGGTGTAACTCCCTGTCCCTGATGACACCCGAACTTGAAAGCCAACTCTACAAACTGTACCCCCAAGTGTTTCCCCCTCGTAGCGAGGCGCAGGGTGCTTCCGCCTTCCAACGCTACGGTTTCACCGGAATCGGCGGAGGTTGGCTCGATGTCCTCCGAGAGATGGGACGCAAGCTCGATGACCTTGGAGGGATCGTCGTCGAAGAAGTGAAACAGAAGTTCGGGATCCTCCGTGTATACGTGAGCGGGCCCGTCGAGAAGATGAACCTCGCACGAACGATCACCGCTGAAGCTGCCACCAAGAGCGAACGTGTTTGCGAGGACTGCGGGGCTCAAGGCAGGCAATGCGCGCCGCACGGCTACGTTCGTACGATGTGTGAGAGCTGTTTGAGCGCTTGGGCTCGAAATCTCCCCCGATGATGCTCTTGTCTGGCATCTATGTCGGGGGGTCAAAACATGCCGTACATCTTGTTCGCGTTCACGTTGCCTTGGAGCATCACGGTCGGTTGGGGTTGGGTGGGGCTCATGATCTTGATCGGAGCCGCCCACAAACCACGATGGGAGCCCACTCTCATGCTCACCGCGCAGTGGAGGCCCTGGGTGGAAAACCTCTGGGAGTACACAACGACGCTTGGACGAGGGATCATCTACCAAGCGGGCGCGCGAGATGACGCTCGGATTCGAGCCCATGAAGCAGTCCACGTCAGACAGGTCGAGGACATGATGCTGCTCTCGCTCTTCGTCGGTCTGGCCGTAGGCTACTGGAGCGAGGACTGGCCGATGGCGCTCTGCATTTGGTGGAGCGGCGGCCTCTGGCAACTCCCCAACTTCCTCACCGCCCTGCTTCGCAGAGGGGACGCTTACCTCGATAGCGAACACGAGCGCAGTGCCTACGCACAGACGGATCTTCAGGCCGGAGGTAAGAGCTGGCTTGAGAAACGAGACTCGGTGTAGGGGTTCGAGATGAGCACAGAAGAGCAAGATGAGAAGAAGGTCGTCATCATCTCGGGCGGGAGAGGCGGAGAAGGGGCGAGGGGCGGTAACGTCATTCTCGATTCAGGGGAGGGCCCTCCCCTAGACATCAGCAACGTCTATGAAAAGCTGATGATCGGTCTAAAAGAGTTCCCTCAGAGTACGAGTCACACCGTTGCGAGTGGCGCTGGTTACCTCGGTGGTGAGAACGGGGAGATCCACTTCAGGATCGCAGGTAAGGAAGTGCTCCGCTTCGACAACGAGGGTCGTCTCTTTCACAACGGCGAGTTGCTCGGTGACGACAAGGAACTGTTCGTCATCCTCAGAGCGTTCTTTGGGTACATGATGGGCGGTATGAACAAGAACCGCCATCCCGAGTGATCATGCATCGCTACAAACTCACCAGCGGTGGTTACGAGGGCGCAACACACGTCACGTTGATGCACCAAGATCAATTCTCAAGTGCCGACCTGCAAACGCTCATCGAGGCCCAACTCGTAGCGGCTGTTGAGCGCTTGGGAAACTCTGAGCCTCTGGCCGGAGTTTTCATCAGTACGATGGACAATCTCTTTCGCGCTGTCATCGACCTCTTGATCGAACAGCAAGGGTTTAAGCGCGAGGTCTTCACGGCTGAGTTCAACATATTCGGGTGGCGGCATCTCGATAGCGATGGCTTTGACGAGGACCCCGAAACCAACAGACTCGTTGCGGTGCTTGAGGAGCAAGGGATGAACCAAGCCTTCTTCAAGGCGTGGGAAGACTCAAAGTCACCGCTGAATGAGTACGTCCCAAACGAGCCGAATGACGTCTATGCTGCGAGGCTCTTCGGTGCGAGCGCAGGGGGCGCTTTCCGCCTCAACGAGATGCTTGACCGCAAAGCGTTCAAGACAGTGGTTCCGTGGGCTCATGAGAACCCTGCACCTGGTACGGCAACCCAAGATACCGTACCAGCACCCGAGTGAGCATTGAGTCACCGGCTGCCAGGTAGCGTTTGACCTTCTTGAACTCACGCTGCGGGCTCGGTTCCGGTACCTTCGGAGCTTTCACCGGCTTGACGGGCCTGGGTCTCTTGGCTGGCAGAGGCGCTTTCGGAGGGATCGGAGGGTGGATCCGAGCGGGCGGGGGGTCGCGTAGAATCTCCGGCTTGTGCGGTTTCTTCGGCTTCTTAGGGAGCCTTGGTTGACCCGGGTGCCTACGGGGAGCGGGCGTGTCTTCGCTGTCGAGCTGTGAGTCAGGAACGCGCTTGTACTTCCCTGGCTCTTTCTTGAGCGTCTCCGGGAGCACGTAGACGATGTTGCCCGTGTCCTGCTTGACGACCGGAACCATGTCCGTCGGTCGTGTGTACTTGGCCCACCGTAGAGCTATCCGTTCAGCGAGATGATCCACAGCCTACCGCAGCAATCAAGGGTTTCTCGGAGGGTTATCGAGAGGGTAGTCGTCAGAAGCGGCGTCGAGCATCCAAGGGTACGTCAGAATGATCCGCAAGAGTAGAATCCCCTCTACAGGGGTCTTCCCAGGTACCCATGCCTGCGTTGTTCGTTGGGGCATGTGAAGACAGCGCTCGAACGAGGGACGCCTCACCCCGTAGCGCTTCTCCAATTCCGCGAACATCAGAGGAACTGAAGCTTGTGCTGATTTAAGCTCAGCTCTCAACCTTCTCTCACTGTTCACGACATCGAAGTCCCCTGTGTGCCCACACTCACCGCATGTATCGAAGTCCGACGCATACCCAACGTCGGGCCCGTACGGAGCTGCGACGGATTCCTCAACAATACGTGTTCTGACGTTGGAGGATGCGCATTGCGGGCAAGTTCGAGCTTCGGTCATAGCATCATGAGAATCTGAGAGAAGGCGCCCAAGAAGTAGCCCCAGAGCATGACCCAGAGCACGGTGATGATCACGTCCTCTTTGGGCACATGGTCTCTCACAGCGGGCACAACTGCTGCATCATCGCGAGGTATGCCGCGATAGCGAGCCCGGCTAAGAGCAGTTTGAGTAGTTCGTGGTCGTCTGAGAACAGAGTGACCTCGAAAGTTTGAGGCCTACTCTAGTGTCCGTATAGAAGAGCTATCACCCTTTACGTGAGTGCTGCTACAGTCCTTTTCTGTATCCACATCGCCGTAGCTACGGTGTAAGCCCCCCAAATGAAGACAGCTCATACCCAACTTGTCAGCGTCCGCCTTTCTTTCGAGATGATCTCTGCCCTCAAGGAGATGGGGGACAAGCGTGATCAACCGTGGCAGACGGTGATGAAGGCGATGCTCTCCGAGTCTTTGGGTTTGAACGGGGAAGCTGTCCCGAAGAAGTCGCGAGCGGCAGAGAAGCGGCTCTACTCCGCGTCTCATGTGAAGGCATCTACGAAGCGCCTTCAGAAGCGCTAGAGCTTGATCTTCTTCGCTTCGGCTTTGGTCAGCGCCACACAAGGTAGTGCTTCGATCTTCTGCACCTTGGCCTTGGCAATACGGTGCCACCCGTCGATGGGTAGATACGAGTCCTGAAAAGGGACGAGTAGAACGGGGATGGTCAGATCCACCTTGTCGGACAAGGCCACGTTCCAGTCGATCCCGATCACGCCGAAGTGAATCAGCTTAGAATCTCCGGTCGGGGGCTCCCCAACGAGCTTGAGCACCCCTTCGAGATTCATGCTGGAGATCTCGCGAGGCTTCTTCCGCAAGAGACTCTTCGCGTGCTGCACGTCGAAGGTGTGCCTCAGAAAGCTGAAGACCTCTTCGGATTCATGCCACTCAACATCGCGGGTCGATTTCGTCATCGCGCATTCTCTCCAAGCTTACGCTGAAGCCCTTCGATGGCACGAGCCCTCTCGTCCAGAGACTTCCACTCAAAACCGCCCTTGCGATGAGTGTCTCGTCTATCTCTCGTAGAGGCCAAGAAGACTCCGATTTCGAGCTGAATACACAGCGCGTTGTATTCGCCCCGGGTGAGTACCAGAGTCACGGTGTCTTCAACAGGCTCCGCAACCGCGCGCTTCCCAGCGTTCGTGATCACGAACGTCGTAAAAACGTCCTGAGCGGACTTCCTGCGGACGAGGCGTAACTCGAACAACTCACGAAGCGTCTTGTGATCAGAGGACGACACGTTGTCGTCGAGTCTGATCCCACCGTCAAGAAGGCGAAGCAGAACAGCCCTCTGCTTCTTTGAAACAGGGATAGGTGCTTTTGGCATGGCCGGACTACAACTTGAGGCGGGAGGCGATCAAGTCTCAGAAGGGAATATCGTCGTTGGGGTCCACCGGAGGCGCGTTGGCTGCGCGCTCCATGTCGCGCTTGTTGGCTTCCACACGAAGGTGTTCACGCCACTCGCCTATCGACATAGGAATCTCAGCCTCGCCAACGCCTTCGAGGTAGTCCTCGTACTCAGCCTCTTCGCGAGCGCGAAGCTCTTCTTCATAGCGAAGAGCGGGCGGTTCCATGGGGTCATTCCAATGCATGGCTTCACTACACCGCGAAGGGGTATCCGATCAAGAGCTTGCCCGAGCATAGCACGCGGTGTAGCTACAGCAAAACCTGTTGAGAAATACCCTGTGACCACTCCACCTACGGTGTAAAGAAGCAGCGGGTCTTTGAAAAAGCGGGGAATCCTCCCAAATGGTTTTTGTCGTTCACGAGTGGTTAGAGGAAGATGGGCGCAATCCTAAACCGAGGGTTCTTCTTCTCGACGTTCCGAGTCACGCAAGCACGCTTGTCTTTGATCCACATGCGAGGGCTTGGGCTGGTTATCTCTCGTCCAGACGAGACCAGATCACTCTGAACTTCTTTGACGGCAGTCTGTTCACTCCAACCGAAGTTGCGTCTGGACTACGGAATCTCGTGAGGGAGGCGATCTCTCAGCTCCCGAAGAGAGATGGCTATCTCTTTGCCGTTCACGGGCACCGTCACGCTCTCGGACTGGTCTGGTCGGAGCGTCAGACGTTGCAGATTGGGTCGCCCCCTATGAAGGGTTTGCCGCCCCCTTGGTGGCCTTCTTCCGCGCTTGGATCTCTCTGCTGCTCTGCTTAGCGCGTTCCCGCGCCAAGTCCTTTGCGCAGGGGCGGCAGTATTTCTGCTTGAGCCCAGTCGGGGTGTACTTCGTCACACATCGCGTACAGGTGCGATCTGCGAGACGAGGCAACTTCCGACGTTCACTCCGATGTGTACTGGGGTTGATCACTGTAGCCAGAAGCGCTCCGGTTGGGCACGCACGGCAACAGGTCTCCCTCAGTTCTTGTGACCCCTCGGGATTCGCAGGGGTGTAAACAGAGTTAGCCAACAAGTGTCGCCGTGCGCAGTTCACCGTGCTCAGGGACGCATGTAGAGGCAAGCAATACAATTGGACGAGATCATTCAAGGCTACCACCCCCCAATACAACGCTCACAAAAACAAAGCTGAGCTACACCGTGGTAGGGTGTCGGGAAGATGGAGATAGGATATGTGCTGCACTTTGGAACCCGCTGAACTGAGTGGAACCCATCTCTACGCCGGAGAGGGCGTCTTCGGAGGGCGCAAGGTTCATGTCGTGGCGTACCAGAACAAGGCTGAAAGCTGGGGCCCCAACGCGATGATCCTCCCTTTCCCGGCAGCCGAGCCGATGGGTCGAGAGAACATCATCGACACGAGCCGCTTCCCTTTCTTTCTGACGGACATCACGGAGCCTTTGAGGCCTCGAACTCGGAGCTTTACGAAGGGCATGGCCGCCGCTGGGGGTGCGGATGTCTTCGAGGTGGGCTCTTACACGGTCGTTCTTGCACACGACATCAACGCTGTGCCTGATGCTCTTCAATTGGTGCCTTCGCAGAAGCGGCCTCGAATCACCCAACCTTTCCTGGATGTTTACAAGACCTTCTATCCCGACTGGCCGATTGCGATCTGTTGCTGGAATGGGAGCATCGCTCCAGAGCCTCTCTTGTGGTGGTACATCCCGTCAGACCACGACACCATCTTTGCTCCGGCTCTGGATGCTCACGATGGTCACGCCCCCGACCCACGGGTCCAAGTGCGTGTAGACCACTACCTGTGCTTTGGGTCAACGACGGGTGCTCGCGTGCAATACCGGGACTCCGCTATCCCGGACGAGATCCATGGGTTGCTGCCAGAACGCATCAAAGGTCGGCGCTTTGATAGACCCATGATCAACGGAGACTTCAGGGTCAATGCTGCCAGCATGCATGAGAGCAAACCCGCCAAGGTGTTCCGTGGGACGCGTTCGGTGATCGACAAAGAGACACACGACCTTCTCTTTTGATTTGTGCGACTTCTTTGGTGGGAGGTCCATGTGTCAGAGAGCAGCCCCGCCAAAGAACCTGAGAGCAAGAGCCACGTCAAAGAGTGGGTCACGCTCGTGACTGCCCTGACCGCGCTTGTCGCTGGTATCGGAGCGATTGCCAAACCCCAAGATCAGACAAGCACGAAGGCCTCTTATGAAGTCTTGTCCAAAGCAATTCAGGACAATTCAACGGCTACAGCTCGAAATCACGATGACCTCGTAGCTCTGCGTTCCTACCTCGAAGGCTACACGCAAGCTCAAGCTCGGAGACCTGTCGCACCTCTTGTTGCGCCACCAAAGCCAGTGAAGGTCCGGCCTCCGAAGCCGAAGGATCCGGGGATACCCGCGATCCTCATCCCTGATGCGCCCAATGAGGTGACGAAGGCCCCTCTCTTCTCAAGCACACCCGAACCGGCACCTTCACCCGAAGAGCCTCTCCCGTCACTTCACGATCGTCCCGATGTTTGGGATGCGCCTAATTTCGATGCTGTCGTGAAGTAGAAGGTCAAAGACCTTGCACCCCAGCCGCGTGCTTCAGACACATCTCGAAAGCGGTGAGATCTCGAAACGGATCAACGACCGGCACACCCCGTGGTGTGAACACCGTGGTCCCGCTCGACGACCACACGGCCCCGTCCAACATCAAGTTGTCACTGAGGGGTGAGAACTCTTCGAGCAGCATCCTGTTCTCATCTCGCAAGTTCCCCTTCAAGTCTTCATTGAAGCGGAAAGCCATTCGGGCTCTCGCTGTAAAGCTTCGTGTATCGTTGCTGTAGGCGTACACAGAGAGCCCGAGAGCCCTTGCGAAACCCATCTCAAAAGCGGTTCCGACATCCGCGCTCACGCCTCGAAACGGGGTCATGTTGGCAATGACGAGCTGACATGAACGGATCAACCCCTCGTTGGCTGCACTGATCCGATAGGCTGCTTCCGCAGAAGACAGCCCCTTCAAGTCGAGAACAGCATCGAGAGGGAAGACGCCCTCGATCCCGTATCGAGCGCAAAGCCCTTTCTTGATCTCTGCAAACTCAAGGGCATCGTGTAGGAATACGTCAGGACCGGCAAGGTAGGCACGAGTTGTCATGGGCCGTGTCTACACCGAAGTGGTGTAAGAAGAGGGGAACCAATGGGACGACGCTTACCCGGGCAAAAAAGAGGTAGACCAGGAGCCCCTTTGAAACACAAGAACCCCCGGTATCGAACGCGCATGTGCGTCGTGACCATGAACCGCCCCGAGGAAAAGTTGCTCCAGCAACTTGTGGACTGGGAAAACGAGGCGCGAGAACGTCAGGGGATCCCAGAGGCATTGGACAAGGGTGAGTACATCCGTGCCCTGATCTTCCGACGGGCTCAAGAATGCGGGCTCATCCACTTCCCGAGCGAAACCCCCAGCGTCAATGTCGAAGCGATCGTCGTGGAAGCCTCTGGCGAAGACGTTCCAGAGGACGATGCTGAGGGCGAGGAAGAAGAAGAAGAAGAAGAAGAAGAAGAAGAAGAAGAAGAAGAAGTAGACGACACTCTCGACATGCTTGAGAAGGATCCCGAGCCGGAACCCAAGCCGCCCCAAGAAGCTCCGCCTGAGCCCTCTCCGTCACCTGAAGAACCGAAAGAGGAAGACAATGCTTGAAGCGACTCACCCGCCTGTGGTCATGCGCCCTGTTGCGTACAGCTTCCGCTTCAAGGAAATGGGCTGGGCCATCTTCACGTTGAATGACACGACGGGCGAGTTCTCCATCCAAAGCGATTGGGGGAACTACAGCTACCGTTGGCACGTCAACGCGCTCGGAGAAGGGTACACGCTGCACTCATTCTTGACGAAGTGCGACGCTGACTACATCGCAAACAAGTTCAAGCGGGACGGTCTCCTAAAGGACGAGATCGACATCGAGGCGACCGAGAAAGCCTTTCACGACCACATCTGTCAAGAACGTCGCGCCCGCAACATCAAGACGAAAGCTGAGGCAAGGGGCCTTTGGCTTGAGGTAGACGAGTGGGCCGAAGCGGGTTTCGTTGACATGTGTTTTACGGACTCACTCAGCGACTTCTTCGACTACCATCACGACTTCATCCGGCACGAAAGATCCACCCGCTACAAGTTCTTGGTCACAGAGCTTCTGCCGTTCTTCCAGCGCTACCTGAGAGAGAACGCGCAGCTTTCGCTTGAGAGTGCTCCGACGATCTCTCTGTGAGCATGGCCCACAACTGCTTCCCGATACTCAGGCCAGCAAGATAGGTGTCTTCTCCGACGCCCGCCGCTTGAAGAGCGCTTTCTGGGTCGAGGCCATCAGTCGCTGTCGAGATCGCGACCTTCTGCATGAGCAGATCGTAGAGCTGTACTTGCAACGTGTCTGCATAGATCGGTGTCATGATCCGAGTCTCAAGACGTTGCCCAATGCGATCCACGCGCCCAATGGCTTGGCGAAAAATGATCGGGTTACATGCGGGGGTCTCCATCCAGATCTCGGATGCGAAGTGTACAAGGTTGTTGAGCCCTGTCTGAATCGCAACAGGGTTCACCACAAGCACGCGACGACCCTTCTTGACGATCTCGCGCTCAATCCAGCTCTGACGTTTGGCTGTCGGAACCTTGTCCGCGTAGAGCACGGGAACAGTCTCACCGATGCGTTCGGAGATGAGACGCGCAAACCGAGGGAGCAAATTGACGTGCCACGTGAAGACCATCACGTTACGCCCTTCGCTCAACTCACGCTCAACCCGATCGAGCATCCAACTCTCTTTGGGCAACAGCTCATCGGACGAGAGCCCGGGTTGCAACGCAACGAGCTTGGCTCCTACGGACTCAGGGTAGCGGATCTCAAAGTGACCCTCTTCGCAGTTGCCTGTGTCCTTGGTCGCGCGGTCGAGATAACTCGGAAGCTCCGCAAGCTGGCCGAAGAGCTTCCCCGCCAACTCAGGTGAGAACTGATCCTTCTTGATCTGAGCCACAAGCGCGCGTTGAAGCGACTCGTAACGCTTTCGCAATTCTGGACCAGGGTCCACCATGTGCCGCTCTTGAATGCAGGGCGGGAGATCGATCGCAAGGTCTGCCTTGTGTAACGTCACCGAGAGTGTGAGAAGGTGACGCAGCAAGAAGAGAGGCAACACCCCGGGGGCGTTTCCAACGATGCGCTCAGAGCGCACGACACGATCGGATTGTGAGCCGAACTCGACAACCTTACCGTCCTCTTTGTCTTCGAGGACGCGCTTGCGGTAGCCGTAGCGGTCGATGAAGCGTTGCTTCTCATCCCGACCGAACTCGTTACGGAACTTCGGGGACAGAGCCCACATGTTCATGAACAGGCTTTCCGCGTAGCCGTTCATGATCGAGCCAGTTTGCAAGATCGTTGGGATCCCGAGCGAAGTCAAACGGTGGGCCGAGCGTTCCTGCGCAGATCCGTCTCCACTATATTCGTGCCCCTCGTCCAATACGAGTTGATCGAACAAGTTGGGGTAGTAGGTGCAGATGTGATCCGCGAGCGCAACACGACGTGGCTCAGGGACCGCTTGATAGAGGAACTCCCCGCAAGGCTTCGACCAACGAAAGCGACCAAGGTTCGAGAGAGGGGCCAAGAGGGCGCACGCTGTCTTGACGCTACCCCTTAGATACCCGTTGACGGTAAGTACCCCGGTAGACCACGAGACGTTTTTCTCGCCGACTTTGGAAGACATCTCAGGTTGTGTCAGGCGCGAAGCCGAATCAAGGAACGACGCCCAAGGACTGTAGAAAGACGAGGCTTTCGCCCTGAACTCAGAGACAACTCGAACTTGACGTTCACCCTTCGGAGGGAGCATGTTCAAGAGGTCTCTGCCGAACGAGTCGTACGAGTAGGGCGTTTCATCTTGCAGCAGAACGCGCGCGGTCTCTTCGATCTTGGCCTCATCCCCGAGCATGAAGAGCGCGAGGACGATCGCAGCCTCAGCGTGCTTCTTCTGCCCCTCGGAACCACGAAGCTTGATGGCAGTCTCAAGCACCTGTTCGAGGAAGGGACGCTCGACCCCACGGAAAGCGGGCACTCGCTTGTCTTCGTGGTGCTTGTTGAAGTGGGCAAGAAGCTTGCGATCTTGACGCCCACGCAAGAACTGATGCACCCTTGGATCCTGAGGCGCATGCCGCGCAAGCTGGCGAGCGTAGGACACCGCAAGCTCCGCGAGAGTATCCTCAGCGCGAAGCTCTGTGTGCTCACAACGTGAACGCTTCTTGGCGAGGTCTACCGAGGGCGTCTCCCCGTCGCACTTGGGGCAACGAGCCCCAACGCTCACCCAACCGTGGTTCAGCTTGGCCGTTTCACGCGACAGGATGCTGATCACGAAGCGCTCTTTCGGAGCCCGCGCAACAGCTTCAAGGTCTGCCACCGAGGAAAGGACACGCACGTCCGCATCGGGGCACACCGCTGCAATCTCGTTCGTCCACGACTCAAGAAGGTGAGGCGGGCACATGATGAGAGGGCGGTTCATGTCTAACGTGCGCCCGACCATCAAAGCCACGGTGCTCTTTCCAGACCCGATTTCGCCAAGCAGAATGGCAGCCTTGCCCTTACGTTGACGCTTGGTCGCTCCGGTGCCCCCCAAGAGCTTGACGATGGCTTTGACCGCATGACTCTGAGCCGTGAACAGCTTGCGCGGACTTGGGGCCAAGGTGATCGATTCCGCGTCCCGTCGAGGGTCGTAGAAGATCGGACACTGACGCTCCATGGTTTGCATGAGCGAAGGGCCGTAATGCTTTAGGAGATCGGCCACCGTCATGTTCGAAACATTAGGCGTGCCAGTCTCAGCGTTCCCAGACGCAAGAACGTGGTACTGGTGGGTACGTAGATCCAACACCGTGGTGACGAGCTTCGGTTGCTGCACCTGAACGACGGCTTTGATCTCCCCGTCCTTGTTCACCTTCTCTTCGATGGTCCGGTATTCGCGGTCGAACACGCCCTTGACGAGCAAGGGCGGCAGCTTGGTAGCCGGGTTCGAGGCTTCAATGCGCGCCCCGTTGAAGATACCAGAAGCGATACCCGCTGCGATATGTGCGGGCCTGGGAGGCGTTGCAACGGGGTAGGTGCGAAGAAGCAACTCGTGCACGGGGACATCCGGGAGAATGCCTTGGATGGGCACAAGCTGTCCCCCACGGGTCGTTTGGTGCCACGGCTTGAACTTGGCTTTGAGCGCTGTCAGATCGAGAGGGACGTGCTTCCACTCATCGAGCCCCCCTCGATACGAGGACGCCAGTGGGATCTTGTAGAAGGGGGTCGCACCTACTTCGGGAAGCTCAGGAAGCTCCGAGGCGTCTTGAGCCCACGCGTTCACCTGAGCGACCACCGAGGGATCAGCCTCGAACAAGGCAGGGCTCTTACGTCCCACGAAGACGACCTGCTTGAAGGTGTCGAAGTCGTTCCCAGGGAAGCGGAAAGCGCGGGCATCCGAGAACTCGCGACCGATGAACTCCGCTGAGGCCTTGAGCGCGTAGTGAGGCACCACGAAGAGCAAGATCCCGTCAGGCATCAAGGCATCCGTGAACCGCGCCAAGAACTTGTGTTCGAGCCGCCCGTGGACGCGATCAAGGTCGTAGGGCGGGTTCAGAAACAGGACCGAGATCCCGTCCTTCTTCTCACGCTTGAATGAAACGCAGAAGGCGTCCCCGACGACAAGGTTCTTGGTTGCACCCCAAGAGATGGCTTGTAGCTTGTCTCGGGTCGTAGCCGCACGCGTGGCTTCCATCTCGCACGTGTAGATTGAGTGGCTTCCGCCAAGAGCCTTCACGAGCCCAAGAATGGCGTCACCCTCACCCGCGCAAGGGTCCATGAAGCTCTCTTCCCCTTGGGTCTTTTCGTTCAAGGGCTCAAGAAGCGCAGCGATGCGCGGAACCAAGTGATCGGGGGTCTTGAAATAACCTCCGATTGCGACACTGCCAGGCCTAGCCATTACCGCCCCCTCGTGGTCTCAAAGAAGAGCGCGACTTGACGCGCGAGCATGGTTTCGATGTCCGTGTGACTGGCCTTGAAGGCGATTGGCTTCACGAGCCCAACCTCTTCGACCCCGTAGGAGTAGAACCCCTTGTTGTGGAGCCCGAAAGGTTGCGTGTAGTAGGCATGGGCGTTGCCGTTGGGCCAAGATGCGAGCCCATCCCCGAGACACGAGATCAAGAGCTGGAGATAGAAGCGCCCGTCCGAAACAAGAGGACAACGCGTCCGCCTGTCGAGATACGTGCAGAACAGAAAGGCCATGGGGACGAGGCTTGCCAGGGTTTCCATGGAGATCGCATCGTCGCCTGTTTTGAGCCCATCGGGAAGAAGCTTGTAAACGTGCCGTGCAATAGGGCCCACCTCGATTTGTTGGGAGTTCGCCCATTCTTGAGTGGGCATCACAACAAAGGCGGCCCCCTTGGGATCGACCATGCCAGGATCCATTTGAAAGAGATCGGGCAGAAACAACGTCAACGAAGAGCCCTCAAGCTCGCGCTGCCACACGGACTGATAGCCCGCCGAGCGCAAGACGTTGAGTTTCTCATCCTTGCGTCGTTGATACCCGTTCGTGTCCTTGACGAAGTTCGCCTTGCGACCTGACAGAAGGTTGACGGCAAAAGGCTTGAGTTGTGCTTCCGACGACACAAACGAAGCCCACACAGGGCGCATGTCTTCGGTATCCGTGAGCCCGCCTTCCCAGAGGGTATCGGCTTCGACGGTAGCGAGACAAACAGCGCGAAAGGTGCGCCCCTTGCCTCCATCTTGCGTCGCGATCTCTATTTCTCTGCCCACGGGCTAACTACATCCCAAACGAGAAGCGATCAAAGCCGTTTGCACTTAAAACGGATCCCCGCTGCTTGGCTTGAGAAAGGCGGGGAAATTTGCGACGGGCAGGTCTTTGGCTTTGAATGGCGCCTTGAGCATGATTCTATGAACGAGGTCGGTCTTGACCTCGCACTCGGGACATTGAAACGTCGCGAAATACTCGGTCTCGTCTCGACAGGATTTTGAGGTTTGATACAGATCCCTCTGCTCCACCAAGAGCAAGGCCCCGCAACCTCCGTTCCCGTTCCCGTTCCCTGTGCACTTGGTCTCGATCGACCAGCCCTTTTGAGGGCGCCCTTTCTTGAGCACCTTCATGGGGTGCCTCGGATGCGGCGATAGGTGGTCGCGACCCACCCGCTGTGGTGATTGGGCGGCCCTCGATAGATGTCGTGCGGGAGCCCGTTGTTGCCCTGCTCCAAGAGGCCTTCGAGGTTGAGCTTGTGGAAGCACTGGTGCACGAGCCCAGGTTTTGCTCGAAGCTTCTCCGCGACCTCAGCTAAGGTAAAAGTTTCTATCTCCCCTGCGGAGGAGCCTCTTTCCCCTTTACATTCAATGAGTTCTCTGATCGCATCAAGAAGGGCAGGGAGCTTCCAACGTCGCGTCGAAGGACGATGGAGGGGTCTCTTCCTTGCATGGGGTGGTTTTCGGCCATCATCGCGGAAGCGCATGGTTCCCTAGTTACACCAAGTGGTGTAACTAGAAGGGCATGATCCTTGTCAAGATCTCTGAGACAAACGATGTCATCTGGCCGGGGCCCGACAACTATGACTACGACCCCAAGCGGGTGAAAGCCGAAGAGGACTGGGATCGGAAGATCAGTAGCGTCCCTGTGCATGCTGTTTGCAATGGCTTCGTGGACAACATCGTGACGTCAGAGACGCATCGCTCGTTCTCTTGTCGTCGGTGTTATATGCGAGTCACGTTCCCAAGAGAAATTGAGACCTTCGCGCAGCTCAAGAAGCATTTCGCGCAGTTCAATCCCGAGTGATGTTCGATGCAAGTGCTCATGACGAACGAGCTGCCTATGTCGCGAACTGACGAAGTGGTCGAGCACTTGTTGAAGCCACGTCTGTGGATCCCTCACGCAGACTACCCCGACTACTCTCTTTGGATCGATCGCGTGCACGAGCAACTTCGCAAAGAGGCCAAGCGTTCGATGGTCGCGCTCGAAGGCGGACGTGTGGTAGGAGTCGTGCTCTATCAACAACACCGGAGCCTGTCTCAGACCTTGGAGATCAAGAACATCTCCGTTCGCCCTGAGAAAGCAGGACGCTATATCGCGAGCTTCCTGCTTCGCAATACGGAGATTGAAGGGGCTCGTGAGTACCAAGCTCAAACGGTTACCGTTGACGCCAAAGCGGGTAACAAGGGTATCAGGCTCTTCTTGCTCGCGCATCGCTATCGAATCACACAAGAGCAAGACCTCTACGGTCTCGGATCGGGTCCTGACTTGGTATTCACAAAGGTGCTTGCGTGATGCACCAGTCTACAGGGATCCCCGAACTCGATGACGTACTCGGAGGGGGTTACCCGTCTGGCGCTCTAACGCTGATCTCTACCGGCCTCAGCACTACAAGAGCGGAAGGCTACACGCTGCTTTTGGACTACGCCATTGCGGACGACGAGCGCTGTGTTTTAGTAAATAACAACCCCGATCGCGTAACACTCGCCCGCTCTTTCTTGGATGCCCCTGAGATCCTTTTCGTTAACGGTTGGAACCGAGACGGGGAACTGTGTCGGACTGCGATTCCTACTCTGCGGGCCTATGCCCCGCTTACAGCTCTCGTTGTCCTCATCCACACGGTTGGGGCACCTTTGGCTTTGAACTACGAAGCGGAAGTCCACATTCAGGTCAACCGCCTCTACGATCAACTTCACCTGAAGACCCTGAAGTTCAGAGATGGCCCGCAGTTCGAGATCCCTCTGTGGGGTTAGGCCTTGTCGCCTTTGACGACTCCAAACTTGGGCTTCAAACGAGTGACGGGTGCAACAGGCGCATCTTCTTCAACCTTCTCCGGCCTCTTCCAGACGATCGCGTAGCTATCAGCGGGGCCATCTCCGAACTGAACACACGCATCCCAAGGGATGACAACGAAGTAGGTGTTGCCGGGCCCAAAGGCCAAGGTAGCGGTCCAACCCTCGTCCGTGAGATTGAGATCAGGGATCTGCGGCCCTTGCTCGAAAGTAAGTCGGAAGTTCGTGAAGCTGCCATGCACTCTCAAGTTCGCAGGGACATCAACACCAGGGTGCGACGTGTCCACGGTGACCCACGGGAACGACTCCCTCAAGAGCAGGTCGAGCATAGCTCTCTTCAGTTTATTGCTTGCCATCTAGCTTTATCCTCGGTTACCAAACGTGGCCCAGACTGTGCGGATGTCTCGACGCAGGGCTTCTTGTTGTACCTTGTCGCGTAGAGACGTGTATTCACACCAACGAAGGTATGCTTGTCCGATGCACGGATCCTCGAAGGCGTCTCCTACGCATCGAAAGATGAAGCGATTCGCGAACTGCCGATAGCTCGTCTCACCTTGTGCAAAGCGACGAATCTGATCGAGCATCTGAACGACAGGATCCCCCGTCATCTCCAACCAACGGTCCATCACCATAGGCAAGTAACGAGGCCAATTCAGCCCGTAGTTGCCGAGCGCGAACGCATCGTTGACCTCGACAACGACAGTTTGTCCTGTGTCGAGCACACCGAGGTCTACGGAGAAGGCCACGGGAAGCAGCTCTCGCTTCATGAGCGCTTCGATAGCTTGATCCGCCACGCCAACATCAGGCGGGATTCGGAAATCCCCTGCGTAATGCTTCATCCCGATCACCTCGTCCTTGTGGATGAAGGCGCGATACTCACTTACGAAGTTCACAACGCCTTGAACGTGAACCAAAGCGTTCTCAGGGAGCGACGACGTTCGGAAGTGGTCTTTGAACGCACCGACGACATGGCCTGTGAAGAGCTTGTGCTCGACGGGCTTCATGAAGAAGGGCCAAGGGAGTCTACGAGCCTCTTCTAGCGTCATCGTTGCGACAGTGCGACCCAAGAGAGGTTGGAGCGCGGGGGGGAGCGTAGGCAGGTCTGGGGCAGGCTTCCCCAGGTGCGTGACAGCCTTGCGCGCATCCCCAACACCACCATGGACGAGCGTCTCTGGGGTCAGCTTGGGCAAGATGTCTTCGACGTTCGTAAAGCCCTCAACTTCGATGCCTCTTTGAAGCAGACCGTGCCACACCGTGAGGCTTGCCTCGTAGGTGGGGAGCCCGTCCT
>Ga0315284_10006708_pt1 | contig 16399 bp, 11 predicted proteins | sample YL17G09_16_MG_FD_203696 | JGI IMG/M metagenome (GOLD analysis project Ga0315284, IMG submission 203696) | Sediment microbial communities from Yellowstone Lake, YNP, Wyoming, USA - YL17G09_16 | ecosystem: Environmental > Aquatic > Freshwater > Lake > Sediment | place: USA: Wyoming | collected...
ACATAATCCTTCTTTTAAATACATTTTTGTCAACGGTAGTTCTCTCTTAATAAACTGGATAATTGCCTCTACATCTTTTGTATTAGCCTCACCTTGAATTATTTTCTGTAATTCTTCAAATGTCATGGGTTCACCTTCTTCTTCATACTTCTTTACCAGTTTTTCAATCCTAGCCATATCCACACCCTTAAAATCTGTAACATCCAATAATGGACCATTCATGATCTCAAAGGTTAACTTTCTATCTTTAATTTTTTCGATGTAAACTATTTGGCAAAGATCACTATCCGCACAAAGCGAACAATCATAATTTCTGGCTTCAAATTCCTGCCCAAAACAATCTGTTTGTTCTTCTGGAACAATAAGTTCAGGACTAACCGGAAACAATAAGTCAATTTTAGTTTTTCTTTCGTGTATCTTTTTCATTTTTCTTAATTTATTATTACACTTGTTAATCTTTTTGCATTTTTAACATCAAAATCACATTCGACTGGAAGATCCTCAGAGTGATATATTTTCAATCTATGTAAAGAATGTGACTGAACATAACGCCCAATATCATAAAAATCATGATACTCTATTTCAGTTTTACCTTCGCTCAGTCTCTCTCCACGACCCATACGCTGTTTAATATTTATCTTGGATTGACCAGCAGCACAATCAATTATTGTTCGTATAAGAGGAAGATTTAAACCTTCTTTAAGTACCCCGGTAGCTATGATTACATCCAGATCCCCACTCCGGAAAGCATCAATTTTCTGGATTATATTTGGATCCTTTGAGTGGGTAATCTCAATATTAAATTGCTCCTTAAGTTGTTCATGTATAAATAAACCATGTTGAGTTTCCTCTACATACACTACAATCGGTCCGATATTTATCCTCTCTTTTATAATCCGGGCTACAATAGATGTTCTTTCTACAGATTGATGGATAAGTGTTTTAATACAATCATCATAATCTAAAACAGACTCACGAAGTATAGTATTACAAAGATGAATCCTGACTTTTACCGGAACAGAGATGCCTTTATCCATCATTTCTCTCTTTGTCACTGTAGCTAGTTTAGGACCACTTAGACCCACAATGATCATTTTTGATACTATATCATCACTATCAAATGCAGATCCTGATACAAACACTCTCACACCAGCCTGACAATGTACTAATGTTTTGCTGTACATTGCAGCTCCGGCTCGGTGTGCTTCATCTACCGCAAGAACTGTAAACTGAGCCAGGTCTTTTTTAACATTTGGGTCATCAATTTTTCTATAAAGGGATTGTATCATACAAAGTGTAACTCTCTTCACTGAATAATGCTGATCATTAATCTCCCCAACTTCTTTAAACACTTGTTGAAAGAATTCCAAAAGTTCCCGGTATACGGTTTTCCTATGAATAACCACAAGAATCTTCTGATAATCATCATTAAGATTTATAAATATTCCGGCTATTACAGCTGATTTCCCGGAATTTGTAGCTGCATCTATCACCCCGCGAGGAAAATAAATAAATTGACCCCTGAATTCTATGTCATGATTATATGCTTCAATAAGTTCTTTTTGATGGATATACCCATCATTAATGGTAATTGGACCTATTATAGCTTGGAACTCCCGACAAAAACTGGGTAATCCTTTTCGTTCATCTATAATTTCAACCCCAAGATCAGGATAATCTTCTTCAATCATTTTAAGAAAAACAGGAAGAAACCCCGTTGCCATTACCCCACTCGGAGTAATAAAATACCTGTAACCGTCCCAGTGATAACGAAGTTTTTTAGCTGCAAAGAATGACCCGGGAACTTTAACCCTTAAATATTCTCTGAATCTTTCCATTAAATTGGGATCAATTAATAAATCTTTCCCACCTACCAAAACCTTAGTTTTTACATTCTCTATGACAATCTTCATCTTTCTCGTATTGATAATCCGTAACTCCTATGGCAAGTAAACAAGATACCCAACGATTATATGCATGAATATCCATCTTTTTTCTATATTCTAACAACTGTTTAAAATCCTTAAATTTTACAATAGCCTCAAAATAAGGCATATCTAATTGCTCATGACATTCCTGACACCGGGGTTTAAAGTTTTCCGGATCCGCCTCAAACTGTGGAAAATGTTTTACAGACAGGTTATGTGAATGCCCCCAACGAACACCTATAAGTGTCTTATGACAACTTTCGCATCTGATGTATCCTCTCTCTTCAATTGCCTGTCTATCTTGTTCTTTACACGCTGTTGCGTAGTCTCTCTTCTTTACTGCGCGTTTTTTCGATAGTGGTTTTAATCGGAATTTCTGTTGCATTTTTTACCTGTTTAAAATAAACCTGTTCATCAGTGGTGATGTTCTCTTTTTTAAGCGTAGCCATATATGTCTGGTAAATTAATTTAGCATTATCTCCATATAATTGCGTAAACTGCGGTACGTTGTTTAAGTAGCTCCACTTTTCAAACTGTGCATCTATCCAGTCCTGGGGTAACGCTTTCATAGATTCTGCATCATTCTTGGCATAAACAAAATGAACCCGGGTCACAAAGTCATAAGAAATATATGTCTTAAAACATCTTTTTAAAGCTACTTCCCATGCCTTCTCCATTGCTGTAGTTTTATCCGGAGTGGGATCCTTCTGTATTACTAACGTATCTCGGTAATACTCAACTATTTTTGTAGCTATACCTTTTAATCTATATAAACTAAACTTATTCCCCAATAATTTAATGCCTAAATTTATGTAAACATTAAAACCATGCTCAAATGCAAGTTCAAATAACTTACTGAATTCAAGTGCCTGAGAGGTAACTTCCTTTAAAGTAAGATACTGAATAGAGGTCTTGGTAATAGTTAAAGTTTTTATATTATTGGCAATCATTATACCCGAGTATAAACGATTAAAATCCGATACAAGATTTGTATCACTTTCAATATGTCTATCTGCTTTCTTCTTTCCTCCAGCCTTAGTAGTAACATTTATCCTATTTCGGATAGAAGACTTTAGTGCTTCTTTCATTATGCTGTTTACATCATGCAAATTTAGACCATATTTGCTTATCAGACCCAACAAATCAGACCGTTTTATATGAATAGCGGGATCTTTCATATTACTATCCTTTTATTTGCATAAACTTTCATCTGATGATACAGGAACTTTGAATCCATCCATGGTGTTTTTTCTTCCTGCATTAATAGTGTCTCTTTCCCCAATTCATTTACATCTTTTCCTATACCCTTTTCCTGGAACCAATCAAGATTAACTACTTTTATCTTTTTATATTGCATCAGATTCCGGGCTGTGATTAAACCATTTACATAAAAATCAGCATCCGGAACTATAATAACCTCTTCCACAGGAGATTTTATAATAGTGTTTCTCTGTATGATCCCGGGCTTTTCCCCCTGATGACTTACACCTGCAGAACCTATTGTTGCTGCACAGGTCCAACCTTCTGTCAGATAAATCTTCTTCTTAATAAAAAGAGCCTCTTCATTAAATAAAACCTCTGACTTACCTATACCACAATCTTCTTTAAATGGGTTCTTGTATCTTACAAAATTATCTATATAATCACGCCCCAGAAAATAAGTCAAAACACCGTTACGTTTAAAGGGTACAATAATATAACCAAAGTAATTAAGCCTGGGATCCTTATGCTCTTCATTGCAATACCCCACACCAATACGATCCAGATAATTTAAATCAAAATTTCTACCTTGGAGATATTCCCGGGCTCTGTAAGCTAATGAAGTAGTTCCTTCAAGTATAGGATGATATCCGTGAGGAAGTTTAATCTTAGATATACGTTTAATCCTGGCAATAGTAGTAGGAATCCTTAAAATCCCTGAATCCATGGAATCAATTAATTCATGGGCTTCAAAATATCCTATACCATGATACATACGGATTACATCCACCAAAAAACCTGAAAAACAACCGGTCCAGCACTTCCCGGTTCTGTAAATAAAATTCAAGGCAAATTTTTTCTTCCCACATACGGGACAGATTGCATTATACCAACCATTAGTACTCTGTTCTACCGGCCCATGAAACTTATCAAAATAAGCATAAAGTTTTTCCGTATCAATCATCTGTTATATTTTTTAAGTATTCATCTTTATCTACTTCATTTATCATCATTTTTTCTTCATCAATCTTAATGATACACATATTCTTACCCCTATAAGCCAATCCCTCACGCTGGACTATAGGCACAATACGCCTTATTCCATATTCTAATTCATCCACTGTGCTGCATATCCCGAAAACAGCGTGAGAATTCATAGCCTTTCCGAAATCCTCAGAAAAATCCTTCAGATCAAATGTTTTTTTACTTATAGCATCCCTGTTAACCTGGGAAGGAGCAAATGCAAAAGTATTGAGTTCCCTGTTTAAATTAATTGCTTCGTGATATACTAATTGAATTTTAATTCTTGTATCCCTCTTCTGATCAGAGGGATTGGAAGGAATAAAATGATCTATTGAGTCATAAATTATAATTTGTGGTATCCAGTTTCTCTCTTCCTTTAAATACCCGAGTCTTCCTTTTACATCATTGATGCTTTTTGTCCCGGCTGGGTATGAATCAATAAATAAGTCTCCCCCCATATAATGACCAAACCGGTAAAGTACATCATTAAGTTCATCTTGAATATCAGAATCATATAAATCCTGATAACTACATTCCATTAAAGCCTGTTTAGCTCTATTACGGATACTCCTGGCTCCATTTTCCCCGTCAGCATAGTATACCTTATACCCACAACGAGCATACTCTAACCCCATTTTAATAAGAAATCCGGTTTTAAATGACTTAGGACCGGACATAAATATTATTAACTGGGGGGAGAAAAAACCATGGGCAGATGTTAAGTTATTCAAATCATGAAGAAATGTCGGGTGCCCCTGGGTCTGTTCATCATAATGTTTTTCTCTGTCTTCTACTAAAAATCCCCCATCATGATGCATATCATACCCCACAGATCTTACCATTGATGAGATTTTATTCATCCTAGTAAGTACCTGATTAACAGACATCTTACCAGAAGCAAAATCCATGAATGTGCTGTCTATGTTTTTCTGTTGAACCTCTAAAATAAGTGTATCCTGGATTTTCTGTTTATCAGAAGCAGGAAGAGGAATATACATATCCTCTAAAACCCCTAAAAGATCTTTACGAATTTCTTCCGTAAGATTAGCGGTTTCTGCTGCTTGCTCCTCAAAAAATTGTAAAATAGTAACCTGACTTGGTGTTGTACCATACAACTTGTAATATTTTTTCACAAGTTGTAGGCATAACTTAAACTCTAGTAAGTCGAATAAATCTTCATCAAGATCATTTATATATTGAGTTCCATCAGGGTATTGAACAATGTAGGATAGCAGACTTAATTGGTAGTCTACTGTCATTTTTACTCCTCAGGTTTAGGTTCTTCTTTTAGTTCTATCTCCATCAGGATAGATTTTTTCAAGATAGAACTAACTTCCGCTGCTACGGTAACACTTTGAAATGGGACACTTTGACTGGCTATATATTTGACCAGTTTTTCATAATCTTCAGGTTCAATCACAACTTTCTTTGCCATAATTTTTTAGTATTTATTTTAACATCAAAGATAAACTAAATTTATGAATCTACCAAATTTATTTTTTAACTCTTATTTATATCATCTGTTACAGATATATTCTCAGTAATAATAATTTCATTATAAGTAGCACTTATTAACTCAATTACCAAATTATCCAGCAAAGTAACCACATCCTCAACAATCCTTATATATGTTATAACTTTACCTATGACATCATTTAAAACTATTTCGTCATCTTTCTGAACATATCTGGTATTTGGTAGTATAATAAAATCAGAAGATTCTGTTATTACTACTAAATCAGATAAACGTAGTGCCTTATGCCCCATTACCCTGAATATCTCCCCAAGATCCCTGTTATCATAGATTACAGAATAACCATCATCAAATAACACCTCATTAGTACTTCTGGAATCTGTTATAACCGGAAGGACCGGATCTGGTTCTGCATCAATCAAATGTTCCCCAACTAATGGGGTATTAGCATAATGTAAATAAGCCAGTCCTCTTTTTAATATCTCTAATACATGACATCTATGGGGGGTGGGTGGTATAGGTGGTTGAGAAATAACAGCGGAGAGTATGGCATCCGATAAAGCTAAACTATCTGCTAATGGCAACTCCAATATCTTATTTGTTACAGTCATAGCATCAGTTATTGTAAACCCATCATCCGAATAAATCGAAACAATAGTTCCCCTGCTATCTACAAAAGTTACACTATCAGATAATACTTTTTGTATATCTTTCGAAGATATACTATCAGTTATTGTTGATGAATCCTGAATACCCGTTACAGAAGATGGGTATAATGTATCAGATAAAGTTATTGAATCGGATAATACTCTACCTATTTCTCTTACTGCACTATTATCAGATAATGTTAATGTATCTACTAATGACAATATCTCAATAACGAGTAATTTATCAGATATGGTATCACTGATTGTATAACTATCAGCTTCAGGTATAGAAATATTTTTTATATAGGCATCAGTAATAATAGTATCCTCACTAATAGACCTGGCATAAACAGTTTCTTTATATGCTATATCACTTAAAGTACCGAAATCTGATAAAGATTTACTGGTTATTTTTAAATTAGCATCGGTAATAGTTAAGATATCCGTTAAAAGTTTATTTGTAACCAGTGTCCGAACATTATTATCTGTTATAGTTGAACTATCTGTAAGGCTTTTAGTTAGAGCCAAACCCCCTGTAGCTCCATATTCATAAGCTCCGATAGTCGGTGGATTAGCCACAGCAACACCATCCTTATCCGTTAATCCCGATGTAATATATTTACCTATCCTTGCCGTAGTTAAGTGATAATTTATAGAACTAACAAAAGGAGGTACCGACTTAAGGTTAGTCTGAGGGGAAAGCCCCGTAACACCTGTTGCAGTAAACCCCGTAGCCGTCAGATTTGGGTCATTGTTATTACCATTACCCCAAAAAATATTATTAAATATAGCCAAACCATTTATGGATGCCCCCCTGTTCCACCCGTTTCCCTGTATAGGGGCACCATTAAATCCCTGTATTATATTGTTACTTATAGTAGCATTAGTGGATGTACCAAGATCAGGTACACTGACACCCCATGCTTTAGTCACACCAGAAGTACTGGCTATTACTGTATTATTATAAAAATTAAAATTATCACATGTATCATTAACCGGAAGCTCCTGGGAAAAATAACACCCCCAACCACTTGGAGAAGTGGTACCGGTAGCTGCCCCTATCTGATCAAATACATTATAGCGGATATAAATATTATTCTGATAACAGACAGAACTACCATGTGTCCTTAAATATATCCCCTGACAGACATGGTGTATATAATTTCTTTCAATGATGACATCCGAATTCCATACCTCCAGTAGTACCCCCCGAATAGATTGTCTTTGAACCAGGTTAGGTTGTCCAATAATATTATCATGGATCCATACAGAATAAGTAGAGGTTCCCTTACTTGCATATTGAACATCAATAGAACCAGTGATATTATTATTATAAATTTCATTACCCCCCTGCCAATTCCATATCTCAATGGCAAAGTCCCAACTTGAGATACCTGTCACATGGGTCTTTGATATGGTATTGTTGTATATCTTTACATTTTTTATGTACCCTTCAACCCCATATATGGGAACACCATCGTTTATACCATTCCTGTATTGTGTGATCGTATTGTTATAGATCAACATTCCATCCACTCCACCTATACCCAATCCCCCTATCGAACCACTATAATAACCGGCACAATTAGTAACTACATTATCCCTGAAAACACTCCCGGTTATATAAGCAGCCGCATTTGCCGGAGGCTCTCCCCCGTAATACCGTACTCCCCAGTGACTAAAATTAATAAAGTTACAGTTATATACTGTTACATTATTTCTATACCAGATACCTATTGCGCCCCATCCCGCCAAATTACCCCCATCCATCTTTATATTAGAGATAGACTGATTTCCATTTGTTTTGGATCCACTGGATAATCGTATGGCAAAACCACTGTTACCCCAAATATCACTAGCATTTACGGTACAGTTAAAAATAGTGGTAACTCCCACTCCTTCGATACTAACCCCAACCGGAAGATTTATCTGACTTGTGATGTTATATGTACCGGCATTAACATGAATAATATCCCCACTAACGGTGGCACGGGTAACGGCATAATTAGGAGTTAACCATGCAGTTGCAAGAGTTAACCCATTTCTTGTGGATACATCAATACCAGTTTTATCAACAATATATGTGGCCATACTTGGGGGTTCCTCAGATAAGGTATTATCCTTTGTACATGTTATTAGAACTACAAAGGATAATACCAAAAATAATTTATTCATTAAGCATGAATAATTAATTCTTTATGCTGCGGTCAAGGTCCAGGTGATCTTTAGGCTATCCCCAGCTGCTTTATTTATCACTGTAAACGATGAATAACACCACATGTTCACAGTATTCTGGGTAACAACATCAAAGATACCGGCCTCGGTAACAGCACCTGTACCTACCCCGGCACCAAAATCACCAACCATGGTAACAACATTGGTACTCCTGAGTTTGGAAGTTAAAGCAACCCTTGAACCTGCTATATAAGCATTCAATGTAGTTGTACCACCCATTCCTGTACCCAGTTCCATCCACCCGGCCTTAGCCAATGAGGGGGTTGCCATCATCTGGTCCATTAAACCGTTTTTTCCTGCCTGTGTTACAGTATTGTGTACTCTGCGAGTATCTTTAAGATTACCTGCTTCGTCAAATAATTCCAATACCATGTTAAACGTGGGGTTAAATTCCCCTGTAAATCCTTTATTCATTTCAATACTTATTTTATCTGTTAACTTATTAATTGATTCCATTTTGTTTAGTTTTAAGTTACTTCCCAAAGTATGTTAACTGTATTCGAAGCTACCGTTCCTGCTTTAGTCCATGTAATTATAATATTGGTAGCATCACATGTTATTACCCCTGTCTGTCTGTTCGCTCCTGTATATGGATTAGTTCCTGTAGCAGCGGTAAATCCTAATTCCGCAGCAGTTGAATTATATATATTATCTATAAGAGCTGTTGTTGTACCCTCTGCTGAACAAAGACAAATTCCAGAATGATTAGTACCATCATATGCCCCCTGACAAATTTCTGATAATGCCGCAGCATAAGCAGCATGAGCAGATACCCTCACAATTTTTGGAATCCTGCCTAATCCATGAGCTATATTTTGTGTGGTAGAACCATCATTTATATTTTTAGTTGCTATACCGCATTTAAAACCAATATCAGGTATAGTAGGTTTATTTGATATATTTACATTCCAATCAGCTCCTACTGTTGCTCCTGTAGCTATACCTGCAAGTTTTATACCATCAACATCAGGATATAATCCTTTACCGGTTTCCTTTGGTTGTAATCCTGAAATATCCTGAGTCACACCATCATTTCCAGGAGGACCGGGAGGACCCGGTACTGTAGAAGGTGCCCCGGGAACCCCATCAAAATAATCTACCCCTTTTATAGGAGTATAACCCGGAGAACCGGGACTACCTGGTATACCATCATTATAATCTACCCCCTTTACTGGTGTATATCCAGGAAGACCAGGACTACCAGATAACCCATCAAAATAATCTACCCCTTTTATAGGGGTTATTCCATCAGTTCCCTTTAAAGAAGCTAACCATGCAACCTCTGATAATATTGCTCCATGTGTTTCTGTTTGTGTATCTACATATATTTCATAAGCAGATTTACCTGAAATACTTGGAGGAAGAAGGGTAGAATCAATTTTTCCATCCTCATCAAATAATTTTGTATTACCTGAATAACTCATACCTTAATTTATATACCAATTATTTGCAACTGCATCTTGTATTGTTAAACTCGTATTTAATACACTTAAAACAACCGTTGCTGCCCCGTCAATATTATCAGGAGTACCTGTAACATCTGCCGTCACTGTTACAGTATTTCCTATTGCACCCGCTACTTTTTTAATTATCAAAATCCTTCCTGATCCTGTAGCCGGGGGAAGATTGACTACCTTAACCCCTGCCGTAGCATCTACATAAATATTAATATCTTGCCCCGTTACAGCATAAGGAGTAGTTGCAGTATTGGTTACTTTCTGGTTTAACCCGGAATTAATATATACCTGTCCATAAATACCTGTTAAATATGGTAATCCCCCCTTTAAAATTAAATCACCCCCATTTCTATTTGTAATACCATCATCATCTGTACCATCCCCACCATACAAATACAAATCACCCCCATTACCTTTATACCCACTACCTGCAAATAAACCCACTGATTTACCCACACCATTACTATCAGCTGGTAGTAATGTTACAGCACTCCCACTACCTGCTTCTCCAATATATATTCCATCTGAAACAAAAGATAATATATCAGCTGTTATATCTAATAAAAAAACATCGTCAAATATCTCCAATCCTTGTATAGCGGGAACAGTCATTGTTCCATCACTACCTAAATCCGGATCATAAATAAAATTAGCATGTCCCTGAATATTATTTACATCATGAAAACAAGCTACCTGATGTTCTGCCGGTGTCCCCTCTACTCCCACAAAACCCCCTGTTCCTGCTTCCGGTGCATCTCCATAATATAATCTGCATGTACTTGTGTCATACATTACTACATGAGTAACACCACCATCCGCAGGTTGTAATCCATTTACAATTCCTATATAATTATTAAATTCATCAGTGCCACCCATAACTATCCCACCAGTCCCGGCTTGTAACGTAATAGTTCCATAACCCTTAGTAATAACTAATAAATTAACATCAGTTAATGTTCCTTCTGTCCCTATCTTAAATGTTGTTAAATCAAAATTACTATCCCCAAAATAAAGATTATTATATGCTATACTACCTGCCCCCGATGAAAGATATACTGCACCAGCATATGCATAAGGACTAGACACCTCATCACTACCCCTTAAATAAATATCACTATTAGATAATATTAAATTATCTTTAACAACTATATTTTCTATAGCGACACCATGAGAACCTGTTATTTCATTAATATGATCCGTATAAATATCCCCATAAAATCTTGTAGAATAAAAATATCCACCATAATTCAATCTGGTAACATCCGTAGGAGCTACTACCCCTGAATCAAATTTACCTGCTGCTTTAACTGTATATGGGGCATACCAACTATTAGTTACATCCCAATTCAAAATATTATCCGTTGGGGATACACCCGCAGCAGACGCAAATCCATAGGTAGTAGGACTAAAAGCTGTTAAAACATATCCCGGAGTAAGACCCGCTACAGGATGATTAGTAGTATCAACTAAGTTATGAACCAAAGAAGCCTTACCTGCAAGTGCTGTTACCAATCCTGTAATCTGACTCTGGGTAAGTGTTAAAGAAGATATATCTATTCCCTGGATGGTATGATCATCAGTCCACTGTGCAAGTTGTAGATTAGTCGGAGTTCCTAATACCGATACATTCCCACCACCATAAGCTATTAATTGGGCAAGAGTCTTGCTTCCCGAGATTACATCTGTAAACACTAAGTTATTGGAGTCATCTTTTGTGATATAAATATCCCCCGAAAGATAATAACCGCTGGCAGCATATATACTACCATTTACAGAAAGTTTTGCACCATATGAACTTGATGTTTGATTGATAGCTACATCGTTTCCCAGAGTAGACGGAAAAAGAACCCCGTTTGAACGAGCCCAGTAGTTACCAAATGTAGTATTATTCGGAAGAGGTTGACCAGAGGAACCAAGTAAACTACCACCAACAGAACCACCGGATGAGCCATATTCACCCAGATCCCTGCCCACAGCTGCCCGTGGCGGTGCAGTACTTAAAAAAATTCCCCCATCAAAAAAACTCATGTATGTAATAATAAAATACCAGTTAATGATGTTTCCTCGTCTTCCGTAAGTTCTTCCAGCATATTTGCATCTCCCAATACATTAAGAATCATAAACTTATTTAAAAGTTTAAGAAGTTCTTCTTCTTTAGGAACAACCCTGCGTACACCCAGTACTGACCTGGCCGCATATTTTGACTGCTCTAAGGCAAAAACCAGATCACTTGTCATAATACCTCCCCAACTGATGCCAGTTGCTTAGTGTTATTAATAGTAGTATCTATCTCGTCAAATCTGGAAGCCTCAAGTAAAACAGGTATAGCTGAAATAGCTACCAACAGTTCCATTGCAGCAATCCAATCCGGGTCTTTTACAAGTTTTTCCCAGTTAACACCTATCAGATTATTAAGAACATTTGCATTATAAACTTTCCTTGCGTATGCCTTTTTAGCATCTACATACACGACTGTCCTCTGCTCAAGCCTGTACTTCGAAGGAAGATCATCAAGATCTGTCACCTCTTCCCAATAAGTAGGATTAGATGATGGAGTATTACCAGCCCCGCCTATCAAACACTTATAGATCTTATCAGAGTACCATACATATGGAGCCGTAGGTAAATAATAAATAGCTGAGGCATTGTATGTAGGTAAGGTATAAACAGTAACAAAATACTGCCCGTCACCATTAAGATAGGTATAATTTATCTCAGGATCACCCGCATCAGGAGTAGGTACAGTCTCATCACCATCCCCCAAAGCAGAATATAGTACCTCATCCCCTGTAGGGGTAGTAATCAATATCTTATAAAAATCTTTAAAGTCGGCTCTTGTGTGACCGGCCTCTGGAACAGATTCCCCATAATTAGAATGATCCACTACAGTCATCTCCCCTGATGCTATAGTGATATCCGGAAGGTCTGTTAATGGGTCTGTGAGTGAAACTTGAAATGATGCCATAGTATTATGTTTTTACAAAATTAATCAAAAATTTGGTATTGTTTTACCTTTTCCTGCTTTCTTTTCCGGAATCTTTACCGGACCCGGAATTGCTTTCTCATTATTCTTTCTATATTCTAAAGTCATTTCTTCTATTTCTTCGGGTGTAAGATCACTATCATCTGCTGCATCCTGAAGGGTATAATCAGATTTACCTAGTATATGTTGGAGTTTATACATAAAAGGTTTATCTGCATCTACACCAGATGCTACATCATAAATACCCTTACCCATACTTGTAACACCTGGAACAGGAAGACCCGCAGCAGCCCCCAATACTTTACTGGTATACTTAATTGCTTTCTCTAACTCCAAAAAATTCCATTTGTAATCTTTAGCAGCCTCTAAAACCTGTGGTATATATTCTTCTGGAATACCTTTAATCATCTTCTTATCAGATGTATATACTTTGGGTATATGCTGTGTTGCAGATACTATATCATCAACTGTAGAAAGTATTGGAGATATGTTATATTTTTTCCATGGTTCTCCGCGATATACATTAATTATTCCCTCTACAATATCACCTAATGCAAATAAATTATTAACATTTCCAAGTACCCCGGCCTGTATTTCATCTTTAGTATCCCATCTGAATCCATTAGCCATCCATTGAAAAACTGCAGGTAGTACTACATGATATAAAGCAATAGTTTTAACATTCTGTTGCCAGGTACCACGACCAGAAACTAAATTACGTACACCTGCAGAAACCTTCCTATGATACTGCATAGGAGCTGACTTATACATAGTCATGGATTTTAAAAAATCATTAGATGTCTGAATTTGAGACAAATTAAAATGTAACCCTGATTGTTGGGTATCATCTGTAGCTCTTGTAAAAACATGTAAAGCCTCCGCTTCTGCTAGTCTCTCACCCCCCTTTCCATATTTCTTTAAAGCCTGGTCATACGTATATCTATATACCGGAATACCCCCTAAAAATATTGAACTGACATCACCAGCTAATATAGGAAACATCGTTTTACTTCTCCAAGTTGATTTATTTCCAACATTATGATAATCTGTAGCCATAATTTCTGTAAGGACATTATCCCATCCCTGGCCAGTTCTTTGTTCCATATAAGCATCATTCCACAATTTCTTAGCAAGTGCTACATTACCCTTATCCCCCATCCAATGCCATAAATTTTCAATAGCATATTTAGGAATTTCTTTCATTGGAATATATTCAGTATAAGCTAGGGCAGAAGATAACTGTTGTATCCCAACAGGTACTTTAATTGCTAAAGAAGATATTAAAAAATTATTTCTAATCTTCCTAAGAACCCCAGCTGTTTGCCAAGCATCCGTAGGTCTTCTTAATAAATCAGCTACATCTTTTTGTAATACATTTATATGTTGATCAGCATTAGTAAAAAGTTGTTTAATAGCAGACCTTATAACAGGGTCACTTATAAAAGTATTTAAATTTTGAATAGGCTCCGTATAATTTTTCCAATATGTCATATTATGAACATATGACATCGCTACTTGATCTACATCCATTAACCTCAGAGGTTTAGCATGCTTCACACGACTAAGTAAACTACCATTCTTAAGTCCGGAAACAAAACTCTGACGAGATAATAAATCATCATTACTTACAGCTTTCTGATCAGCCCCTTCTATAAATATTGGAGAAAACATATCTGTGTAAGGCATATCCCTACCATATAATCGTCTATAAGTAGGATTTAAAAATTCATATAGCTTAGGATAAAATTCATTTAACTGCCAGTCTCCCCAAGCTTTAGCTTCAGGGGTAAGTAAATCCATCACACCCTGCCCTAAACTTGTTAATTCACCATTACGTTTATAATATCCAGCCTCATGAGAAGCTTCAAGAGATGGGTCTTGTAACTCCATATATATTTTAATGGCTTGGTTCATAGTTAAATCTAATGTCTGATCTTTTCCTGCTACATCTTTATATTTAACTGTATAAATAGTTTTAGTTCTATCTTTAGCATTCTTTTTTAACTTTTTACCTTCAGTAACATTAAATATTTCAGCCGCCTTAGTATTAATTTCATTAAATAACTGTTTTCTATCTATATATGTCTGCCGATTAGCATACCACAAAGGTTCCCCTAAAGATTCATGAAGAATACCTGCATACGGTTTACTGGTTCGATCATTCTGTGATAAAAATTCTATATGAGAAAATAAACTACTGGACATAGGCCAATCAAATAATGCCCCCTCCATATATTTTAAAAACGATTCTTTCTTATTTTGAACTTTTCGAACATCCGACTCTAATACTTTTCTCCCATTACCGGATAAAGCATCTAACTGTAATCCTGCTGTCTCTTTAATTTGTGCTTGTTTAATCATTTGTTCAGCTACCGCATTAGAACTACCCCTCTTTCGAGTATCCATTAAATCCCTGGCCTTACCCCTTAACTCCCGACTATCTGCTTTATTAGTGGAATTTAACAAACCCCAAAAACCATACCTATTAACCTGATCCATTTCTTCCACAGTAGGTATTAACCTACCCTCTTCATCCATTTTTTTAAATATATTATCTATTTCCTCCTGTCCCTTCCCCCAATCTTTATTAATCATATCACTTCGAACAGCTTTTATCTCATCCCAAAGTGGAAGACCCGTAGGACCTTTTATATTTTTATCCGGATTATTGGCAACATGCTTAGTCATAGAAGCTTCGGAAGATTTTGTATCAAGAATGTTCAAAGCTTGTTCTGCTTCTCGTACCTGAAGTCTAAAAGTAGCATTATTTACAATCTTATCAAAGTAATCAATAGCCCTACCTAAAGATGCTGGTTTGGTAAAATCAATAGCGTTCACCTTCTTAAGCATCCCGACTCTGAGTTTAATATCTAATCCTGGTAGGCTGGGTAAAGTCTCGATGAAATCTTTAAACTTGGTTTTGATGTCTTCGTTCTTACCCTTTAACTCCCCAACCAACATATTCTTAGTTTCGGTCCAAGCCTTATTAAGTTCTTTCTGCTGTGCAATAGGTATACCAAGTTCTTTTGCTTTCTTCTTAGCCGGGGTAGTAGCAGGACTACCCTCAAGTGCGACATATTCAAACCCTTTATAAGCCTCATCATAGAGTCTACGGGACTCTTCCATAGCTGCTTCGTATTGAGCGCGGGGGGTATTCCTTATATCTATTACCCTGTCTTCAATAGATATATCAAAGGGTTTGCCGGTTTTAGGATCTAGATTCTCACCAGTTCCACCGGTTTCTATTAATGTTTTATTCTTTAAATCAGAAACAGATACCTGATTAAATGTTTTACCAAGTTCTTTAGCCTTCGCTGTGGGTACTATAGTTGCCACATCTATCCAGGTAGTTCCATCTTTATCTTTCCAGGTACCTATCCCAAAATCTTCGGGGTATTCTTCTAAAAGTTTTTTAACCTCGGGTTTATCCCTGAATGCAGTTAAATCTTCTG
>Ga0315284_10006709_pt1 | contig 16399 bp, 14 predicted proteins | sample YL17G09_16_MG_FD_203696 | JGI IMG/M metagenome (GOLD analysis project Ga0315284, IMG submission 203696) | Sediment microbial communities from Yellowstone Lake, YNP, Wyoming, USA - YL17G09_16 | ecosystem: Environmental > Aquatic > Freshwater > Lake > Sediment | place: USA: Wyoming | collected...
TTATATAATCTTAAGTTTTGTGTTAATAATCTTATCGTTACTATTTAAAGAAAAAAGTGCAACAAATAATTAAGATGTAAGGGTATGCTAATTTTTAAAAAATTACCTTATTAATCCGATATTTGAAAATTTACAAAAAGTTGTTTATTTTTTAAATTAATTATATTGGAATTGTAAAATGAATCGTTGTTCCTTTATTTAATCCTTCTGATGTGGCCCAAATTTTGCCACCATGAACTTCAACAAAACCTTTTGATATAAACAATCCAAGACCAGTTCCTTGATGAAAATCTTCTCCATTTTCTTCGTCGATGGTTTTAAATTTACTAAAAATACAATTTAAATTTTTTTTAGAAATACCGATTCCGTTATCTTTAACCTCAAAAAGGTAGCAATTTTGTTGTCTAATTGCGTTTATTTCTATTTTTCCTCCTTTTAGTGTAAATTTATTAGCGTTAGAGATTAAATTGGAAAAAATCTGAAAAATCTTTTTGTGATCTACGTTTAATATTATTTCATTATCGAGATTAAGAATCATCTCTTGATATTTTTCTTTAAAAAGATAATTTAATTCGTTCAAACATTTATAGATTATTTCGCTAACGTTAGTTTCTACTCTGTTAAGCTTTAATGCGTGGGATTCGAGTTTAGTAGCGTCTAATAATAGATTTATTAGGTTGTGAAGTCTTTTAATATTTTTTTTTACAATGCTTAGATCGCTTTTAATATCAACTTGTAATTGATTTTCGTATTTTGTAAGAATATAATCGGTATATCCTGCAATGGAAATTAAAGGCGTTTTTAATTCGTGAGCGGCTGTTGATAAAAAATTGTCTTTTGCTTTATCTAATTTTTCTAATTCGATATTCTTTCTTTCTAATTCCATTGTTCTTTCTTTAACTTTTTGTTCCAATTCTTTATTTAAACTTTTTAATTCTTCGTCGGATTTTCTTAATTTTTCTTCCATTTCTTTTCTTAAAGTAATGTCTCTAGAAACCGCAAAGATTTTAACGGGATCTCCATTTTCGTCGTATGTTATATTTCCTATAGATTCTAACCATTTATATTTACCATCTTTACATCTAGTTCTTGCTGAAAATGCTCCAAAACCGACATTTAAAGCGCGCTTTAACTCCATTATCGCATTTTCTTTGTCGTCAGGATGGGAATAATCAATCGCAGATTTTCCAATTAATTCTTTTGGATCGTATCCAAGAATTTTATAAAATATTTTATTGCAATATAGATACTTACCTTCCATATCCAAAATAAAAATTAAATCGTTTGCGTTTTCGGAAATAAGTCTGTATTTTTCTTCAGATTCTTTTAATTGCAATGATGCTGTCTTAACATTGGTTATATCAATTATAAACAGTTGAATATATCTTTTATCGTTCACATTTAGAAAAGATGGTTGGAGCACCAACCAAAAGTTTTTTCCATCACCTCTTGAAACATTAATTTCAAATGGCTCCAATTCACCATACATAAGTAAATTTTTGAATTTTCTCGCAAAAAGATCTTCATAATCTTTTAATCTTTCATCCCCTTTAATAGAAAACATTTTAATAATTTCTAAAAAATTCTTTCCAATTAAATCTTCTTTTTCAAATCTTATCATAAATTTTTTCATTGTATCGTTGCAATCTATCATCTTTCCTTCGAGATCTAATAACCATATCGCATAGGGCGTTGAATCAAACAAATGTCGATATCTAGTTTCAGATTCTTTTAATTTTTTTTCTGTCATAATTATTTCGGTAATATCAAAAACAACCCCTCTTACGCCAATTATATTACCGTCTTTATAGATAGGTTGTGAATTAACCCTAACATAAAATTCGTTTCCGTCTTTTTTTTTCATCAGATATTCGTGAGGTTCGAGAAAATTTCCCGAAATAACGTTTTGAAAGTTTTTATATCCTTTCTCAATTTCTTTTTGATTTGCAAGCAATTGTAATATACTCAAACCTTTATCAAGATCCTCTTGTGTATAACCAAATTTTTTTAATCCTATAGGATTCGAATATGTAATATTCCCTTTTATATCTGTTTCAAATATCGTTTCTGGCAATAATTCCGCTAATTTTCTAAACTTATCTTCTGACTCCCTTAATTCTCGCACTATTTCTCTTCTTTCAGTAATATTTCGCAAAGACCTTAAATCTTGCTCGTTCATATTAGTTTGATATATTCTTAAATTTAAAGTAAAAAGAACATTTTGATATATTTCTAAAGAATAAAGGACAAACTACCTATATAATTTTTACATAATTGATAATATTAATTTACTTTTATATTTAGCATTTAAAGAATTTAGTTACAATGTTATTAGTATTGAATCTATAAAAAAAATCTAATTTATTCAAACATTTTAAATTATATACATGTACGAAATAGAACCTTCGTTTAAAATCGATAAAAAAGGTCGAGTTTTTTGCAAAAAGCATACAAATTACATTAATTTTACAAAACCTCACGATTATCTTCAAGACTTATACCTTGAAATCAAATTAACTTGTAAAACTTGCTCGCATTATCAGAATAACGAGTGTTATTTTTCAAAATCTAGAATTGACGAAATTGAAAAGAGAAGAATAAAAAGAAAAGGTTTTCTATGCAGATTATGCGGAAAAAAGATAGAACGGATATTAACAATTATCCATCAGTTATATAATAAAGAAAATTACAACATCGAAATGCCCTTGATCTGTTGCGATTGTTACGAAAAAATCGAAAAAAATGAATTTTTAAATTATTCTAAAAAGATGATGGATTTTTATCTACTTAATATTGTGATGGCAATATTTTTTTACATTTATTTTATTTATTTTGTATCAATTTTAAAAATCCATTCGCTAATTTTTTACTTTGTAATAATTCCATTATTAATATTATTCACTACATTACTTGGATTTATAATATTCAGATGCGGTAAAAAATTGCATTATTTAATCAATGGAGTTAAATTTTATAAGAAAAGTTTTAGAAATAAAGAATCAGAAATAGATAAATAATTATCCTAAATTACCAGCCCAACCTCTTACTATTTTTCTCATTTCCTCTTGTCTAAAAACAATATTTTTTAATTCTTCTTCAGATTTATTTGTTAAATTAATAATTTCCGGAACAAAATTATATTGAACGAAAAAAGCTTTACATTGTTTTGAAATTAGTCCGTTGGAAATATTTTTAGGATCAGTTTTAAAATCGTTAAATTTTGATTCCCATTCCAAAAGAAATTCTTGAAACTTTTCTTTTTCTTTTGATTCAAACACAGGTAGTACTCCTAAATTGCTTGGTGATGTTATAGCAAGATTTGCTTTTTTAACAGAAAAACGATTGCCGTTAAAAGATATTGCAATCCCTTGTTCTTTACTAATTCTCTGAAGCAAATCGATATCCGTTATCGAATCTCCTGTAGCTATCATTTCAGATATATTAATCCCTGTTTTCTCTGAGATCTCCTCTAAAGCTTGCTCTTTTCTTTTGCCACCTCTAACGGTTACTTGATTCATTGTTTTAATGTAATGGTTCTCGTTTTTGCTCCAAAAAAAACTATTTAAGTCGTCTAATACGAAATCTAAATTTTTATTATTTTCAAGATATTTTTGATATATTTCTCTAACTAAAACATTGATATATTTTTCAATATCTAATAAATCCCTTTTTAATTTTGATATATTTAGTTCTGTACAATATACGTGATCCTTTTTTATATTCAAGGCTTTAGTGACAGTGCGAGCAAAATGAGTATAGCTTGTAGATATAACATAGATGTCCCAATTTTTGCTCAAAATATTCATTAATTCTTTACTTCCGGGTAATAAACATAAATTACTCTTAGCAATTTCAATCAATTCGTCGTCAGAAAAACTCGATGCATATAAAGGTGCCATAATTCGGAGCGTGTCTCCAGGTTCATAATCTTCGATTCCAAGTTTTTTTTTAATATCAGGGGTATCTATAAGATAATCGTCGTAATTAGAAATCATTGAGAAAAATTCGCTCATATCGTATTTTTGGAGGTTTAATTCAGCCTTTTGGCTTAATAATTTCCCAATTTCAGCAGCAAAATCTAATGTAGATATAGGTCCTTCTAAATCCCAACAACAAATGTTTTTCTTAGTCAAACTATTTCATCAAAATGAATTTTTTTGCAAATGAATCTTTTTACTACTAGAATAAAAAGAGACGTCGATTTTTAATAATATATTTATTAATTAATTGTTAAAAACGGATAATTCGCGAATTTTTAAAAGCGTTAAAAAAAATTTTCTTTAAATTTTAATTTTAAATATTTCTTCAATAGATTTTTCTTTTGTCTGTTTTTCTATGATTTCGCGCCAATTTGGTTCTAAAATATCAAACGCATTTTCTGCTAATTTCTTGAGGTCCTCGTCTTTAGAGCTTAAAAGCGGGCCAATATAAGCTAATGAGCGTTTGTCTTTAATATTTATTAAACTTTCAATTATATATGTAAGCCTGAATTTATCAATAAACTTTTTATTGATTTCTTCTTTCAATTTATCGACGATAACCATGGTAGCCTTAGCGTTGCCAATTTTCCCAAGTGCTTCAATTATTTTATTTTGTACAGTTTCATTATTCTCTGTTTTTAGAGCTTTACACAATAAATTTACAGCTCTTCCATCTTTCATAAGTCCTAATTGTTTTGCTGCTTCAGCTCTATTGTGCCAACTTTCTTTTTGAAATAATTGATTCATTATTTCGTTAAATTGAGCGTTTTCATTGTGCCAACTCATAAAAAAATAATAGTAGAGATTGTATTATAATGTATTTTTTATAAAATATAAAATATAAAAAAGAAAATTTTCAAGAATTCATCTTTTTAGAATAGAGTTCATATGATCGATTCTTTTTTGCAACAAATTTATGGTCCCGACATCGCTTCTATGAAACAATTTACCTTCGATACACGCAGTCCCTTTCTCAGCAATCTTTTCTGCGTTTTCTAACGAATTTGCTATTCCTAAAATTCCAATAGCCCTAGATATTGTTGTGTAAATATCATTTCCTTTTCTATATACTGAAGCGTAGTAGAGTTTTGCACCTATTTGTTCGAGCTTTTCTTTATTTACGTTTATCAGCTCGTCTTTTTTAGGCGTATCAGGATATCCTTCTGGAACTAGATATTTGCACACGGTTGCTTTATTTTCAAATTTTATATTAGAAGTCAATTTTCCATCAATAATTTCCCAACAGATGTCAACAAAATTATTCATTAATAGTGGTAAAACATTTATCGCTTCTGGATCTCCCATTCTAGAATTGAATTCAATCAATTTAATTCCATTAGCCGTCTTCATAAATTGTCCGTATAAAAAACCTTTATATTCAACTTCAGTTTCTTTCTTAATGGCCGCAACGACTTTTTTCATATCTTCTAACGCATTTTTAACGTCTTTTTTATCTACGAACGGTAATACATGGTTTTCCATTGAATAGGATCCCATACCACCCGTATTTGGGCCTTCGTCGTTCTCAAAAGCTCTTTTATGATCTTGAACGAGTGGGGCACCAATTACATTTTTTCCGTCAACAAACGATTGAAGTGTGAACTCCTCTCCGTTTAATTTTTCTTCTAATAAAAAAGAACTTTTTTTTTGTATAAGTTCTTGACAATAATTAATTATATCTTGTTTTGAAAAGAGATGATCACCAAAAACTTTTACGCCTTTACCTCCAGTTAAACCGTCTGGCTTCACTACTATAGTTTCTTCTCCTTGTTCGTCTATATAAGCCTCGACGCCGTTCATTGAATTAAATTTTTTACTTTTAATATTAGATTGAATTTTATATTTTGTAAGGAGTTCTCTCATAAAAACTTTCGAGCCTTCAAGTTGAGCAGCTTCTATTTTTGGTCCAACGCAAGGTATACCATTTTTTTCAATTGCATCTACAATGCCTATACATAAAGGTGCTTCTGGACCGATAACAACGAAATCAATTTTCTCGCTATTGCAAAAGTCAATAATTTCTTTAAAATCTGTTATAGAGTGGACTTTTATTCTACCCTCGCTTAAATCGTCTAAACCAGCGTTTTTAAATCCCATAAAAGCGTAAAGATTAGCACCACCTATCACAAGCGCTTCACCAATTGCGTGTTCTCTTCCCCCATTTCCTACGATTAAACAGTTTACCATTCTTTATCTTCCCTAATAAAACTTAAAATTTAATTCTAAAAGATTAAAACAACTAACTGTTATTAGATTTTTTTCAAATTTTAACCTTCATTATTAATCGATAATTATTTAAAATTTTTTTAAAAACAATTTTCCCTTTTTTTGGTTAAAAATGAGCTAATAATTAAATCAATAAGAAAACAAATCTATTATTATCATATTAATTAGCCGCGTATCCCTATCACCAAAATTACTGTCTAAATACGCAACCAAACAATGCTGGTCTAAACCAAATTTATTATTATGAACAAAAGAAATAGGCGTTTTCGGAATTAACGAATCTTTTACCATATATTCCGGAATTGGTATTGTAATTGTTTCCCCGCATCTTTCACAGTAAATATAAACGTCTCTTTTTACTAATTTTTGAAAATCTTTGTCTTCTTTTTGAGTACTAAAAAAACAATCAACAGCTTTTGATAATTGAACCTTAAAGTCTCTATCTAACTCAAATAAAAGGCAATGAGGATTGTCTTTTCTACTATTTTTGTGTATATACGCAATGGGTAAGTATTTAGTTTTAGATTCAATAATGGAAGTTTTAGATACAGGAACGACGACCTTTCTGTTACATCGCTCGCAATCAATTAAAATTGCTTTTTTTCCTTCAGACTCAACTTTCTTAATCCTTTCTGATATTAATTTAGACAATTCTTGTGAATCTTGTGGAACGCTAGCTTTTTTTCTAGGGGGAGGTACGGGCGGAGCATGTAAATCTTCGTCTTCTTCAGATGTTAAAACCTTTCGTTCTTTTTCTTTTATATTTTTCGTTAGCGGTTCGCCTAATTTTTACTTTCTAATCTATTTATTAAAGAATTTATTTTAAAGTTTTATTTTTTTTGAATAAAACAATATTAAAAAATTACAATTAAATTATTTGAATTAAATCTAATAATTATTTCGATAATTGTATATTTAAAAAATTTCGCTTTAAAAATCATAAACATTTATAGTTTAATCTAAAGGATATTATTTTTTTTTTTTGTTCAAAAATTACTTACATTTTATAATTACAAAGATTCTATTATTTTTTTACTATTCTCGTATTATTTAATTTGCTTTTTTAATTATTATTACTAAAAAAATAAAATAACACGAATTAAAAATGTCAGATGATATAAATAAGAAATATAAAAATGTTGCTCAAATAATAATAAAGAATGGAATTCTCCCATTCCCAATAAATGAAACATTGCTAGAAATTTTAAAGTTTTTTATTACTCCTGAAGATTTAGATTTTTTATTAGCTTTTAAACGAAAAGCGTCTCAAACGATGGAAGAATTGATTAAAAGCACTAAAATGTCTGAGAACGAAATTTTAGAGAAAGCAGATGTGTTGGCAAAAAGAGGCTTAATTTTTAATCAGCCAAGTTCAGCGGGTATCATGGTTTATCGGCTTTTACCATTATTTTCTGTTGGACTTTTTGAATATACTTTTATGAAAAAACTTGAATTCTCTGAAAAAGAAAAAAAAATAGCGGAATTATTTAAGAAATTATTTAACGAAGAAAGAGATATAGTTCAAGAAAGATACGATACTTTTGCTCCGTTATTCAAACAAACACCTCCCGTAGACAGAACAATTCCTCTATTAAAGGACGAAAAAGGTAACAAAATTGAAATTTCTGTTAATAAAGATGTTGAAGTCCCTATAGAAAAAATAATTCCTGCCAATCAAGTTGAAAAGATCATAGATAAATTTAAAGATATTGCCGTTTCACATTGTTTCTGTCGCCAACATAAAGATTTATTAAACAAATCTTGTAAGATAACAGATATAAGAGAAAATTGTTTTACATTTGGAAAATCCGCTCGTCACTTAGTAAATCAAAAATTTGCAAGAATGATATCTAAGAAAGAAGCGTTAGAAATATTAAATAAATCTGTGGAGATCGGCTTAGTTCACAAAGTTTATCATCCAAACTCCGATATTTATAAAGATGAAACCTCAATTTGTAATTGTTGTAAAGATTGTTGTGGAACTTTCGAAATGTGGAAGATGGGCGCAATTCCTATGGTAAATGCTACAAATTATTTAGCTAGTATAAATCTAGAATTGTGCGTTGGATGTGGAACTTGCGTCGAAAAATGTCCCGTAGATGCTATACGACTAAGTGAAGATGGAAAATCGGAATTGAATCCAAATTGGTGCATTGGATGCGGCATATGCGCTCATTTTTGCCCTGAATCAGCAATTTCTTTATTAGAAGGGCCAAGAATTGTAAGCGTTCCTCCACCAAGATTAAGATCTTAATTAACCTAACTTTTTCGCTATTTTTTTATTTTATATTTTATTTTGTTCGAATTATTTTGTTATTTTTCGCTTATATATTTCGATTATTTCGTTCAAATTCGATTTAAACTCATCTCTCATTACATTAATTTTCTCTTTTGCTTTATCGAAAGATCGTACTAATTTATCAATAGGCGTCGTTTTTAAATCGGTAATTATATTATCAAATTCGTCTAATTTACCTTCAAAGAGCTTGACAATTTCGCTTCTTACTACTTCCATTTTTTTAATATCTTTTTCTATCAAATTAAATTTGCTTTTATCGCTCTCTGTTTTTTCGGAAGTAGATACAACTTTTTTAGATACGTGTGTCGATCTTTCTTTTTGCAAAATAAACGCGTCGATAGAATCTAAACTAACAAATAATTCGTTTAAATCATCTTCAGTTTTATCTATTTTTTTTAAAAATTCTTTAGAAATGGCTTCAAATTTTTGGTTATCCGTAAATTTCTCTTCCCACTCTTTTAAAAAATTGAATATTAGGGCTTCAAAAATTTCAGTCACATTCTCTCCAGTCTTAGCAGACGTTAATAAAAGAGGTATATCGGAAGAAAAAAAGGTTTCAAGAATATTTTTCAAATCTTTTTTTACTAAAATTAAATCCATTTTATTGCCAATAAGAATAGTTTTACAATCTTCTGTGTTTTTTTTTAAATTCTCTAAATACACGTCGTTAATCTCCGTTAACGATTCTTCGGGTTTAGATAAATCAAAAACTAAAAATGCAGCATCAACGTTTTTATACGTGGCAGGATTGGGGATATTTAAAGACATTTGACCGCCAATATCCCAAATATTAATGGATATTGAAATATTTTTGTTTTCTAAAAAATATTTTTTTTCCCCAATATTATTTCCTAACGTAGGAACGTATCTTATAGGAATATCACTTTGAAAAAATGCGTTAAACAACGATGTCTTACCAACACCTCCATCACCTATCAAAAGTAATTTTATATTAATCTCGTCAACAGTCTTAGACATTATATTCACCTTCTATTTTAATGTAAGAAGAACTTACATTTAAAAGCTCTAAATTCTCTAAATGGGAAAAAATCGGGAATTTGAAAATCTTTTTTGTAAATTATTCTTTTTACTTAATATTAATTCTTATTATAGTTAAAATTTATAAAAGTTGAAAATTGTTATGGCAGATAAAGATATTGTAATATGTTATGCTAAGAGAACTGCGATTGGGACTTTTGGTGGGTCGCTTTTACCTTATAATTCCAGTAAATTGCTGAGTTTTATGATAAAAGATTGTATTGATTCGACCAAAATAGATCCAAAAATTATCGCTGATATCAAAGCAGGATGTTGCATGGAACCACAAGAGGAAATGAATGTAGCCCGAAACGCGGCACTTATTGCGGGAGTTCCTATCGAAGTGCCCGCAATGACAATTAATAGAGTGTGCACTTCTGCTATGGAAGCTATGCGAGCTGGATGGGCAGATATAAAGGCTGGACTGGGAGAAGTTATTTTAGCGGGTGGCGTAGAAAGTATGAGTAATGTTTCTTATTACATCCCAACGGCAAGATTTGGTGCTCGTTTACAAAATCAAGAAATGAAGGACGGTATAATGGAAGGCCTTCACGCTGGATCAAAAGTCTTTGCGCCACCAGGTTATATCATGGGATTGACTGCGGAATTCTGTGCTGAAAAATATGGAGTAACAAGGAAAATGCAAGACGAAGCGGCGCTTAAATCGCATAATAACGCCGAAAAAGCAAATGCTACCGGTAGATTTAAAAACGAAATAGTACCTATCGAAGTAAAAACAAAAGGAAAATCGATTATCTTCGAGAAAGACGAACATTTTCGTCCAGGACAGACTATGGAAGCGTTATCTAAATTACCTACTGTATTTAAGAAAGATGGTACTGTTACTGCTGGAAATTCGTCTGGAATAAACGATGGAGCTAGTATGTCTCTTATAATGACCCAAGGTAAAGCCCAAGAATTAGGATTGAAACCGCTTGCGAAAATAGTAACCATAAGTAGAATCGGAAACGACCCAAAATTTATGGGAATGGGGCCGATGTATTCAGTACCTTTAGCGTTAAAACAAGCAAATATGCAACAAAAAGATATTGGTTTAATTGAATGCAACGAAGCGTTCGCTGCTCAATATGTTGCTGTTGGTCAACAATTAAAGTGGAACTTTGACATTTGCAACGTTAATGGTTCAGGCATAGGACTTGGGCACCCAGTAGGTTCAACGGGTTGTAGAGTCGTTGTTACCTTAATCCATGAAATGAAAAAAAGAAACATTTCTTACGGAATAGCTACGCTCTGCGGAGGCGGAGGCGTTTCGGAAGCTGTTTTAGTGGAAAACATTAAATAAAACGAAAATAGATAGTAATATAAAATATCATTAATATTTTTTTTTACTTTATTTAAGTAATAATGCATCAATTGATATTTATCATTATTTTCTTTAAAAAATTAAATTGATTAATTAATTAAAAACATGAACTTCTCTTTCCTTCATAAAAAATCAAAATTTTAAGTTTAAAATCGTACACTTACTGTTAAAGAATTTACTTTTTGTTTATTAAGCAATGCTAATTTTCTTTTATTAAATAATAAATATTAAAATAAAAAAAAATCAAAATTAAGGAATTGACGAAAAGATGGTTTCTGAGCAATTATGGAAAAAAATTTGGTTATTTTCCGGAATTCTATTTATGGTTATACCAATTTTTATGTTATTTTTTGAACCTTCTCTTGAGTCAATAAATGGAACAAAAATGTTCTCAGATCAGGCTCGAGCCATGATAAGTTTCTTCTGGATTTGGATGTTTATATATAATGGTATAGGTTTCATTCTTCTTTATAAGGATACTGAAAAATATGAAATATTATTAATTCTGGGAATTCCTGCAGGGATTATATTCACAGTCCTCCAGACAATTTATATTATTATAGGATATTTTGAACTCGTTCTATCTGAAATACTTTGGGCAATAATTTCCTTGATATGGTCGATAATAGCTATTTTGTATTTTTTTGATAAAAAAAAAAAAAAATAAAATACAAATTAAATTTTATAAATGGGATAAAACTTAATTATTGAAATTAAATTTTATAAATGGGATAAAACTTTTTTTCCAAATAATTTGAAAAATAGTTAATATTAAGTTTTTCTCCCGCCACTCGTTTAAACAATTCTAATGGCTGATATATTTTACCATATTGATGAATTTCGCTTTGTAGGAAATTAAGAAGATTAGTAAAATTACCTTTCTTAAAATCTTCTGGTAAGGATGGATTTTTCTTCAAAGCTATAAAGTAGATTTGCGAGGCGTATAAATTTCCTAAAGTGTACGTAGGAAAATAACCAAATAATCCTCCTGACCAATGAACATCTTGCAAAACTCCTTTAGCGTCGTCTGGCGGCGTAATTCCTAATAAGTCCTCCATTTTAGTATTCCAAATTTCAGGTAATTCTGAAATAGATATTCCATTGTTAATCAAATCCTGTTCTAACTCAAATCTTAAAATAATATGCAATCCGTAGGTTACTTCGTCAGCTTCTACTCGTATGAACGAAGGTTGAACCACATTTATTGAGCGATAGAAATTCTCTTCGGGATAATTTTTTAAATTTTCTGGAAAAGATTTCTGCAATAAAGGATACAAATAATTCCAAAACTCGCGACTCCTTCCTACAATATTTTCCCATAATCGTGACATAGATTCGTGAAATCCTAAAGAACTTCCATCAGCTAAAAATGTGTCGTGAATTTCTTTTTTAAATCCCATCTCATATAATCCGTGACCGCATTCGTGTATAGTCCCAAAAAGACAGGCTGGAAGAAAGTTTTCCCAAATACGAGTAGTTATTCGTGTATCCATCGACGATAAAGATGTAGTAAACGGGTGAACTGATTTATCTTGTCGGCCAATATTAAAATCAAAATTTAATTTTTTAAGAATTTCAATACTAAATTCCCATTGTTTTGCTGAATTATAATTCTTTTTTAAAATAGATTGATCAGGTTTATTTGAAGAACTGTTGATTTTTTCTAAAACTTTTATTAATTTCGGTTTCAATTCGTTAAATATTTTTGAAATCCAGTCAGTAGTAGCACCGGGTTCGTAAATATCTAATAATGAATCGTATAAACTATTTCCCATACCTATTTTTTCGGCGTATTGTCTCTTTAAATCGACCATTTTTTCTAAATACGGTTTAAAAATTTTGAAATCTTTTTTTTCTCTTGCTTTTTCCCACGCTTGATGCCCTAAAGAAGCAGTTCTTTCAATCTCTACAGCTAATTCAATAGGTATTTTTATCGCTTTATCGTATTCTCTTCTAATTTCTCTTAAAAGAGCTGATTCGATTAAATTAAGGTTTTGTTCTTGATCTGTTTTTTCAATCAATAAACCAGTTTCGCGAGAAATCAATTTTTTGTGATAAATTTCTTCAATAAGTGCTAATTGTTCAGATCTTCCATTAACAGATCCTTCGGGCATATTAACTTGTTGATCCCACTCAAGAATAGCTTTGATATATCTTAATCTCGTCAATGGCGTAAAATATTCTTTAAGCGCTTCAATTGCTTTCATAAATCCCGTAAATAAATTGATAAATTATTTTTGAAATTTAATAAAAATGGGTATTATTTATAAGAAAATGTTGTTCACTTTAACTATTAAATTTTCATATTATAAATTGCTAATTTTTGACGATAATAATTTTAAAGGAAAAATTATGTATCTTTAAAGAGCGTTCAGGTCTTTTAATATAATAATAAAACAAAAAAATTAAATAAATATACTACTTTTTTTCTATTTGGACGAATAAGTCGGCTGCTAATTCAAGATCCTCTAATTTCAAGGCCTGCTGTAATGAGCTCAATAATTCTTCAATAAACATTTGGCATAATTTTAAGCTTAAATTGCTTCCTTTTTTTGTTATTAAACTCTTTAATTCTCTAGCGAAATCAAACCCAGAATCTGATACTATGTCGTCTGTAATATTTTTTTCGTGAGAAACGTATTTTATTGGTTTTATTAACTCAATTTTTTCTTCTATTTCTGTATTTTGAATTAATTCCTCTTTTTTTGTTGGAATTATTGTGATTTTTTTGTCAATAGATTTTAATTTATCAATATTTTGTTTTAAATTAAGCTTTATATCTTCTAGTTTTAGCGTTAATTTTTTCGTTCTTGAAGTAGCTTCTACTTCTTTTTTTACATTTTCTGAATCCTTTGTAATATTTTCTATTTGCGGCTTAGAAGGAATTGGCGATGTTTTAATTTCTTCTTTAGGAAGCGCTTTTACTCCTAATTTTTTCTCAACCTCTGAATCTTTCAATCTACTTTCCGATTGTGGTTTTGAAGGAACGGATGTAAAGATATTTTCTTCTTTAGGAAGTGCTTTAACGCTTATTTTTTTTGAAAATTTTATTTGTTCTGGAGAACTAAATTTTTTTTTTTTCTCTAAATTCTCTTTATTTTCTTCGGACATTAGTATAAAATATTTTTTTTATGAATAATAATAAATTTTTAAGATAAATTTTAATTACGTTTGAATAGAATAAAAAAATTCATATTTTTATTATTTTTTATATCAATCAATATAATTTTAAAAATCTTTAATTTTAAAATGCCACTTGATCCTTCTCACTTGTTAAAATTCTTTGAGAATCCGATAAACGAAAAACGAAATACAGAATTACTAAACATGTTGATAACTCAAATTAACAAATTATGCTTTGATGAATGCCAGATCGACCGAATTGCTTGTACAATGAGTCCTAAATGTTATAGAAGATATTTAGTTAATATAAGAATAATTAATGGCTTAAATATTGAAGATTTGCCAGAATTTTGTTATAGTATTCAAAAAAACATCCTTTTAAGGAACTTCTGGGGAAAAACGGTCATTTATCGTCCTTTTGACGCTTATTTATATTTAATCGATTTCTTGGACGTTTTTTTTCACGGAGATTATCGAAAACTGAATAAATTCATTTCCTTTGGTAATTGGGACGATCTTAAGAATACAATTGAAAAAAGAATAGAAAATGGAGAAGAATTTAAATATTATTTAACAAAAAACAAAAATAACATTGTTTTTATATTTGGAGAACGAATTCACATTGTTTTTATTAATGAGAAATACGCTATATGTAACGCAAACAAAGAAAACATAGCAAATCTTGAAATTTTAGACGGATTAATTGAATTATATCGTGATCTCTATTTTCCTGAATTTCAAGTAATTTTGAAAGATTCTAAGTATGTTAAAATTATTCTTACCATCACTAAAGATATAGTCGCTAAAATTACAGATAATTATAATCCTAAAAATAATAAATCCGATTTAGACGAATATTTCTGGAATTTACTACAAGAAGATCTTATGACTGTTTCACAAGTTTGTGAAAAAATTAAATTATATGTAAACGATATGAACGAAAATTTAATGATAAACTTATATTTGAATTTAGAAACAAGTATTTACGACGAAAAAATGAATAAATTACCTTTAAGGTATAAAGATTTGAGAATACTGTTAAATTTTGTTTTTAAAATATATAACGAATATTATATTCTTTGGTTGAAATAGTAGTATAGAGTTTAAAAAACACTAAATTAGTGATTAAATGGCGAAATTGGAGAATAATTTCCCAGAAATAGAAAAAATAAACGATATTATAAAAGAAGGAAAGATAGACGAGGCCGTAAAAAAGATTTCAGCATTTCTAAACTCAGCAACGGAAGAAAATTATAACGAACGCTTAGAAAATGTCATTGAAGCAGTTTCTACAGTCCGTGACGGCAAAATTGTAATTAGATTTCTCATTGAAAGCAAAATAATCGACATTCCTGCTTTATTACAGAATATTTCTAAAAAAGATTCTGTTTCGAGATATTCTTTTTTATATCTTTTGAAAAATATTTGCGAAAACGAGGGAGATCTAATTTTACCATATGGTGAAGTACTTTTAAATAAAGATCCTAACATTAGAGAAGCATTTTTACAATTATTATTATTTGTAGCGGAAGGAAAAAAGAAGATTAATGACGAGTCGTTAATTAAAATTATTGCATCAAATTTAAAAGACGAAAAAGAATTCGTGGTTGAAAAAGCTTCCCAAGTTTTAAAAGTAATCGGAAAATCGTCGCCTTTAATAATAAATAAGATTTTAACTGAACTTGTTAAAGAAAGTACTGAAATAGAAACTTTTAAAAATAGAATTGACAACATTTTAAAATCAATTGTTAGCATTGAAAAAATAGTTGAAGAACCAATAGTAGAAACCAAAAAAGAGATAATTGAAAAAGAAAAGAAAGTAGGCGAAGAAATAAAAATTGAACTAAAAGAAAAAATTTCAGAAGAAAAAGTCCCTACTACGCCAAAATATTTAGAGAAAGCAGCAGAAAAAATTATCGATAAAGAAATCGAATTAAAGAAAAAGGATTTGGAAATAAAAAAGAAAACGTTAGAAATAGAAGAAAAAGAAAAACAATTTGAAGAAGAGACTATTAAAGAACGAGAAAAAACTCTTAAAATGAAACAAGAGTTGTTAGAAAAAGAGAAAGAATTATCTAACGTTGAATTAGAGTTAAAAAAAAAAGAAATAGATGAAAAAGAAAAGGAACTACTCAAAAAAGGGTCTAAATTAAAGGAAAAGAAATAATCAGACCTTTATTCTTGAGAAAAAATAGATTAGATACGCTATATTAAATCTTTTTGTTCTGTAATAGGTGCTACATGCAGTCTTCTAACTAATTTTCTAATATCTTCGACTCTTAAACTATCTGCGGGCAAACTATCTTGAACATTTTTTGCAAGGCGATATCCTAATTCTATATAATTTAAATCTTCTAAAAATTCGACTATTTGAATTTTATAATCGATATCTTGAATTCCTTCTCCGTA
>Ga0315284_10006710_pt1 | contig 16399 bp, 11 predicted proteins | sample YL17G09_16_MG_FD_203696 | JGI IMG/M metagenome (GOLD analysis project Ga0315284, IMG submission 203696) | Sediment microbial communities from Yellowstone Lake, YNP, Wyoming, USA - YL17G09_16 | ecosystem: Environmental > Aquatic > Freshwater > Lake > Sediment | place: USA: Wyoming | collected...
CCCGGTAGCGGCTTAGAAGATAACCTGTAAGGAGGATGCAATGCTGAGAGTGAGATTTCGAACAATGCGCGAGTTACTGTGGATCGCAACAGCCGGTTTATTGGTGCTCTTGATGATGAGCGCCGGTGAGCACACGGGTGCCAACGGCGCGGATACCCCGGTTTCCACAATCTCGAAACTGCAAAGTCTGGATCCTCTCATACGACAGGCAGCGTTTGATACGCTTGTAAATGACAGGAAAGATGCCATTGCGAAAGTGCTGACGATACTCAAACAGGAAGACATAGACAAGGCGTTTAATGGTCCTTTGCACCGTTCGATTGAATTACTTGGCCACTGGCGAGCATCTGAAGCGGTGCCGGCGCTGACTGGAATACTGCTATATATTCCCAACGGCTTTATAACCGATGAGATGATTCCTCGTGAAGCCTACTATGTGTCGGCGGTTGCTCTCGTGCATATTGGCGAGCCTTCGATCGGCGCGATGGTCGAAAGAATACGATCATCGAAGTCGAAATCCGAACGCCAACTCGCGGCATGGGTGATCCGGGAGATCGAAGGCAAGGAGCAAGCGCAGTACCGGTTGGCTCGACTCAGCCAACAGGATCGTATCGCTGCTGAACAATATCAGGATGCGGAACTGTTCGTTCGCACCTATGTTCCCAAATTCGAGCCCCCGCAATAACCCGATGCGGATGATCGCCAATCCGGGCGAGTTTAGAATCGATGATCGGTGATGTCGCGAGAATGGGACCGGTTCTCCGGTCGATGACAGAGACGACGATCTCGAAACGGCTGCTCACACCTACTCCAATACGTTATTTCAGGGGTTGCTTGACGACATCGCCGCCGCCTGGCCGCAATAGGCGAATATGAACACCCGGTGCAAAACGTGGAAATGAATTTCCACGTTTTGCACCTCGATTCTGAAAGCCGTGAGGTGATTGTATGAGATTACTGTTGATAGTGTTGTTTGTTTGTGCTGTCCTGGTGATCTCTCCTGCTATCGGAGCAACCGCCACTCAACCGGATGCTCCTGGCAATCGTGCCAATGACGCTGCCAGAAACCGGATAATTGCACCGCTCATCGCCGCGGGCATCAATATCGACTCGAACGAGGCCGTCATCAACGCCCTGTCAAATCGGAATCTATTGATTGTCGCCGGGGCGATTTTTCTGATTGCCGAGCGGAAAGAGAAACTTGCGATTCCCGAATTGCGGAAACTGCTGGGAAGCGAATATGATATTATCCGGTTCTACGCCTGCAAGGCGCTGGCAGAGCTCGGTGATAAAAAACGCGTCTGGCGCATCCTCTGTATTGGCCTGCTGCAAAGTGAGGAATCGATCGTTTCTCTGCGTGCCGCCGGATTATTGGCAGTTTACGGCGATTATCAGGGGTGGCCGATAGTGCTGCGCGGCTTGCAGAAGGAGAACACGGTATTCGAGGCCAGCCTCGTCGCGGCGCCTTTCAATGGAAAGACTCCGCCGGGAGAAGAAACGCCCATCTCGGTGATCGGTGTCACGCAGGAGATCTTCAAGCAGACAAATGCCGAAGGTCAACTCGCGCTGGTAACGTTATACAGTAAAGTTGCGGCCGAGGACGATCTTCCCAAATTGGAAGCATTGGCCGCACAAACGAAATCAAAAGGCATCACTGACGACATCCAGCGTATTATCGACCGGTTGAAGAAAGAAGCACAGGATAAAGAGAAGGCTAAGGCTAAGGAAGAAGAACCGAAATGACCGTTATTCCGGCGGCGGGTTGAGCACTGATTGCACGTCGGCGGCGCCGGTCAGGGTGACGGCGCCGGTGGAGGGGGTGATCTCCCGGATCAGCGGGGTGACGCGCAGGCCGCGCAGGTCGATAAGGGAGTTGATCGAGGCGGCAAATTGCGGGAGCAGCGCCTCCGGCACCGGCACGCCGCCTTCCGGCTGGTGTTGGTCGCCGCGGATACCGGCAAGGTGGAGGAGGTCAAACCCTGGGTCGATCTGCTCAACAGCATCGCGGTGGAAGATTCCCGCGCCATGGCGGCGCGCAAACTGCTGCGCGAGATGCAGAACGCCGGGGAGAAATAATGGGGTATCAGTGAGGCAACTTATCGTCGATATTTGTTAAAATCAATTTACATATTTTATACGTATCGAGTTTATACGATCACAAAATCTTTATGAAATCTTTATACCTTATACGGAATGCCCGATCTTATCAAACCTGCTTAGGCTGGCTGATAAGCGCTTCCTACGGTCATACGCATCATTCCATCACGCGAACACGCAAAGGGCGAGATGATAGATCGTGACCGGTGACTGCTTGAGCAAAGCAAATTTGATGAGATCGCGCAATCCGTATAAGTCTTGTTTCTCCCCCTCCCCGGCCGCTCGCCGGGCACCCCACCGGAAATTGCACCACCAGAGACTTTATGCCGTAAAATGCCGCATTTTGCGGCATGGTGAGCGTGAAAGAACCGGGCGCTTACCATAAGCTGACGCTGATGGGGCCTGGGGGTGAGGGGAAAACGCGGACGGCTCATTTTGCCCCGCGCAGCAGCTCGCCCAGCTTGGGCGGCGCCATGGGGTTGAGGTAATCGAGCGCCGTTTTGCCGTCCTTATCGCCCGCTTCGACCTTCGCGCCGTGCTTCAGCAGGCATCCGACCGTCTCGACGTTGTTGGCCTGCACCGCCAGCGACAGCGGCGTGCGGCCATTCTCGTCGCGCGCGTTGATGGGGGCGCCGCGGGCCAGCAGGGCAGCGAACACCTCGTCAGGGACCTGCTGCATGACGGTGGCCAGCAGGTGCAGCGGCGTGCGGTCGGCCCGATCGACCGCCTTCGGACTTACCCCCTTTGCCAGCAGCCAGTCGATCTTCTCCGGGTTGGGCCGCAGCATCGCCGCGTGCAGCAGCGTGCGCCCTTCCGGCGTTCGCGTCTTCAGGTCGGCGCCTTTGTCCACCAGCGCGGTCATCATCGAGAACGGCCCGGACAGCGCACAGGCGAAGAGCGGCGTCTGCCCCTCGTTATCGCGCGCATCGATCTTCGCCCCCTTGCCCAGCAGCAGCGCGAGGATTTCCGCCCCGCGCAGGTAACCGTTCTGCGCCAACTCGTGCAGCGGCGTGCGCCCGGTTTTGTCGCGCGCGTTGACATCGGCGCCCAGCGCGAGGAGCTGGGAAGTCAACTCCTGGTTGTTCCGCCGCACGGCGTCGTGCAGCAGCGTGCGCCCCTGCCCGTCGCGGGCACGGACGTCCGCCCCCTTGAGCAGCAGCGGCATCAGACCGGCCCGGCCATATGCCAGCGCATACTGGGCAGGCGTGCCGGTCAGCCGCGTGGAGAGCTTCGGATTGGCGCCCTTCCCCAGCAGCATCCGGCAGATCTCCTCCGCGGTCGCGGCCTGGTATTTTTCCGCGGCGATCAGGCACATCAACGGCGTCTGCCCCTTCGCGCTCACCACATCGACGGGCGCCTTATGCTCCAGCAGGATGGAGACCGCTTCCGGGCTGCCGGCGCGCGCGGCGTAGTGCAGCGGCGTCTCGCCCTCCGCGGTTTTGGCGGCAACGGCTGCCCTGTGCTCGAATAATTTATTCAGCAGCGTCTTCAGCGCCCCCACATCGCCGACGCCAGGCGTGCCCGCCGCCAGGTGCAGGGTGGTGACGCCCTTTGTATTAGCCAGGCTGACGTTGGCGCCTTTGTCGACGAGGATGCAGGCCAGCGCCGGGCGACCGGCGGCGATGACGGCGAGCAACGGCGTGTTGCCCTCCGCGTCTCGCGCGTCGATCTTCACCCCTTGCATCAGCAATACCCCGACGACCTTCGCCAGGCCCCCCTTCGCCGCCAGGTGCAGCAGGTCGCCGGATGTCCCCGGATTAGCGCCGGCTTCCAGCAGCGCCAGCGCGCCGTCCTCCTCCCCATTGGCGATCCGCCGCCGCAGCGGCGTCTCCCCCGCGGCGTTGCGGGCATTCATCTGCGCCCCCAGCGCAATCAATCCCTCGATGGTATCCGGTTTGACGGCGTTGAAGAGCGGGGTGTTGCCGTCGTGGTCGCGCGCGTCAATCTGCGCCCCCTTCTCAATCAGCTTCCTCACCGTCTCGGGATTCGACGCCAGGTGCAGCGCCGTCCGCCCCTGCGCGTCCACAGCCCGCACGTCTGCCCCGCGCTCGATCAGCAGTTTGGCCACCTCGACGTTGTTGCGTGCCATGGCCGCGTGGAGCGGCGTCTGGCACAGGTCGTTGACGGCATCGATGTCGGCCGGCTTGGCCAGGAGCAACTCCGCGATCTGGGGCTGAGTGGCCAGGTGCAGCGGCGTGTTGCCCCGCCCGTCGCGCGCCTTCACACTCGCCTCGTGCTCGAGCAGCGCCTTCACAATCGGGACGTCTGCGGCCAGATGGATGGGATAAGCGCCGAATATATCGGGCAGGTCCACCCTTGTTGCCTCCTTTGCCAGCAGGGCATCCACGATCTCCAGTTTGTGGGATATGATCGCGCAGGCGAGCGCCGTCTTGCCGTCATATCCCGCGGTGTTCGGATCGGCGCCCTTCTCCAGCAGGGCGGTCACCACCGCGGTCATGCCGTTTTGCGCGGCGCGCAGCAGCGGGGTGGCGCCGGTGTAATCGCGCACGTTCAGCGGCGGCGGAGTTCCCGCCAGCAGTTGCGCAACGTCGGCCTTTTTTCCATCGATCGCCAGGTCGAGCGGGGTGCGGAAATCGAGGTTGCGCGCATCGGTGGAGGCGCCGCGGTCCAACAGCGCCTGGCAGATCTCGAGGGAGCCGCGCTGCGCGGCCAGGTGCAGCGGCGTGTCGTCGTGGTAGTTCATCGCCCGCGGGTCGGCGCCGGCGGCCAGCAGCGCCTTCACCATCCCTACGGTGCCGGAGATTGCGGCCAGGTGCAGCGGCGTTTCCCGTTGATTATTGGCGACCTCCGCCTTCGCCCCCAGCGCCAGCAGCGCATCGACGACTTCGGGTTTGCCGGCGGTCACCGCCGTATGCAGCGGCGTGTTGCCGGCAAAATCGGCGGTCTGCAGCAGGACGGGTTCGGCGGCAATCGCCTGCCGGACCTTCTCCACCTCGCCGGCGGCGATGGCGTCGGCCAGCGGGTTGCTCAATGCGACGGCGCGCAGGCCCGGCAGCATCAGGCCGATGCACAGGAGCAGCATGCGTATCGTCACAGCGGTTCCTCCCTGCGGCTTCATTCCGTGCCTCCCCGGGCGATCAACAGTTGGGCGACGCTTGCCAGGGACGGCGCCCCGTGGCAGAGCGCCAGCGGCGTCTTCCCCTCGCGGTTGCGCGCGTTGATCTCCGCGCCCGCGGCCAGCAGCTTCTCCACGTTGGCGGTCCGCCCGCCGCGGACGGCCTTGTACAACGGAGTCTCACCCGCGTCGTCCTGTGTCGCCACCTCCGCCCCGCGCGCGAGCAGCAGGCTGATTACCTCGGCATCCTGTAATCCGGCGGCCAGGTGCAGCGGCGACTGCCCGGTTGTATTGCGGACTTTCACCTCGGCGTCCGCGGCCAGCAGCTTCTCCACGTTGGCGGTCCGCCCGCTGCGGACGGCCCTGTGGAGCGGGGTCTCCCCCGCATCATCCTGCGCCGCCACCTCCGCCCCTCGCGCGAGCAGCAGGATGATCACCTCGGCATCCTGTAATCCGGCGGCCCGGTGGAGCGGCGTCTGCCCGACCGCGTTGCGGGCTTTCAGCTCGGCGCCGGCGTCCAGCAGCAGTCCGGCGATCTTGCCGGTCGCGACCAGAGACAGAGGGGTGTCGCCGCCGCTGTCGCGGGCGTTGACATCGACCTTTTGCTTCAGCAGCCAGGCGACGGTTTCCTCGAGGCCGTTGCGCGCGGCAATGTGCAGCGGGGTCTCGCCCCGGGCGTTGCGGGCGGCCGGGTCCGCGTCCTTCGCCAGTAATTGATCGAGAATCTGCGTTGCGACCCCGGAGCGCTGGGGCATCATCGCCAGGTTGTGCATCGGGGTGCCGCCGACGGAATTGCGGATGCGCGCGTCGGCGCCGTTGTCCAGCAGCAGCGCCACCAGCGATGGTGAGCTCATGCTGATCGCCAGGTGCAGCGGCGCGACGCCCTTCCCATTGCGTGCGTTCACATCCGCCTTCTTCAGTTCCAACAGGCGTTTCACCAGCGCCTCGTCGCCTAAGGTGACGATGAAGTGCAGCGGGGTATTGCCGTTGTTGTCGCGCAGGGTGACGTCCGGTGAATGGTCGAGGAGCAGGCGGGCGATCCCCAGGCTGTCGCGCGTGACCAGATGGAGCGCCGTCTTGCCGTTGAGATCCTGCGCGTTCACATTTGCTCTGCACGCGAGCAGCACCTCCACCACCGCCAGGTTCTTATCGGAGCGCGCCTTCTCCAGCAGCGGGAAGGAGCCGGAGGGCGTACGCGCGTTGATGTCGATATCCTTCTCGGCCAGCGTCTTCAACAGCGTCGCGTTGTTGCTCGCCAGCGCCTGAGTGAGCAGCGAGCCGTCCCTGTTGTCGCGCGCGTCAAGGTTGCCCTCGTGGCCGGCTAGGTACTTGACCACTTCGCCATCGGTGGTCACGAGCAGCGGGGTGCGACCTTCCACATCGCGGGCATTGACACCGGCGCCCTGCCCAACCAGCAGTTTGACGACCTCCAGCTTCCCCGCCGCGGCGGCCAGGTGGAGCGGCGTCTGCCTGGCGGCGTCGGGAACATTGGGATTGACCTTTTCGGCGAGCAGCAGCTTCACCACCGCGGCTTGACCGCCATCGGCCGCGAGGTGCAGCGGCGTGCGCCCCTGCGCGTCGGTCCCGTTGATCGGCGCCCCCCACTTCCGCAGCGTGGCGACGGCTGCGAGGCAGCCTCCCGCGGATGCCCGGCACAGCGCATCCCCCAGCAGCGGCGTCGCGGCCTTGCCCATGCGCTTGATCAGCAGATTCAGCACGTCGCCATTGGGACTCCACAGCGCGGCGTGGAACGGCAGCGAGCCGCTGCGGTCCTTCGCCATCATGTCGGCGCCGTTGGCGAGCAGGAATTCCACCATCTGCCGGTCGCCGGCGCGCGCCGCGACGTGGAGCGGCGTCTCACCGTTCCCCGCGCGACCGTTGATCTTCGCCCCGGCGGCCATCAGCACCTTCGCCGCGCTGAGGTACCCCCGCTCGACTGCGAGGTGCAGCGGCGTGACACCCTCCGGCCCGGCGGCGTTCGGGTTAGCCTTCCGGGCAAGCAGCGCCTTCACCGTCGCGGTGACGATCGTCTCTTCATTCTGCGCTTTTTCCTCTGGAATTCGTCGGAAAGGCCGGAACTGCGTCAATTCGGTCAGACCGAGCATGTAGCTGATGCTCATGTTCGCGGTCAAGTTGATCGGCAGGTAGGTGAAACGCGGATCCGAGCGCAACAAGGCGCAGGTGAGCGGGGTAGGCGCCGACTTCCCGGCGCCGTCGATCTTCGCGCCATGGCTGTACAGGTAAGCCATCGCGGCCGTATCGCCGTTGTAGGCGGCAAAGTGCAGCGGCGTCCAGCCGCCTTCCGCGACGGCGTTGATATTGGCCTTGTGCTGTAGCAGCAGCACGATCATGCTCTCGGAATTGCGGGCCACCGCGCAGTGCAGCGGCGTCAATCCTCGCCGGTCGCGCGCATTGACCGTCGCCCCCTTCGCCAGCAGCAGCGTGCCCACATCCGCATAGCCATGCATCGCCGCCAGGTGCAGCGGCGTCACCCCCTGCCAATCGGTCACGTTGACGTTGGCCTTGCGGGGGAGCAGCACGCTGACTACGGCGGAGGACCCGGCGTAGGCGGCCAGGTGCAGCGGGGTGGCGCCCAGCTTGCCGGGCGTGTTGACGCCGGCGCCGGCGTCCAGCAGCAGTCTTACCGCCGCCGGTTTCCCGCTGGCCGCCGCCACGTGCAGCGGCTGCCAGCCGTTTTCGCGGCTGGTCAGGGTGGAGCGGTCGGCTCTCAGCAGGGCGCGCAGGCGGACGGTGTCGCCGGCCTTTGCCGCGTCGTGAATGGAAGCGGCGCGCGGCAGGCCGCCGACCAGCATCAGGACAGCCAGGAACAGGTAAATGCGGCGCATCGGCGTCTTCCTTCCTGGTGAGCGAGGTGCCTATACTATAGCATACACGGGGAAGCAGGACAATGCGCCTGCCCGGCAGGAATGCGTATACGACGGGCGAAAATGGCAGGTATTCGGAGGACCGCATGATTACACGCGACGCCCGGTACCTGACCGATCTCGACCGCTGCCTGCCGGCGGCTGCCCTCTCCCCCACTCCAACGCGCGGGCGCTGGCGCATGCTGGAGTATGAAACGGAGCATTTCCGCGGCACCTTGCTGACCGCCGGCGAGGAGACCCTGCCGCCCGGGGTGACCTATCCGCTGGATGTCTCCGGCGTGCACCGCATCTCCATCGGCCTGTATGGAGACTGCTACAACGGCGACACGGTGGTGCAGGTGAGATTGACCGGCGACCCGGCCTTCACCGTGCTCACGCTGAAGGAGGGGCCGGACCGGACGCTCTACGATCTCTACTGGAAAACGGCGGACCTGACAGGCCGGCAGATCACCTTCGTCCAGCTCTTCGACGCCTTCGCCAACGGGGAGGGGCGCATGCGCCGCGGGCGGCAGGCGATGATCGCCTACATCAAGCTGGAGCCGGTCGCCGAGATCGAGCGCCCCAGGCCGGAGCACCAGCGGCTGTATGCGCACAACGACGCCCACGGCTTCACCTACCTCTTCGGCGTCACCACGCCGGAAGAGATTTACCGCGAGATCGAGCCTTACCGGAACAGCGACTTCAGCCGCCTGTACTGGGAAGCCGGCATGGGCGACCTGCTGTATTACCCGGGCACGGTCGGGCGGCAGCTCACTTGCGCGGGGCACGACGATTTCTGGAAGTCGAACGCCCGCATCCACGCGGAGAGCTGGCGGACCATGCTGGCGAACGGCGTGGATCAGCTCCGGCTGGCGGCGGAGATGACGCACGGCATTGGCCTGGAATTTCACGCCGCCTACCGCATGGGCGGGTTCCGCTGGCCGCCGCCGGAGGACTACTGGAATGGCCCCGGCTTCTTCACCGAGCATCCCGAATTGCGCGCCGTGCTGCGCGACGGACGCCGGGCGGAGCGCATCTCCTACAGCTTCCCGGAGACGCGCCGTTTCGCCTGCTCGCTGCTGCGCGAGGTGGCGGAGAATTACCCCATCGACGGTGTCTGCCTGATCTACGTCCGCCGGCCGCCCTTCGTGGATTACGAGCCGCCGCTGGTGGACGGCTTCCGGGCGGAATTCAGTCTCGATCCACGCGAGCTGCCGGAGGACGACCCGCGCTGGCTGGAGTATCGCTGCCGGGTGCTCACCGGATTCATGCGCGAGGTGAGGGAGGAGATGGACGCCGTCGCCCGCGCGCGGGGGCGGAAGCGCCTGGCCATCACCGCCATCGTCTCCGGCCGCCGGGAGGAGAATGTCAGAGACGGCATCAAGGTGGAGGATTGGATCGCCGCCGGCACGGTGGACACCCTCATCCCCTACACAATGGCGCCCGGTCTGGACAGCAGCGCCGTCTCCTTCCCCGATGCGCGCGATGCCGCGTATTGGGCCGGCCTGGCGAAGGGTACGGCCTGCGAGGTGCCGATCAGCGTGCTTCCCCGCTTCATGACCCCCGAGGAATATCGCCGCACCGCCGCCCGATATTACGGCGCCGGTGCGGAGACGCTCTTCTTCTGGGACTGCGCCTACCACGCCTACTACAATCAGTACGCCTGGAATACCATGCGCCGCCTGGGCCACCGCGAAGAAATCGCCGCCTGGATGCAGTCCGGCCAGCCGGAGATGCCTGCACCCACAGTGCCGCTGTTGTCACTCGGCGGGTGGAACCTGGCGGACGATACACCTGGGTAAACAATATCAGGCAAACCCGTTCGTAGTCAGCCACGCAGCCGGGGCGGAGTGGCGTTCGTTAACCCACCCGGTTCCGTACCACGACGCCACTCCGCCCCGGCTGCGTGGCTTACTACGAACGGCGATGCGGAAATTCGAGAACATTACTGCACGGTAATATCCTCGTCCTCAATGATCCCCTGGTCGAAGGCCACCTTAATCGCATACATCGCGTGTATCCACCCGATCGGCCAGCGCGAGGCGCGGAAGGCGGCGCGCAGGGGGCGGGCGACACGGTCGAACCACTTCCGGTCGCCGTCCAGGTAAAACGCGTAGGCGGCGGGATTATAGTCGGTGGTGCGGTGGAAGCCATGCACGCCGCTGTTCCGCTCGCTCACCCGCCCCTCGAACTGCTCCAGCATGAACCGGCGCACCGTCTCGTCGCGGGTCAGCTCCCAGTACCAGTACATCCCCTCCCACGTCGCGTAATCGCCGTAGTTGACCAGCTTCATCGGCATGGCCTTTGGACGCTCGTCAAGAATGCGGCCGTATTTGCGCGCGCTGTCCATGCAGTAGTCGTAAATGATCTTCCGGCAGCCCTCCAGGTAGCGCGGATCGGGGTTGAACTGATACGTCCAGGTCAGGTTGATCATCGGCTGGCCGGCCTCGCGCTGGTCGCTGGAGATGATGATGAATCCATCCTCGTCGTGGATAAAGTGCAGCAGGCTCTCGCAGATTTGCATCGCCGCCTTTTTGTATTCCACGTCGCCGGTCAGCGCGTAGGCGAAGAGCAGCTCGGTGAACCACATGTGGCTGGGATAGGCGGCGCCGTCGTTGTGGTTGGCGCAGTGCGCGACCATGCCGCCGTGCTGGTAGGGGTCTTCGCTGAAGGCGACGTAATCCACCTCCAGGATATGGTCGGCCATCGCCGCCGCCGTTTCGTAGCACCCCCAGTCGCCGCTGCGCAGGTAGTTCTGATAGTAAACGTGCGCCCACATCTCCTCGTTGTTGCCGCCGTGATCGCCGTATTCCCAGAATCCCTTGTTGGGCGGGCTGGGCACCTTGTCCACCGCGCCCAGCGAGCCATACGACTGGCCGATCCACGCGTCCTTCACCTTGCGCTCGAAGAGGTAATGCGCATCCTCGTCGTAGGCGGGCAGCTTGTGTATCTGGAAGACTTCGCAGGCGCGGATGTGCGCAAGGTCGGGCATGATCTCCAGCGGCGTCCACGGGCTGCCGTTGGTGCCGGCAGGCATCTCCCAGGAGAGGTAGGCGTTCTGGATTTCCTCGTCGGTGGCGTCGGCGGCCAGCGGCGCCAGGTGGAAGACGTGCGAGCGGCCGGCGCCCTGGGTGATTTTCAGCGGGCCCGCCCACGCCGGGTAGAGGCCCAGCATGAGGATAGCGCCTCTCGCGGTGATCGACTTCGGATACAGGCCGGTCATGTTCTCGAAGGCGGCCACCGCGCCGCCTTCCGCGCCGAGCAGCGCCAGATACGGCATGGTGATCCGGTTGGCGATCCCCGCCTGGCGGTAATTCGCCTCGCGCAGGTACCACGGCTTGGTCTCCGGTGGATCACGCAGCACGTCGAACTCGGTGACAAAGGATTCGCCGGTGCCCGCCCGCTGGTGCTTCTCCGCGTAGTGCTCAATGTCGCCGGTGTCGGAGGTTACGATTTCCGGATCCTCGTCGATGCGCAGGCATTTCGGCCAGTAGTGGCGCGTCAGGTTGCTGGCGGTGAAGCAGCGCTTCGCCCCCGCCCCAGCGGTCGTCTCCAGCGTCACCAGGTAGTCGGTCACTTCCAGTCCGGGGGTTGGCAGCTCCCGGTTGCGGAAGGCGTAGGTCACCTTCACGTCCGCCCGCCCGGCGCGCACCTCGAAGCGCAGGTAGTAATCCAGGCAGACCGACCCGTCCGGCGCCGCGTGCTTGCCGTCCACCCGCAGCACCGTGCGCTGCGGATTGCACTGCTCGATGCTCAGCTCCCGCGGGCCGGCCTTCAGCGAGTAGAGTTTCCCGTCAGCGGTAAAGGCGATGTCGAAGCCGTTGGGCGCCAGCACCTGTCGCCCGGCCTTCCAGCGCAGCAGGAACTCGCCCGGGTTGGCGGAGACGGCCAACTCCACCAGTCCGTTGCCGATGGTCGCCGTGTCGCCAACGATCCGGCAGGCCGCGGGATTCTCCACCGCCACCTCACCCGGCGGCTCCGCCACCACGCGCACGTGCCGCTCGCTCGACGGCGCGAAATCCAGCCCGAAATCCACCAGCGACCACTGCAAGCTGCCGTCCGGCCAGCGGTTCAGGCAGGTGAAGCCGGCGGAGAGCGACTGCCCCCGTTCGTCGCGGAGTGAAAGCGTATCGACGTCCCGCACCGCCCCTTGCGGCCACGGCACGCCGAAGGTGACGGGGTGCGCGGCCAGCGCGCGGTGCAGGCGGTTGTGAAGCGTTAACGTTTGTTGCATGGAAATACCCCTTATGCTGAGTGCGTTTGGCGGCAATCATCCATGAATTTGGCGGAAAGGCGGGGTATTCCTGCTGAAGTGGAAGAAAAGGTGGGGGAGAAATGAAAAAGACTTATTGACGGCAGACGGTGATCAACTGCTCGATGGCGTCGATGAAGCGTTTGACCTCTGGGAGCCAGCTGCGTAATTTCGCCGGGTCAGGCTCGATTAAATCTTCATAATCCGTTTCTTCGCGAGCCTCGATCAGGTCGTTATAGATATTGCTGCATTCTTTAGGCAGCAAGCCGGTGTGAATGACATGCTGACTGAATAGCGAACGCAATCCTGCGTGCGTTTTCGCGGTGATGCCGAGATTTAGTAATAACGCCGACACCGCGTAAAAACAGGCATAATACAACCGGTTATATACGTCGTGGTAGATTTTGTTATTATATAATAATTCAGCCGCAACAAGTGACATCCTGGCGCGTTCGAGCCGGTAAGCGATTAAACGGTCTTTCTCGGTCATAGCCGTACCGCCTCTGCCCGGACATTCTGGCGGAAGGGGATGAAAAGCCGATCTTCGCGTTCCCATTCCTCTTTTGAGTAGATCTTCGCCGAGATAACCTGGCCGGTCTCCCACTCGATTTCGTATAAGGGATGGCGGATGGCGCTTTTGATTTCGTCGGTAGGATTTTGCGGGATGAGCACGAGAATATCCCAATCCGATTCCTCGCGCGCGTCCCCACGCGCACGTGAGCCGTAGAGGGACACCTCCGCGTCAGGCGCCACCGCGAGCACGGTGGCTTTGATGCGGGATAACAATTCCTGCCTGGAGAGTTGCTCGCTGCCGTCCATTTTCAGTGCCTACCTGCCCTGAGTATACCACATTTCAGACCCTTTCCAGCATCCACGCCAGCGCCTCCGCCGTTGTCGGGAAGACGTGGTGGGCATCAGTGAGCTGTTCGGGCGCGTGGGAGCTGGCGATGGCGAGGACGGTGCAGCCGGCGATTTTTGCGGCGGCGATGCCGGCGGAGGAATCCTCCACCGCAAGCGTGTGCTCCGGCCGGCTGCCGATCAGTTCCATCGCCTTCAGGAAGGGATCGGGCGACGGCTTTCGTCTCTCGACCAGCTCGGCGGTGATACGGACCGGGAAGAAGGACAGCAGGCCGGTGCGCTCGAGCAGCAGCTCGGTCTCGGGGATATGGCAGGAGGTGGCCAGCGCGATGGGCACGCGCTCGCGCAGCTTTGCCAGCCCTTCCGCCACGCCGGGGAAGGCGGTCACCACCGCGGCGGCCAGCTCCGGGTAGATCGCCCGCTTGCGCGCCAACAGCTCCTCGGAGGAAAGCTCGGTGCGGAAATGGCGCTGCAGGACAATGGCGCTCTCGGAATCCGGGATGCCGATGCACGGCACGACCACCGCGTAGGGGCAGGCGTACCCCAACTCCCCCAGCACCACCTGCCACGCCTTGATATGCAGCGGCTCCGTGTCGAACACCACCCCGTCCATGTCGAAGACTACCGCCCGATATTGCCGCAAACCCATCAGCTCCCCCCATATGCGTTACCTGACGACCGGCACCCGGATTTTCATGCTCTTGCTCCCAACCCGGCGGAGCCGCACCCCAATGACCGCAGGTGTTCCAGATGCCCCCAGATGTCCCCAGATTCCCGGTTTTGGGGTGAATATTACAATATAATTGATTTATTTGATATTATTTATACATTCCTCCCATGCCGCCATAAGTTTGTAACAGACCGGCACGGACGTGTCAAGCCAGCGTGGACATTCCATGAAATGATAACTAATTTATCATTTCAATCCTATTCATCTTTCCATCCTTATTCACTGCTCCTTGCTTTGGTATATACGGTAATTGTGGGGGAAGGACTCCCCACCATTCCGCCGAATTGTAAGGGGAGCAATCGTATACGGGAGGAAACCAATGTCGAACTTCGCCTTCGAGCCGTCCAAATGGGTGCCGTTCCGCGACAAGGCGGTGCTGGAGCGCGTGCGGGGTATCAAGCGCGAGGACATCGCCAAACGCGAGCCGGGGTGGAACCCGGAGTTCCGCGTGCAGGTGGTGCCGGACGATATGGTGGAGTGGATCTGGGCGGCCGACATGTTCAAGCGCATCAAGGCGTCGGACGACGAGGACGCGCCCTGCACGCTGGTGCTGCCCAATCCGGCGCACACCTATAAAAAGGTCGCGTATATGCTCAACCAGTTCCGCGTGAGCTGCCGCAATCTGCACGTCTTCATCATGGACGAATACGCCGACCAGGACGGCAACATCGCCCCACCCAGCTTCCCGCCCAGCTTCTTCCGCGCGACGATGAATTACCTGTACAACGAGATCGACCCCGGCCTGCGACCACCGGAGGCGCAGATGCACGGCCCGACCAACGCCAACCTGAAGGACTACGGCAAAATGATCGCCGGCATGGGCGGCGCCACCGCCATCTACACCGGCCCCGGCTGGACCGGCCACGTCGCCTTCATCGAGCCGGCCGTCGCCGAGTCGCCGGAATTCATCGCCCCCAGCGTGGAGGAGTGGCTGAAGTTGGGCCCGCGCATCGTCAGCCTGCACCCCTTCACCATCGCGCAGAATTCGCTGCATGGCAGCTTCGGCTTCAGCGGCGACGCCGCTAATGTGCCGCCCAAAGCCTTCACCATCGGCCCCGCCGAGGTGGTGGGCGCCAAATTCCGCATGGAGCTCAACGCCCTCACCACCCTGGGCACCATCGTCTCCTGGCAGCGCCTGATGACCCGTCTCATCCTGCACGGCCCCGTCACCCCGCTGGTGCCCACCTCGCTGCACCAGTTGCTGAAGACGGATTTCTACATCTCGGAGACGAATGCGGCGAATGTGGAGCCGAATTGGGAGATGGGGTATTAGAGGTTAGGGGCAGCGGGTGTCACGTTGATTAAACTTTTCAAATTTAGCGCCCGCTTCGGTGGTTGAGTAGGCAGGTAAGCCTTTTCGCATTTTTTCACAGCTTCCGCGCCGTATCGAAACCACCGCGTCAATAGGTGAACCTTGCGTGAACGGGCGCTACGAGTGCGGTGGTTTCGATACGGCATGAGAGCTGCGGAAAGAAGCGGAGAAGCTTTCCTGCCTACTCAACCACCGAACCGGGCACTATGATTGTAATGCATATTACAACGTGATGACCCACTACAATTAGTGGCTAGGGATAAGGATCCGCAGCTCGTTATCGGCAGAATAACGGCAATCATGGTATAATCGAACTGTGGCTAAAGGCTGGGAACCGACTTTTACCATTACGCCGGCAATCGCGCAGGCGCTGATGCGCATCGAGGCGGCCAGCGCGGTGGTGGCGCAGGTCAACCTTCCGCCGGCCGCTGAAGCACGGTTGCGCGAACAGGCGCGCCTGCGCTCGACGCACTTTTCCACCTATATCGAAGGCAATCGCCTGACCCTCGCCGAGACCAGGCAGGTCGTCTCCGGTCAGGACGTGCGTTTCCACGGGCGGGAGCGTGACGTCGCCCAAGTGCGGAACTACTGGCGCGCGTTAGTCCGCGTCGATGAATGGGTTGAGCAGCACAAGCCGCTGACGGAAGAGCTGATTTGCCGGCTGCATGCCCTGGTGGAGTACGGCCCGCGCGCCAGACCGACGCCATACCGGGACGGCCAGAATGCGATCCGCGATTCACAGACAGGCGCGCTGATCTATCTGCCGCCCGAAGCGCGGGATGTGCCCCAATTGATGACCGACTTCATCCGCTGGCACGAGCTGGCCGAAATCGCCAATCTGCCGCTGCCCCTTGTCGCGGGTCTGGCGCACTACCAACTGGTCACCATCCACCCGTTTTACGACGGCAACGGGCGCACGGCGCGTCTGCTAGCCACCTTCCTGCTGCACCGCGGCGGATACGGGCTGCACGGATTCTTCTCGCTGGAAGAGCACCACGCGCGGGATCTCGACGCATACTATCGTGCCCTCACCAGCCATCCGCACCACAATTATTATTATGGACGGGCTGAAGCCGATCTCACCCCCTGGCTGGCATACTTCACCGAGCTCGTCGCACGGGTTTTCACGCTGGCGCAGGATGAGGCGCTGGCCGTCGCGCGCCACGGTATGCCCGCCGAACCGGAAGCCCTTCGCCGGCTCGACCGCCGG
>Ga0315284_10006711_pt1 | contig 16398 bp, 18 predicted proteins | sample YL17G09_16_MG_FD_203696 | JGI IMG/M metagenome (GOLD analysis project Ga0315284, IMG submission 203696) | Sediment microbial communities from Yellowstone Lake, YNP, Wyoming, USA - YL17G09_16 | ecosystem: Environmental > Aquatic > Freshwater > Lake > Sediment | place: USA: Wyoming | collected...
CATGAAACAAAGACAACCTGGGGAAGCACTTGACGGCCTGACAGGCCGACAGGGCCTGCCGCGCGCCGATGACTTGGCCACCTTGGGGGCTTTCATGCCAGCCGGCATACGCTTGTTTTGGGACTAGCGGCAAAATCCCAGAGCAAGCCACAAGGCCGCGCTCGACCAGGAAAGGGGGACGGCACGGCATGGGTATCTGTAGCTCGTTCCTCTGGTCGTCATACCGAAGAATACGTCGACGGCGTCTCCTCAGCGCCACATACTTCCCGACCTGCCCCGGGACCGTATATGCCTTGCCTCTGTGGCACCAGAAGAGCATACGCTGATGGCCGAAACTGAATCTGAACAGCCCAGATGCCGCCACTTCGGCTGCACGGCGCGTAACTCCTGCCCAGCCGAGTGTATGTTCATCGAAACGCTCGATCCGCCAATCTGCACCTACCGGAAACTGGGCACTTCGGCGCACTGCGGGATCGCTGACGGTGGGCAGGCTCTGGAGGATCGCAGCCGGCGCGTCGTGTTGCACAAGTAAGCATACGGCCCTGGCAGCAGCTACCAGAGCAGGCTCGTCGGCAGCAGAAAGCCTGATTGAGTCCGGGGCCGAGGGCATGGAAAGGACCTCAAGACTCGCTCCACCTAGCGAGTTACGGATTGCGATGAGCAGCCTGTCCGATCTCGCGCCTGCCAGAACTCCTCTTGCCCCAGTCTCATGGACGGTAACTGCCAAAGTGGGCGGCGTAACGCGCCATCGTAACTCGCCTTCCTCGGTACAGAACTCTGCATGGCCGAGCCGCTGCATGTTCAGTCGGACCACTTGGTAAATGGGAAGCGCGTACTGGTCCGGCTCGTCACCGGCCTCCGACGCAGCCTTGTCCTCGTCTTCGCCCACGCGGAGTTCCTCGACTGCGGACCGGAACTGCGGCCAGGAACCCTCCTGTCGGGCGGACATCCAGAGAAGGAGGCGGTCGGCACTCATCTGCGCCCCCTCCATATGGTGCGTGCTGCCAGCTTGTATTCGCGCCAGAGCCTCTTGGCCCCATCATCCGCCGGCTCCACCGCCAAGCCCTTCAAATTCGCGTCGAGGATGGCTCTGCACCATGCCAATACGTATTCTGTTCGCCCCCGAGCCCCGAGAGCGATGGATGGGGCGGTATGCTCGCCGCAGCCCATGGGTATGACACGATTGGCACGCTTGTCGCAACGCATCGAGTCAGGTGGCAAAGCCCAAGCCGGGGCGAACCAAGGGAACGCGACGTGCGTCGATATTCGAAGCTCCGCTCGTGGCCGGCAAACATAGATCTCACCAGGAGTCGATCCGATGAGTACGCAATTCGTGGCAGGCACTGTCACGGCATTGCGCTCTCTAGCGCGGTCGTCATGCGGGCGAACGAGCATGCCGCAGATTGCTGCCGGCACTGCGGGCCTCACGTCAGTGGGTTCTCCGAGCGACCAGTCGTATGCATCCCAGGCATCCCAGTGTTCTGGCCCTTCCTGAATAGTGTAGCTCTTGGATACGCTCGGGCACCATACTTCGTGCATGCCGGAGGCATCCCATCGGTCCGCTTCGTAGTTTCCATCGGTGTTGCGGACCGCGGGCTGCCCATCTATTCGCACATCCTCTGTCTCACTGGCACTTCCCCGTAGGTGGATTCTTGGCGGGTAGCCGGCGAGCCACGTTGTGCGCGTAAGCCGTATCCCGTCGAGCAGCACGATCTCTACGTCGGCCAAGGGGCGCAGCGAGTCTAGAATATCCCCTTCCGTGGAACTGGAGACGGGCGATTTCGGCGTCACTCCTCTCAAGACCACCCATCCTCGTGGCGCGCCCAAATCCGCATGGAGCGCTGCGGGTTCTGGACTACCCGCAGCACACAGGGCCTCCAGTACGGCGGGAAGCCTAGCTTCCCTGCATAACACGACATGCTCCTCCCCTAGGAGCAGCCTCGGGATTGTGATGTAGCCACTGAGGTCGTTGCTTCGGCCTAGCACGAATATGTCGCGGCCGCTCAGGTTCCACCGCACCGTTCCGAGTCCTTTGTCCTTGGCTTGCCAGACAAGTCCGCGCTCAAGGACATCGCTGATACTCGCCAGAGAAACGTCTTGGCACCATTCGCCATAGAGCGCCAGCAATGCTGGCGGGTCACCCTCGCCCTTCACCTCGATCTCGGCTGGAAGTGCGTCATCACGTTGGGGGAGCAGGGACACGAGACAGAAGCCGCCTCGTTCAAACCGCACGCGGACCTCGACGCGCATTGCGCGGTTTCGGGATCCTGCGCCAGTGCCGTCTGTTTGACGCGGGTTGCTGACCTGCGAGGGGGCGCGCGGTGTCGGGCGATAGACTCGCGGCGAGCGAGTCCCCTCAGGTTTCTCCGAAGGTTCCAGAGATCCTGCAGCTTGCGGCACCATCGAACCGCGGTCCTCCAAATCCTCTGCCGGTTCATCCGCATCGGGCGGTCCATCCTCGTGTTCTGCCTGGTGTGTCGCCGTGCCCGTCCATGACGCCCCCACGACATCGACCTCTACATCGCCATCTGCGGACTGTGAGTCCCCGGCTTCGCATTCAGGCTTGTCGCAGAAGTCGTCTGTCGCTGCCACCACCGGGTGGGTAGCCTGTTGCTCGTCCAAGGCCGGTTCCGGGGCACATTCGGGCATGACGCCGTTCGCGGTCGATCCAGAGTCGTCTACATGCTCGGAAACCTGCTCTGGCTCCGGGGCTCCCTCGCATTCATCTTTTGATGGGGCCGGGGGTAATGTGTGATCGCCGCCATCTACCGCTGCGACCAACACCGCATGCGCAGATCCGGGTTCGGCCTCAGGCAAGATATCCTTGCATGCTGCGGGAACGGTATCCACGGTTGTACTTACGGAACTGCTCGTGGGTGACATGGATCCTTCCGTCGCCGCTTCAATTGGCGAAGAAACGTGAGTTAGGCGAGTGACGCCTTCCTCTTTGGGCGGAACATTCTCTGAGTCTCCTGAACTGACCTGCTCGACCGCTGGATCGACCTGGCCGCGTTCAGCCGTAGCCGCATCTGTTTCCGGAGTGAATGCCTCTGGCTCCACAGGTTGCGCCGACGTCCCTGCCGGAGACTCGCAGGAGCCCGACACGGGATCGGGTGGCTCGACCTCGACATATAGTTCCGCAGTGTTCTCAGCAAGCGGCTGGAGTGGTTGCACTGCTGCGTTTGCAGAAACAACTCCGGATACTTCAACTGAAGGGGCTGCCGGAGAACTGGCGGATTCGGGCGGGCTGGCCTCGCGCGACAACTGGTGAATTTCGTTCGGGTCCCTATTCGTGGTACCTGTCTGCGAGTCCGATGGTGAATCGCCAGCAGTCGCCCCGGCGAAGCCCTGGTAAATTGTCGGCGTAGAGCCGTGTTGCTCGCCCTTTCCAGTGTCGGAAGCCGGTCGCCGTCGGCAGACCTTGAAAAGAACGATTCCCGCCAATCCGGCCAGAACGAGAGAGATCAAGATGATGCCGACCATGTGATTCATGGTGCGCCAGTCCTTTCCGCAACGGCCTACAGCCACCCCACAACGGAAGATGGGCGACTCGCATAATAGTCGCAGCTGCCCGCCGCTGTCAATTGTCAGTGTGGATCGATGTTAGTGTGGATCGAGACGGGCTCAAGACTAGAAGGGAGGTGCGACAGGTGTGGTCGTACCTAGCCGGAATAGCGGCGTGATATGGTGTCCCATCAGGCCGACGATGTTAAGGGTACTCACGGCGTCTAAGCACCAATCGGCCAGCGCTGAATGACGCCCTTGTCGGTGGGGACGATCACGATATCGACCCCGTGGCCGACGACGCTTCACAGCCCCCGCACGTCGGCATCCAGCACGAAGACCGGGCCGGGGAAGACGGTCACCGGGACGCGGTGGCCGACGGCGCCCGTTTTCGCGGGCTTTATGCCGGCCTGGGCGCAGGCGTTGAAGAGGATCGGGCAGCCACAGCTCCCGTCGGCTGGCGGTTTCCAGCACTCGCCCAGGGCCGCAACGGCAGGGCGCGAGAGCTTGAGGGCGGCGGCGGATAGCGTGTGCGGGTGGACCTCCAGGCCGTCGGATGCACCGACGACATGGGGGCCTGTCACGTCGGCTTGGCTGGCCAGGAACGGTTCGCTTTCGGCCGTCAGGACGATGTCGTCGTCGAGCATGACCAGCCAGGGCAGGGCGCATTCATCCCGGAACCAGCGGAATATGCCGTTGCGGACGGCGAAAATTCCCTGCCAGGTGGGCGAGCCGGGGAACTCCCGATAGTAGGCGACAGACTGACCGAAGCAGCGCAGATGGCGATTGACGGCCGGCCGGCCGCGAAGGACGGCGAATTGAATGTCAGGCCAGCGGCCGTCGGTCACGATTCCGGCTCCCACACGCCGTCGCCCCAGGTCGTGTCGTCGTGGCAGCCGCCCGCGCCGAACTCGATAGTGCCAGGGGCCTCCGGGTAGCTCTTGCGCCAGACCGCCCCGGCGATCACGCAACTGAGCATGGAGTCGCCGTCATTGACCGTGCGAAGTTCCAGGCTGCCCGACGTGGTGACGCGAGCCTGAATGTGAAAATAGGGTATTGCCTCCACACCCTGGCCGATCAGGTCGCCGTCCGCGTCGTGTGCTGTGTAGCCCAGATCGAACCAGGTGTCATCGTCGCCGGCCCAGGAGGCCAGGCAGTTGCCCGCGAAGCCCTGGTTGGCCTTGGCAAGCGTGCAGCCAGGATGGTTGCCGGTCGGCAGGTCGTATTGGCACTTTCGCACGTCCAGCGCGATCTGGATGAGCGAGTTGAGGCTACCGCCCAGCGACCAGAAGGCCGGGGTCTCTTCCGGCCATTCGGTGAAATACCGGCTCATGGAGTAATGGGCGGTGAACGAACCGCTCGAATCATCGGTGCTGCCGCCAGAGCCCCCGCCAGCGCCGAGCAGGCAGACGCACCAGACCGTCCCTGTCTCTTCGCCATCGTACCAGAGGATTCTGGCTGAGCCGCTGTCCGTGGCGGTTAGGTAGCCCGTTTCGCCGTCGGTGATATCCGCCCGGTCGGCCTTGTCGAGGTCGTAGATCTGGACCTGGACGTAGACGGCGCCCTGGGCCATGGCCCGGCCGATGGCGCCGCTGGCAATCGGCTCCAGCAGCACCACGAACGCACCCAGGTGGTCGGGATCAACCGGGTAGATGCACGACATTACTGGCCCGCGCGACATGTCGGCAGTGTTATCCTCGGGCGGGAAGACCGGCTCATCCAGGCCCAGGACCTCGAAGCGGTCGCGGTCGGAGCCGCTGTCGTTGCGAATGGTGAGGATCACGCCCGGCGGCGGCAGGGGCATTTCGGGCCGGCGCCTGGCGTTCTGCCGGCTGGCCAGGTGATCGCGGGCCACGTCGATCAGCGTGTTGAACGTCGCGGCCGGGATTCGGAGCGGGTCGCCCGGCTGGACTTTCTTCAGCGTGTCACCCATGATGGCTTGCCTCCAAGAGCGGTCTGATCTCGCGCAGGAGAACTTCCAGGTCCGCCAGGGCGTCGGCCGCAAACTGGCGCAGTGGATCGTCGGCCTGGCCACACAATTCCGCTATGAGCACGTGCCGACTCGCCCACTCACAGCGGGCCGGCGTCAGCCGCAACTTGGCTCTGAGTTCTGTCGCGGTCATGTTGTCCCAATCCCCAGGTCAGAAAAGCTGCCTTCCTCGTAGACCTTCTCGATGTAGACCGCCAGAGGCTTCTTCACCAGGGCCTTGGCTGTGGCATCAACGCTGTCCTCGTAGCGGACCCACAGGTACTCCCAACCCTTCTTGGCGATCCCGGTGATGTCGCCGACGGTCAGGCCGGTCTTGTTCGGGCTGGCCGCGAAGCGGAAGGTGATTTCCCAGTCGCCCTTGCCCCGCTTGGAACCCGAGGCGCCCAGGAACAGGCACTCACCAACGGCGAAGCCCTTGAACGTGGCATTGTTGGTCTTGCCGGTCAGCGCGAACAGCTTGCCCTTGTAGGTTGCCGTCACGGCCGAGTTGGCCAGGATGTGCGTCTCGCTGAAGGTGTAGACCGGCACGGTGATGTCCACGCCCTCGACGCTGTCGGCCGTGGCGCCGATTGCCCCTTTGAAGTCTGGGGCGGTCTTGCCGGATGGGGCGTAAGAGGCGATGTGGGAGAGCGCCTGCGTGATGTGCTGTGTGCCGCCGCCGGTGTCGAAGCTGTAGCTCGACTCCCCGACTTCCGGCTCTTGCGCGTCGGCCCCGATGTACTGGACAACCGCTTCCCATGTGGTTGGGCCGGTCGGCTCGACCGTTATCTCGCCCCTGACCAGGTCGTTGTGTGTCTCCGGCGCGGCGGCGCGGACGGCCGTGACGGCTGCCAGTTCATCGTTGGTGCCCGTGACGATGTAGTGCAGCTCCGTCGAGATCAAAGCCGGGTCGTGGGCGCCGGCCTCCTTCGCCGGCCGGCTGAGATATTTTTCTACGGCGGTCGCCGTCATGGGTCGTTTCCTAGATAAACACCGCCGCGCCGTTGGCCATGTAGCCGATCAGCTTCTTGGTGTTCTTGGCGGTGTCTTCAGTGGCCTTGGCCGTGCGGTCGGCGGCGGTTCCCGCACCCATGCCGAACAGGGCCGAGGCGTTGAATGTGCCGGTCACGGAGGACTTGATCGCGTCGCTCAGCCCCGACGAGGCGCCCTGAATTTTCTGCCAAAGGTCGTTGTAGCCGCCGAAGACGTCATTGCCGGTCTTGCGAGGACCCCAGGTGCCGGACTCCTTGGCCGTACGGGCCTGTTTCGCGGCCCCGCGGGCGCCTTGCCATTCCTTGCGGGCCGCGTCCAGGCCCGCCTCGGCGGCCTTGATTTTCGCGTCATGCTCCTTCTGGAGTGCCTGTCGGCTGGCCTGGGTCTCGAAGGCGATCTTGCGGAGCGTGTCGTCGTAGTCCTTTGCCTCCGCTGTCCGCTCCGCCGCACGCTGGTCCTCGATAGCCTTCTTGCGGGCCGCGGCCTCGGCGTCGATGCCCTTCTTCGTGGCCTCGTATGCCTGGTCAGCGGCGGCGTTGGCGGCTTCGGCGTCAAAGCTGTCATCCCACAGGCTCTTGAGCCAGTTCCATGCGTGGGTGATCTTGTTGCCAACCCAGTACCAGGCGGTCAGGACGCCGTTGACGAAGCCCGTCCATGTGTCGGCCAGGAACGCGGTGGTCTCGATCCACGCGACCTTGAGCCCATAGCCGACCGTGCTGAAGATGCTTCGCAGCCCGCCCCACGCCTGGGTGAACGTGTCCTTGACCCACAGCATGGCGTCATTCCAGATCGCGGAGATCCAGGACACGCCCTTGGTCCACCACATCTTGAGCGTGGTCCACAGCACCTTGGCGGCCAGGCCGATCTCGCCGGCGGCTAGGGCGTCGGCGATGCCCTGATAGCTGTCCGACGCCTCACTCTGGAGCGTGGAGAACTTGCCGCCTAGCCAGTCCAGGGCCTTGCCGCCGGCGCCTGTCTCGGCCAGGATCACGGCGCCGAGCGCCCCGATGGCTACAATCGCGACCCCGATGGGGCTGGTCAGGAAGGCCAGGACGGCGCCAAGGGCCTTCATCGCCACGGCCGCAATGCCGAACACAATTCCGAGCTTCTGGACCGCGATGCCCAGGACGGCCAAGCCTGTCCCGGCAACGACCGCGACGGCGGCGACCTGAAAGACAGACACCACAAGGCCCTGGTTCTGCCTGATCCAGTCGCGGACCATGACTGCCGCGCCGGTGATCCGGCCCACAAAGTCCTGCAAGATCGGGATGATGGCCGAGCCGACCGCGTACCATGCGGTCTTGATAACTCTGCCCATGAGCGTCATGGCGTCGGAGAACTCCTTGGCCTGCTTGGCGGACTTGGTGGACTTGATAATGCCGAAGTCCTTGGCCTCTCCGTGGAGCCTTTCGAACTGATCGAGCATCGGAATCAGCTCCGTGCCGGATCGGCCAAATATCGCCAGGGCCGCTGCGGCCTTCAGCGATGGATCCCGGATGGCGCGAATACGCGAGGCAATCAGGCCGAACTGCTCAATGGGCGCCTTGCTGACCAGGTCCGCGGCCGAGAGGCCTAGGTGGTCGAGCTTGCCGGTGGTGCCCTCGGCGGCGTCTGCGGCGCCCATGATGGACTTCTGCATGATGCGGACGCCCCGCTCGACGCCCTCAAGCGAACTGCCCGTCTGGGCGGCCATGTAGTCCAGCTCCGACAGGGCCTCGACGGCGATCCCGGTCCGCTTGGACATGTCCCAAAGCTGCGTACCCGAGTCGGCAAAGCTCTTGGCCGCGGCGACCATCGGGGCCGCAATCGACATTCCCAGGCCCGCCACGCCGAGGCCGACGTTGCGGACGCCGGCGCCGAAAGCCTTGAGCCTGGCCTGGGCAAACTTCAGCCCGGATGTAAGTTTGTCGCCCACGCCGAGTTCGATGTATGCCCTGCCGGCCTTGATTCCACTGGTGTCAGCCATGGTTCGATCCTATCCTGTTGTCAACGCCCAACAGGGGAGACAACGCAAAAATGAACAAACTTGCAGAACTGGCCCGCAAGCACAACGCTCTCGAACGCATCGACAAGCGACCGTTCCAGCGGAAGGCCCGCATCCTCCAGGCCCTGTGGTGCCAGCAGTGCGGCTACCCTATAGGCACGCACCTGAACCGGCCTCTCGGCTCCACGCTGGCCATGCCGTGGGCGAAGGACACGCTCGCCAACTTCCTCACCGATGAAATCCGCCAGGTCGTTCGCCAAGAGGTGCTGGACCCTGTCCGAAGCCAGGGCAAGCTCTACGGCAAGCCGCGTATCTTCAGCAACCTGCTGTCCAGCCAGCCGCTCGCCTTCAACCTGTTCGCGCCCCTTAGCCGCCACCTGGACCTGGCTACAGCGGTCTTCCGCAAGCTCTCGGCCGGCAGGTGCCATAACGTGACCGGCATCGAGTTCGAGCACTCGCCAGGCCGTGGCGACCTGCGGTTCACGGGTGACAGCTCCGCTTTCGACGTGTACGTCACTTTCACTGACGCGGCCGGGCGCCCCGGCTTTGTCGGCATCGAGGTGAAGTATCACGAGGATCTCGCCGGCGAGCCGGCAAGGCATCGCGACCGCTACGACGCCGTCGCCGCAGAAATGGACTGCTTTACCCAGGCGGGCCTGAGCCAGGTCCGCCAGATGCCACTCCAGCAGATCTGGCGGGACCACCTCCTGGCAGGCAGCTTGCTGCTTTCCGGCGACTTTGCCGACGGCTTCTTCGTGCTGCTCAGCCCGGTCGGCAACGATGCGTGTCAGGAGGCGGTCCGGTCGTATGTCTCCTGCCTGTCGAACGCGGAGAGTTTCCGGCACTGGACGCTGGAGTCCGTTGCGGCAGCGGTAATGGAACAGCGTGCCGACGAGTGGATCAGACAGTTCATGGACCGCTATCTCGCCTTCGAGAAGGTGGACGGGCTTCTGGGTCGTTGTGTGTAGACTGGTGACCACCTTCTGCTATCCCTTCACGCTATTTGCCCACAGGCCGGGGAACTTCGGCATTACCTTCTGCATCGCCGGGCCCATATACGGCCTGGGCTTGACGTGGATGCGGCGCTTCCGGCGCCGGTTTCGCAGGCCGGAGACAACCGTGGACGGCCCGCCGTGCTCCAGGGCCTCAGGGGCGGCGCCGATCTTCTGGTTGAGCCGCATGGGTCCGACCACGACGGTCTTCCGATCCGCGTCGTAGCCGAAGAAGATGAACTTCTTAAGCAGCCCCGTGTGCGAACTGGGCGGCTGGCCCGGCGCCGAGATCGCCTTCCGCTTACGGATGCTCGACTTAGCCGCCGTGCGGACGAAGGCGCCGGCCTTGGACAGGTTCTTGCGCGCAGCCGAATCAGCCGCACGCTTCACGCGGTCGGTGTCGAAGAACATGTCCAGGCTGACGGTCTTTATGCGGAGCATGGCTACTGCTGGGCCTTGCTCACCTCGTTGCCGATGCCCGCGCGGATGAAGCAGGCCTGCGCCGCGGCCCACACCGCCGCCAGCAGCGCCACGCCGCCAATCTGCCCGTCGGCCCATGCGGCGACAGCGCCGAGCAAGCCGATGGCCGCGGTGATGTACGCCTTCTTGCCCTTGAGGAACTCTCTGACTTTGTTCATAGCAATCTCCTGTTGTGGCTTGTCAAAGACCCACCATGGCAGCCAGCACCGACAGCACGATCGGCGCCAGCCGCAGGAGGATCTCGTTCTTGAGGTCCTCGCGGACCTTGTTGTACTGGGCGACGTTCTCCCACCGGGCCGTGTTGGCCTTCACCTTGGCGATGAAGGCGTCGTCGCTGAGCTTCGCGTCCAGTTCGGTTACGACGTCCAGGTCGCCGGCCATCAGGCGGCGCAGCATCTGCCAGGCATCCTCCTGGGCCAGCTCGAAGAAACGCGGCCCGTACTCAGCCAGCAAGGCGGCAGCCGCCTGCCGCTGTGCTTCAGGAACCTTGGCCAGGAGCACCTGGGCTTTGTCAGTCAATTCCAACATGGGTCAACTCCTTCCGTGTTTGGCAGTTCGCGGGGTCCATCCCCAGCAGCTTCAGCAGCACTCAGCCGCCCGCCTTGGTGCCCGGCGCTGATCCGCCCGTGGCGGACTCCGACGGTAGCTTAGGCCCCCAGGTGACATCCTTCTTGGCCGACCAGACGAAGCACCGCCACTGCTTGAAGTTCTCGTCGAGGTAGACCTGCGTCCAGTGAGGGATGTTCGGGTCGGCCCCGGCCCGCTGGGATGCATTGAAGGCATCCAGCGTCGAGGTCTCAGCGGCGGTCATCGAGTCGCCCTTCAGCGTCACGTTGCCACAGCCGGCCATGGTCAGTATGGCCAGCACAAGCACCAGCGCCAGTATCAACCATCTCCATGCGTTTCTCATGTTCTGCGCTCCTTCGCGTTTGGGCCCGGCTTGCCGGCCAGGCTGCCTATGTTCTTTGCAAACACTGTCTTCAGAATGTCGATGTTCTCCGCCGTCAGCGGGATACCCTTTGACCGCTTGCCACCGGAGCGGTACGGGTTCAACTTGGCCGGGTCGATCATCTTGTCGCGGAAGCTGCTAAGGGCAGCCGCCGCAATCGCCGCCGTGTGGTCCCACAGCCGCCGGTTGCGGCCCTCGGCCATCCACAGCAGCTCGCGGACCGTCAGGGGTCCTGGGTCTGCGCCGACGAATCCGGCAAGCTCGTAGACGAGCTGCCAAGGGCCGACAGTGCGCTCTCGACCGCCGCGGGCAGTTCTTTCTCCGCTTTGGCGTCCAGAACGTCCTGGGCCTTGTCGATCATCGCCCACGTCGTTTCGATCACCTTCCTGGCCCGCGCCCGGTCGCGCGGGCTCGGGGTAAAATCCGCCAGTTCCTCAAGGAAAGCCTTGGTCGCCGCGTCGATGGCGTCGCCGCCCATCGCCCGGCCGAACTGCTCATCCGTGACGCTGGCCCCGTCGGCCTGGTCGCGGCAGACGACGTACAGCACATCCACCAGTAGCACCGGGTCGGCAATCAGCCTGAACAGCAGGCCCGGCTTGTCCCTGGTCGCCGCATCCCCGCCCAGGTCCAGCAGGTCCAAGCCCAGCAGGTCGCGGACCTTTTTGACCGTCCAGACGTTCAGCGTCAGGCTCCACGTCCGGCCGGCGTTGTCCTTGAATGTTCGCATGGCTTCTCCGTTTGGGATTACACGCCGGCGGCCATGCCGGTGACGGCGATGTTCGCGCCGGTCTTGGTGATCGCGACGTTGCCGATGACGCCAAGCGTCTGGTGCGTCAGGTCGGCAGAGTCGCCCGCGCCCTCGGCCGCGCCGATCGTCAGGGCCGATGCGTTGATCGCATCGATCAGGGCGGTGATGGTGTTCGATGCCGCCACGCCGATCTTGACGCGGGTATGGCCGGCCTCGACGGCGCCGGGATCGGCGGCCGAGTCGAACTCGAACGTGACCGTGGTCTCGCCATCGCCGATCACGACGATATTGGCGTCGCCGGGCTGGCCGCTCAGGGTAACCGTGCCGGTGGCGGCAATCGTGCCAGCCGGCATGACAAGCCACGTGGTGAAGCTCGACGGCTTGAGCGTGACGCTTACCGTAACGGCCTCCTCCAGCGGCTCGTTGCGTTTGAAGCTGGTCACGACGCAGTTACCGGCCAAGCCCTGACTGCCGGAGACGGCCATGCCGCCGGACATCGCGGCGACGGCCAGTTCCTTGTTGTTCAGCCAGGCGTCCAGAATCGCGGCAAACGCCGGGTCGGACGGCTTCCAGAGCATCTCGGTCTCGATGCTGGCCTCCTTCAGCGTTGCCGCCGTGGCCTTCCAGCCGCTGTTGGCCCGCGTGGTGATGTCGGCCTCGCCGTTGTCGAGCTGGAGGTTCACATCCTTGGCGTTGTCGATCTCCGTCCAGTCCTCCGCGCCGGTGGGCGCGGCGGTGAGGGTTTCGCCGTAGTACAGCTTGCAGTCCTTGCCGAGTACGAAGTTTTCGCCTGACATTGCTTATGTCTCCTGTGTTCTCGTCCCGTGGGGACGGTTTTTGCCAATGATTGCCAATTATTGCTTCTGTGCCGCTTGCGCTGCCGCGACCGCTTGGAGCGCCTCGGCCTTGAGGGCGGCGTCTTCGATGCTGTTTGACCAGACCACCAGGCCGCGCCACTCCTGCCCGGTCATCGCCTTCAGCAGCAGCGGCGCCTTGGCCCGCCAGACCTTGCGGATGTACTCCGCGTCGGCGGGCCGATAGTTGTACCGGGTGCCCATGAACTCGATCAGAACGCAGGGCTTTTCGCCAAGATCGCCAAGGCCCGCCAGCCCCAGCCGTTCCAGGACGAGCTTGCGGGGGTTGGCAGGGGCCTCAAGGATGGCCGGGAACAGGGCCAGGCCGTACACCGCCCAGCCGTCAAAGCCCTCCAGATCGTCGCCAAAAGCCTGCGGCCAGGACTTCTCGGTCTTGTGGGTGAACTCATTGGTGGCCGAGACCGCCAGCAGCACCGGGGCGTCAGAGACCATGCGGATCACCTTGACCACCCGCTTGACCTCCTCGGCGGCCTGGGCGTAGTCCTCCGGCCTGTCCTCGGCGGCGTGGTTGTGTCCGACCACCACGGCGACGATGTTCGGGCCAGCCAGCACCTTGAGAGCATCAACGGACAGCCCGGCCGGCTCGGCTATGACGATGTACTTCTCATTCGGGTGGGCGGAGGCATAGTCCGCCGCTGCCGCCGATCGCGCCACATCTCTATAGTCTGCGAACCGCAGCACGCGGACGCCGGCCCTTGTGGCCCCTGGCGGGGAGGGCGAGTCTATCTTCTCATGGGCGGCTCCCTCCCGGCTGAATTGCTGCCTTGAGTTGCAGGCCACCGCCGTGAAGAACTCCGGCGGCTTGCGGGCCTCGCCTCCGTTGCGGAGCGTCAGCCCCTGGCCGCTCAACAGGTCGCGCAGGGCCTGGTCGTCCTCGCAGGAGAGAACCAGGCGGATAGCCCGCCCGCCGTACAACTCGTCAGCACCGAAGGGCTTCGGGCCGACGACGGCCACCGCCGCACGCTCATCGAGCGCCACGCGCAGCGAGGCAGTCGCCCGATCCTCCGACACCTTCGGGCGCTGGGGTTCGGCGGCCGACGCCGGCCATGCCGCGCACGTCAGCATCACGATTGCGATTGCCATTCTGTTCATGGGTTCACCAGGTCCGCGACGGGGTTGGTCGCCACGGTGCCGTTGACGAACTTGACGAACTCCAGCGCCTTGCCGTTGTAGTGCTGCTCCATGCAGCGGATCGCACCGGCGGCCGCGTTGACCCAGGCGACGTAGTCCTTGTCGCTCTCGGCGGCCTTTGCCCTGGCGTATGCCTCGCGGAAGGCGGCCGGGTACTCGCCCCTCAGCAGCGGGATGAGGAACGCCGCCAGCGGCGCGCCGGCCAGCGTCTCGGCTAGGCTCCTGGCGTCGTCGCTGATGGCCAGGGGCCTGGCCGTTCCGCCCTTGGTGAGTTGGTCGGCCAGCGCCAGCAACATCTGCGAGTTCAGCCTGCCCGCGGCCTTGCGGAGTTCGAGCTTGCGGCCGTCGAGCACCTGCTGCGCCGTCAGACCGCAGCACAAGGCCGCATCGTCGGTCGGCAGCGCGTGCGCGAGGGCCTTGGTAGCGCCCGCCGGGTCGGTGGCGACTTTCAGGTACTCTGTCGCCTCGGCCTTGAGGTCGCCTATCCGCTTGAGATTGACCATCAGGGCCAGCCGCCGAGACCGCATCGCCTCGGCCGTGGCGGCCTTGCCGGCGTAGTCAAGGCACGCCTTGAGGGCCTCGTCGTGCTTCTGGGACGCCACCAGCGCGTTGTACAGGGCCAGGAACGCCCCGTTGCTGGTGTCGCTGATCGTCAGGGCTGTACGCGCAAGGGCGGCCCGGGCGGTCTGGTCGGCTTCGAGCTTGACCAGGTCCAGGCAGCCGCCGACCAGAGCGCTCTTGCGCTGATCGCGCACGTCGCCCGCCAGGTCGGCGGTGTCGGCGGCCAGGGACGCGGCCTTTTCGCCCAGCCAAGTTGCGGCCTCGGCGTGCTTGCCCGACCTCCACATCAGGTTGGCTATCGTGCGGGCGTTGTCGGCCCACAGGGCGTCCTTGGCGTCGGACGCCTCCAGTACCGTCGCCCTGGCCAGGGCAGTCGCCGTGTCCTTGGCGTCGGAAGCCTGCTTGACCGCGGCCGCCAGGGCCTTGTTATCCGTATTGTCCGTCTGCGCCAGTGCCCACGTCGCCGCCATCGCCACTGCCATAAACATCAACATTGCGAGCTTCAACATGTCCGGTTCCTTCCTTGTTACCTGAGGCGTGGGCGGTACACCCACGCCACGTGCTTGTCCTGTATCCGCCCGTCGGTGGTGCCGGGCGTGTTGCCTTTGGCGTCCACATACCGCTCGTCGGTGACATCGCTTCCGACGCCGTCCTCGGCCCCGTTGTCCCACCGCTCCAGACCGCCAACGGCCGCCATGAGGTTCGTGGTGCCGCTGATGTCCACCACCCGGATCAGCAGCAGCCAGGACTCGCCGGGATTGATCGGGATGCTCTGGCCCTGGAGCAGGTCGCCTTGCCAGGTGGATGTCTCGATGGCCGGCGCGGGCGGGTATGGGATGTCCCAGCCGACCACGTTGCCGCCGGAGCCGTCGCCGCCGTTGGCGCTGGGCGTGTGTTCGACCAGCTTCGTCCACGCCGTGGTTGTGTCCCCGGCGTCGGCCGCTCCGTTGCCGTTGGTGTCCAGCCAGCCCCAGATCTGGATCAGTTGGACGTTGGCGTTGGCCTGCTGCTGGGTAGCGCCCTGGATGCCAATGTGGGCGTAGCCCCGCAGCGTGGTGATCTGGCCCACCTCGCGGTTCAGCCAGTACGCAGCGTCGCCGGCGATAACGTCGCGAAGATGCGTCGGGGTCGCCTTGTCGAAGGCTTCCGCCGACCCGTGCAGCGCCAGGGCCTCGTCAGCGTTGTATTCGATGGCTGCGTAGGGCGGCACGAGGGCCAGGCACGCCCACGCGGCGGTCGCCGTCAGCAGGACGGCGGCCAGGGCCACTGCCGCAAACCTACCAAACGATGATTTCGTCATGATTGACGCTCCATTCCTCATGGCCGCGGGCCTTCTGCGACGAGCGGCGGATGTACTTCTTGCCGGGGATAAACCTGGCCAGCGCCGCGGCGCTGGCGGGCACAAGCAGCAGGCCGGATTTCAGGAGGGAGTCGGCCTCGGACATCTTCGTGGCGATGCCGTCCTGGGTGATCGCCCCGATCCCGCCGGGCACGCCGCGATAGTCCACGCGGGCAAACAAGCCCGCGAAGGAGACGCTCGTGTCGCCCGCAAGCAGCGGCGCGGTGAAGGCAGGGTCGGTCAGTTCCGCCAGGGCGAAACGCACATCCCAGACGACCTCCTCGATGCCCTCCGTGTGGTAGAGCGGGAACTCCAGCAGGTCGAAGTCGCCCTGCGCCGAAGATGACAAGGCCCGAACCAGGACCGCACCGGTGGTCTGACAGACCATCACGTCGGTTGACTGAAGCCATTTGCGCTGATAGGTCATCTCGATACCTCGCTACTTCATCACCCGGTAGGTCAGGGTCAGGACCGACGTGAAGACTCGCTTCTCGGCCAGGTGCTCAGGCGAGTAGACCGGCTCGTTGACGGCAGGGCGGACCCAGGATGCGGACCAACCGGTCCCTTCCAAACGCTTGCCCTTGAGGAAGTCCGCGACCTCCTCGACCAGGCCGCACATCACGGGCACCTCGACGTCCTCGTCGGCGCCTGCCGCGAGCTTCTTTTGGATGCCGACATCCACCTGCACGTCGTACTGGCTGAGGCTCCGGCTGGCGACGGATGCCTCAAAGCCCTTGGGCACGACCGTCACGCGCAGGTCGGTCAGGTCCGCAAGCTCGACGTCCGGCCGGACCCGCCGCTGGGCCTCGAAGTCCTGCGAGAAGTCCGCGTCGTCGCCGTTAAGCACGGCAACTACCGCGTCCGCAATGTCGA
>Ga0315284_10006712_pt1 | contig 16396 bp, 16 predicted proteins | sample YL17G09_16_MG_FD_203696 | JGI IMG/M metagenome (GOLD analysis project Ga0315284, IMG submission 203696) | Sediment microbial communities from Yellowstone Lake, YNP, Wyoming, USA - YL17G09_16 | ecosystem: Environmental > Aquatic > Freshwater > Lake > Sediment | place: USA: Wyoming | collected...
GCGGGGAGGCCATACATTCTTGGTTGCCGACGATGACTAGACCTCTCCGTCAGACCGAAAATCCCCTCTTGCGGGTTCCGGGTGGCATGGTCCGTCCTGAGACGAAATGTGACAGAAAACTATGGCGGGCTAGGCTTGCAACCGAAGAGCCCTTTCTCCCGGGGGGCCTGCCCGCTTTTTACAACTCTGGGAATAGAGCGGAAAAGAGGAGAACCGACCAGATGTGACGCGAGGCGACGCGAGAAGAACTGAACTGACTTTTTACGGGAGACCCAACGATGCAGGAATCTAACGAGGGGCGCGTGCGTTTTTCTCCCCTTGACGTGAGTACGCTCATCAAGGGGCAAGTGCTACGGGTCGCGGAACTGGAGCCGATTCTGGGGCTCAAATACCCCGACCCGCGGTGGAGTCTGCGCGTGTTGCAACTCCGGCACAAGATCGAAGTCCAGCGGGACCGCCTGGGGCTATCCATTTTGACGATGCGATACCACGGCGGGGACCTGGTGATCTGCGATGACGGGCAGGCGGCGGACTACAACAAGTCGATGGGCAAGCGGGGGCTTGTCCGTTTCCGAAGGGCGACGGTCCGCAATATCGCCGTGGACGTGAGCAAGCTCCAGCCGGCCCAGCAGGAAGAGCACGCCCGGACACTTCGGCGGCAAGCGATGCTTCTGTGCGCGATTCGGCACGCCCAGCACGTGAACCCGCCGGCATTGGAGGGCCCGAAGGAGCGGGTTGCCCCGCCGATGTTACAAGTGCAATAGCGGACCGGAGCCGAGGCGAAGCGACCGGAACCGAGGCGAAATGATCGGATTGGAAATGACGTGACCCGATGCGACAGGAATGGATTCGAGCGGAGTCGACCGGAATTGACGTGAGTAGACCCGATCTGAACTGAACTGGCTTTTTTCTACCGGGATAACCAGCACTCGGGAGCGTGCTGAACCACACCGCACGGCGACTCCGTGCGCCGCATGAAAACTCCCGCTCTTGTCTCAACCAAATGCGACCCCGAGCAACTCCACCAGGTCTACTCCTGGATTCTAGCCGGGGCCTCTGAGCACGAGATTGTCGAGGCCGCCCGCCAACAGTGGCCCGACCTCGACGCCCGGCCGCTCATTCTCTGCGCCGCCGACGAGTTGGCAAAGGCGGGCGATGCGGACCCGGCGATTCTGTATGGCTGGTGCATCGAGTCCACCCGGGAACTGTACCAGCGGATGCGAGAGATCGGCGACTTCGCCGGGGCTCTGCGGGCCGTCAAGCAACTCCACGACTTGGCCGGGGCGAGGTCCTAGCCCATGCCCAAGCCTACATTCCGCGCCGCCGGCATCACGCTCTACCGCGGTGACTGCCTCTCGGTCCTCCCCCGGCTGCCCGCCGCGTCGATCGACAGCGTGATCACGGACCCGCCGTACCACCTCTCGCAAGCCAGCCGCAACGGCAGCCCTCGCGTCGCCGGCAATGGCCCATGCGGACGGCACCGCGTTGGCGAGCGTGGCTTCATGGGCAAGACGTGGGACGGCGGCGGCGTGGCATTCGACCCGGCGACGTGGGCGGCGGTCCTTCGCGTGGCGAAGCCCGGGTCGATGCTCTTGGCGTTCGGCGGTTCAAGGACCTTCCACCGGCTGGCCTGTGCGATCGAGGACGCCGGCTGGGAGATCCGCGACACGCTCTGCTGGCTCTACGGCCAGGGGTTCCCCAAGTCTCTCGACATCAGCAAGGCGATCGACAAAGCGGCGGGAGTGGATACGACTGACGACCCGGCAAGCGAAGCCCAACAACGTCGTAGCCATTTCGGCGACAGCTGGCGGGAAGCGGACGAGGGCCACAACAAACGCGGCCCGCGCAAGAAGCGTGACCCCGTGATAAACCAACTTGCCTACCATGCCAACGAACGGAACCCCGAAGGCATCCGCCACCTGTACGAGCCGCTGTCCGACGCCGCGAAGCTCTGGAACGGCTGGGGCACAGCGTTAAAGCCCGGCTGGGAGCCGATCATCCTTGCGATGAAGCCCCTTGACCAAAACGGCACCTTCGCCCAAAACGCCCTCGCCCACGGCGTGGCCGGCCTGAACATCGACGGGGCGAGGATCGGCGTTGAGAAGCGATGGCCTACGTCGGAATCCCGGTTTTCTGGTTGGAAAAAATCCGGCGACAGCATACCAACCGAACCGCGCGGCCTCGGCCGCTGGCCCGCCAACGTGGTCCTCTCCCACACGCCCGAGTGCCGCTGCGTGGGGAAGAAGAAAGTTGCCAGCGGAACCGGCCCGAAACACATCCACGGATTGGGCTACAGTTCTGCCGGAAAGGGGGCCATGACACGCGGCTACGCCGACCCCAACGGCACCGAGACGGTGGAGGCGTGGGACTGCCCGCCGCACTGCCCCGTCCGGATGCTCGATGAGCAGAGCGGGGACTTGAAAGCTGGCGGCGCGCCGAAGGTCCAGAACAACCACCACCCGACCAGTTACTCGATCTGCGGCAAGCCGACTCTCCACGCCTTCTACGACTCCGGTGGCGCCTCCCGCTTCTTCCACTGCTCGAAGGCATCCCGCTCCGACCGCGGACCGGGCAACGATCACCCCACCGTCAAGCCGCTCCGCCTCATCGAGTGGCTCTGTCGCCTGACCGCCACGCCCACCGGCGGCATTGTCCTCGATCCCTTCTTGGGCTCCGGCACCACGGCCCTCGCCTGCCTCAACACTGGCCGCCGCTGCATCGGCATCGAGAAGGACCGCAAGTACCTCTCTATCGCCATTGCTCGCATCAAGGCCCTCCTCGCCGAAACGCCCCTCTTCGCCGAGGAGGCCGCCACCTGATGCCCCTCTTCGCCACCACCGACGCCCGGCTTTACGAACGCAAGCGGAAGACGGAGCAGCATCGCCAGGCAGTCCACAGTGCCGCAGGCCGCGACATCGGCCCGACCCCGGACATCGCCAACCCGAAGCGGCGAAAGAGGTGTGAACGCTCACTGAAGCGGTTTTGCGAAGTTTACAATCAGGCCACCTTCTGCTGGCCATGGTCCCCCGACCTCTTGGATGTGATCGAGACGATTGAGCAGTCGGTGGTTCATGGCGGCCTTTCCGCGATCGCCTTGCCCCGGGGCGGCGGAAAAAGTTCACTCTGCCGGATGGCGGTTTTGTGGGCCACGTCCTACGGACATGTTTTGTACGTTTACATGATCGGCGCCAACGCTCTCCGCGCCGGAGAAAACCTGGAGGCAATCAAAATCTGGATGCGAACCCTGGAGCCCTACGGGGAGGACTTCCCAGAGATCACCCGGGCGACCCGGTACGTTCGGGGGCAGGCCAACCGTGCCCAGGGGATGCAGTGCAATGGGCAAGAGACGTTTTTTCGTTGGGAGCAAGAGCGGATCGTCTTGCCACGTGTGCCGCCACCGCCAAACAGCGGCGAGGCCAGCCCGTGGGCGAAGACCTCGGGAATCGTGATCGGCACCTCGGGTCTGACTGGAGAGGGCATCCGGGGAAGCCTCTATGCCCACCCGGACGGCCGCAGCGTCCGTCCCGACCTGGTGCTGTTGGATGATCCGCAGACCGACGAAAGCGCCGCCAGCCCCCTGCAAAACGACACCCGGTTCCGATTGATTACGGGCGCCGTCTTGGGCATGGCCGGGCCCGGCAAACAGATTGCCGCCGTCATGCCCTGCACGGTGATTCGGCCAGGGGACATGGCTGACAAGGTTCTGAACCGGAAAGAGAACCCTCTTTGGCGTGGAATCCGCCGCAAGATGCTCACGGCCATGCCGGCGGATATGGCTGCGTGGGAGCCGTACTTTGAGGTTTTCCGATCGTGTATGGGGCAGGCGAAGCCTGACATCAGGCCGGCGAACAAGTATTACCGCAAGCATCGGAAGGAACTGGACGCCGGGGCCGTCCCCACATGGAAGTCCCGCCGCTTGTCGGATGAAGTTTCACCAGTTCAGCACGCAATGGACCTCTATTGCCGTCTGGGTCGGGCGGCGTTTATGGCGGAGTATCAGAACGATCCGGAGGACGAGCGCGCCGCCAACGCCAAGATTACCGCGGCGATGGTTGCCAGGAAAACCAATGGGCTCGCCCGGGGCATCATCCCGAAGTCAGCCGAATTCGTTTCTGCATACATCGACGTCCACGGCCGGGTCCTGTACTACGTCGTGACGGCATGGTCAAATCCGCTGGCCGGTTCCGTGATCAACTATGGCACCTACCCGCGCCAGCCGGTGACCTACTTTTCTCAGGCCAGTGCGCCGGTCGGGATGGACGATCTTGCGACGCAACAAGGTGGACTCACTGAAGAGGCTCGCCTGCTGGCCGGACTCCAAACGCTCACTGATGCCTTGCTGGCCGGCGTCTATCGTCGAGAGGATGGGGCCGAAATGGCAATCGGTCAAATCTTGATCGACGCCCGGTGGGGGCAGCAGAATGAGTTGGTCAAGCAGTTCTGCCGCCGACAGACCCACGGCGGCCGGGTGCTCGCCGCGCAGGGCTACGGCTCAGGGACGCGCAAGCCACCACTGCGGACATTGCCGTTGAAGCCCGGCACTCGCGACGGCACGTATTGGCGGATCGCCCCGCCCACGGCCGGCAACCGCTGGGTGACGATTGACGCCAATGCCGCCAAAACGCTATGCGCCAATCGGCTCGCCATGCCGCTGGGGACCTACGGCGGGATTGACTTATTCGGCACGGAGCCACAAGAGCACGCCCTCTTCGCCGACCATTGCGTTTCCGAGGCTCCCGAGGAAATCACGGCTACTGGTTTGACCTACGAGGTGTGGAACTGGCTTTTGCCGCACCTCGACAACCATTACTGGGATTGCTACGACAACGATACCGATGTCTTGGCGGAAGATGGGTGGAAGAGGTTTTCGGACTTGACCGGATCTGAAAAGCTCGCCACGGTAAACCTCGCTTCCGATTTGATTGAATACCAGGTGCCGACGCACATAATTCACAGATCATACGTTGGCAACATGGTTCGCATCGGAGGATTGCCGAGGAGTCGAGTAGATTTGCTGGTTACTCCGGGGCATCGTATGGTCATTTACGCCGGGCAGGCATCGCGTGGGCCAGTTGTTCGCGCTGCCGAAGAACTGACGATCTGGGACAAGATCAAGACAACAGCGACGTGGGTTGGAGACGATACACCGTTCCGAGTGCTTCCTGCAAGCGGATACTATCCACGGGTTTCTGTGAGAACCTCCGACTTGGCTGCGTTCATGGGGTGGTACGTGTCTGAAGGATGGTCTGGACATATCAGAGGAACGTACAGAACCATCATTTCTCAGGACCCCGGAGAGAAACGAAAAGCCATTTGTACCATTCTTTCCCGACTGCCTTGGAAATTTCACGAAGTTCCCAGTGGAGTTGTATTAAGCAACCAACAGGTATTTGATCTTGTGTCCGGATTAGGGAAGTCCCGCAGCAAACGAGTGCCGCAGTGGATAAAGGCCGCGTCTCCAAACGTGATTCGGGAGTTTATTCGGTGTGCCGTGGACGGAGATGGTTGGCATGACGGAAAGCACGAAGCCTACGCAACAACCTCTCCAGGATTGGCCGACGATATGCAGGAGTTGTATCTGAAAGCCGGTTATGGAGCTTCTCTGTACATTCGTCCGCCGAAGCCCTACTTCATCAAAGGAAGACGGGGAGACAACACAGTGGATCAATTCCACGTCCATCGCAAACTAACCCGATGGGCCCTACTACGAGATTGGAGAAATAGGCCAAACTTTAGGACGGTCTCCCATAAGGGAACGGTTCATTGCGCCACCGTTCCAAATGGGACTCTGATCGTCCGCCGTGGGGGCAAGGTGGCAATCTGCGGCAACTGCCTTGTTGGCTCCATGATTGCCGGGATGATACAGGGCGCCTGCGTCGAGGGTATGGACCGCACGGCGGCGCGCCCCAAGCTCGTCTCGATGGCCGAATTGGCTGGGAGGGCCAGGCGTGGAACCTAAAGTGCCTCCCACGATGCGAGAGTTGGCCTCGGCGGCTTCTACCGTCTTAATTCGTGGCTTGGAATGTCGTCGTTGCGGGTGCCGGGATTTCCGCGTCGATACGACTCGAAAGAGCGCCAATGTGATCGTCCGCTATCGCGTCTGCCGACATTGTGGCCTTCACCGCACAACACTAGAAAGCTGAATCGTACTATTAGTAGTACGATTTTCCCGCCGTCGTCAAATTGCTCTTGCGGTGGTCGCCTTACGGCGTAATCTCGAATGCGTATGACCGATCGCATTCAAGAAAGCATCGAGCGCGACGCGGCTGAGGGCGTGTCCAGCATTACGGTGGACGGCATCGCCACGACGGCCATGTCGATCGGCGAGCGGATTCAGGCCGCCCGCTACCTCGCCGCCCAACAAGCCGCGGCCCAGTCCCATTTCGGACTTCGGTTTACGAAACTCGTCCCTCCCGGAGGCGGCCCGTGAATCTCTGGGGAGCGATCACCGGTTTCTTTCGCGGCAGTTCCGCCCACGCTCAGACGATCCGCGTCGTCCATGATCGGCCGGTCCACGGCAGTTATGACCTCGCGCGGACGACGGACGAGAACCGTAACCACTGGGCCGGGGCCGACGCCTACAACGCCGACTCAGCAAACTCGGTCGCAGTCCGGCAGAAGACGGTCCGGCGTTCACGCATGGAAACCGCCAATAACGGTTACGCCAAAGGGATCAGCCTCACCCACGCCAACTACGTCGTCGGACGCGGCCCGAAACTCCGGCTCCAGACGGCCACCCCCGGTTTCAATGCAATGGTCGAGGCGATGTGGGGGCGCTGGGCGACTCGCGTGAAACTCGCCCGCAAGTTGCGGACCGCCATCAAGGCCAAGGTCATCGATGGCGAGGCCGTCCTCTTGGCCCGGTTCAATCCGGCCCTCGCCGACCCGGTGCAACTGGACCTGGTGGGGATCGAGACCGAACAAATGACCTCGACCGATCTTTTGTTCTTTCAGAAGAATCGTGTGGATGGGATCTGGTTTGACGACTTCGGCAACCCGACCGCCTACGACATCCTGCCCTATCATCCCGGCGGGGGATGGTGGCCAGTCTTGCCCGCGGCGGAGAAGATTCCAGCCAAGTTCGTCTTCCATTTTTTCCGCGAGGACCGCTCGGGCCAGCATCGGGCGATTCCCGAGCTTGCGTCCACTCTCTCCACCTGCGCCCAAAGCCGCGAGTTTCGTGAGTCCGTCCTGGGCTCGGCTAGGAACCTCTCTGACTTCAGCATTTTCTTCAAGACTGCGGCCGATCCGTTGGTCGGGCCCGGGCAACTCTTGCCATTCGACACTTTGGAGATTCAGAAGGGCATGGCCACGGCCTTGCCGTCCGGCGGGGACGCCTTCCAACCCAAGGCCGAGCAACCGGCGGCGACCTACGAGGGATTCTTGCGGACTCAAGTCGGCGAGCAGGCCCGGCCCCTGTCGATGAGCTATGCCCTTGCGGCCTGCGATTCGTCCAACGCCAATTTCGCATCGGCCAAACTCGATCAGCATCCTTATTTTGGGGCGATCGACGTCGACCAGGCCGACGCCGAGGACTTGGTTCTCGATCCCCTCTTTGCCTTATGGTTCGAGGAGGCGGTTCGGATCTATGGATGGGTCGATCTTGGGACGGTTCCTAGCCACTCGTGGGACTGGCCGGCCTTGCCGCAGATCAATGAGGTTGACACCGCCAACGCCCGCAAGACGAACATTGCCACCGGTGTCTCGAACGTTCCCCGCATTCAGGCCGAGGACGGTTACGACTGCGAAGCGGAATTGGCAAAGGAGGCGGATTACTACGGAGTCACCGTCGCCGAAATGCGGGCCAAGCACTTCGCGGCGGACTTCGCCCAGCCCGGAGGCCAGCCCACGGATTCCGCGGCTTCGCAGGCTGACTCAAAAACGCCAGCGCCCGGCGGAGCGAAACCGGTATCTCGATTTTCCCCCAACGGCCGATCAAAGATCCCCGTATGAGCAAGCACAGCCATCGCCACCGCACCGCCAAGATGATCCGCGCCGCCGCCCAGTCGTGTGGCCATCCGATCGAGTGCATGGTCAAAGAGGTCGAGTGGATACAGGCGGCGGACGGCGCGGACGCCTCTGCGCCAAAGCGATTCAAGATGAGGGCCTACACCGGTGGGCCGATGCAGGTCAACTACTACGACTCCCCGGTGGTGATCGACATGGCGGGCCTGACTGCTAAGCCCCCTGTGCCGATCCTGATGAATCACTCGTTGGATAAGATCGTCGGGCACGCGGACGACGTCCAGACCAGCGATTCTGCCCTGGACTTGTCCGGTGCCGTCTCGGGCGCGAGTCCCGAGGCCCTCCAAGTCCTGGCCAGCGCCAAGCAGGGATTCCCCTGGAAGGCGTCGATAGGGGCCCGGCCGGACAAGATGGAATTCGTGGGGGAGGGAGCGACATGCACGGTCAACGGTAAGACGTTCACCGGGCCGCTCTACGTGGCCCGCAAATCGACGCTCGGCGAGGTCAGCTTCGTCCCGATGGCGGCTGACTCGAAAACCTCAGTAAAAGTCGCGGCCTCGGCCGCTTTTTCTTCCAAGGAGAGTGCTATGAACTTTGAGCAATGGATCGAGGCTTTGTTCTGCGGTGCGGTCCCCGAGTTGAGGGACGACCAACGCGACAAACTCCAGACCGCATACAACGCCGAGGTCAAGGCCGCCGCGGCAAAGCCCGCGATCGAAGGCGCCGCCAAGCCGGCCGTCGCCGCCCCGACGTTCGACCTCTCCGGCGTGATCCGGGCCTATGAGATCCACATCGCCACGGTCGAAGCCAAGGCGGCGACCTACGTCGGCAAAATCGAAGCTGCCGGCCTGGCCGAGATCCGCGCCAAGGCTGGAACCGCAGCGGCGGACCTCAAACTCAAGGCCCTCAACGAAGAGTGGGCCCCAGCCCGCATGGAGGTTGCCCTGGTCAAGGCCCAGGCCGAGGCCGAGGTCGCCATGATCCGCGCCGAACGCCCCAAGGGCCCGGGCATCCATTCGAGCACCCAGGACATCAAGATGCCGGTGATCGAAGCGGCCATGTGCCAAACTCTCGGCACCCCGAACGTCGAGGAGCAATTCTCCGACGAGACCCTGCAAGCAGCGCATACCACGTTTCGTGGGCGGCTCGGATTGCAGCAGACCATTCTGATGGCGGCAGCGGCCAACGGCTTTTCGTGTGGACCGGGCGAGCGAATCCACAACGGGAACATCCGCGAAGTGATCGACTTCGCATTTCCGCGTGACATCCGCGCGGCGCAGGCGAGCACGATCAATCTGCCGAGCATTTTCAGCAACGTCGCCAACAAGGAACTGCTGGCCGGATTCATGGAAGAGGATCAGGCGTGGCGCGAAATCGCCGTGACCAGAAACGTGTCGGACTTCAAGCAAGTCACGAGTTACCGAATGCTCGACAACATGGAGTACGAGGAACTGCCCCCGGGTGGCGAGATCAAGCATGGCCAGGTTGGCGAGGAAACCTACACGCGGCAGGCGAAGACCTACGCGAAGATGTTCGCGTTGGACCGGACCGACATCGTGAACGACGACATGGGGGCCCTCGATGACTTGCGGACCCGGCTTGGCCGAGGCGCGGCCCGAAAGTTCAACAAGGTTTTCTGGGCGGCGTTCATCAGCAATTCGTCGTTCTTCACAGCGGCCCGCGGCAACTATATCAGCGGTGCAACGACCACGCTGCTGACCGATTACGTCGGTCTCGGGCTGGGCGTCGCGGCCTTTGACGCGCTGAAGTCGGCCGCGGTTCCGCCCTCCAAGGTTGGCGAAAAGATCGGTGGTGTCGCAACGATCCTGCTTGTCCCGCCCGAGTTGGAAGCCGTGGCCATGCAGATCATGGCACCGATCGCCGCCGCAAAGGCCAGTGACGTGAACATTTACTCCAGTCGCTACGCGGTACGGAAAGTTTCGCAACTGAGTGACAGCACTTACTCCGGGTCATCGGCGACTGCCTGGTATCTGTTGCGGAATCCGGCGGTGCTGGCGGCCATCGTGGTTTCGTTGCTGAACGGGAACGCGAATCCGGTTGTCGAATCGGCGGAAGCGAGCTTCGATCGGCTCGGCGTCGAGTTCCGCGGCTACCACGACTTCGGTTGCGACAAGGCCGAGTGGTTGTGCGGCGTGAAGAGCAAGGGCGCGGCGTAGTACCGTCTGTGGATAGTTCCGACCAAAAACAAACACATTCACTTTAGGAGTAAAAAGACATGGCACAAACCCCTTGGCTTTATGTCAACGAGGGCGATACGCTCGATTACCTCGCCAGTGCAGACAAGCTGGCCGGCGAAGCCGTAGTCATTGGCGGCGACGTTTTCCCCGTTGCCCGCGCGATCGACTACAGTGAGAATCCGCTGGGCGCTTTGCACACCGGCAAGATGTGGGACATCCCGCAAGCTGCCGAGGTCATCGCCGCCGGAACCAAAGTCTATTGGGACGCCGACGGCAATCCATACGGCGGCACTGCTGGCAGCGGCTGCGCGACCGCCACGTCGTCCAGCAACACGCTCATCGGGGTTGCGGCTCCAGTGCAACCGAACGGAACCACGGCATCAGCGGCAACCGATTCGTATATTCGAGTTGCTCGTTACGAACGTGGGATCAACATCGCCACGATCGCCGGGAGCGTTACCTGCGACGACATCACCGGGTCCGATCCCATCCTGACCATCACTGGCGCGGTTGGATCGTCTAGCGCCGGTGGTACGGTTCCGATTACTGGCGGGGCTGGAAACGGGGCCGGGTACGCGGGCGGTGCCCAGATTACGACCGGCGGCGCGGGCGTGGCCGCGGCAGCCGGCACGGGCGGGGCCGGCGGGGCCGTCTCTCGTGTTGGTGGAGCGGCCGGTGGTGACACGACCGGCACTGGTGGAGCCGGCGGAGCAGCGGATTCCACGGGCGGGGCTGGTGGCGCTTGCTCTGGCGCAGGCACCGGTGGAGCGGGCGGTTCGGCACTGAGCGTCGGTGGAGTCGGTGGCGCAGCGGTTACAACCGGCACGGGCGGAGTGGGCGGCTCGATTGCCGGCACGGCCGGCGTCGGTGGCGCCAGCGGAGCTGGTGGCACAGGCGGCGTCGGTGGCTCGGCAAGTCGAACGGCCGGGGCCGGCGGCGCATGCACAACGACTGGCAACGGCGGGGTCGGTGGCGCTGCTCTGTCCACCTCGGGCGCTGGCGGCGCATCGGCGACCAGTGGCACCGGCGGGGCCTCCGGGGCCTGCGGACTCGCCAGCGGCGTGGGCGGCGCAACGGCGACCGGAACAGGGGGACGCGGAACCGACATCACCATTGGCGGTGGAGCTGGTGGGGCGGCATCCGGGAACGGAACCGGCGGGGCTGGTGCCAATGTCGTTGTCACCCCCGGGGCTGGCGGCACATCGGGAACGGGTACGGCCGGCGTCATCGGTTGCATCCGCAACGTGGGCTTGGCGACGGTGCAACAGGGCGCGCCCGCCACGGAAACCAACACGGCCACGACGACGATTGCCAAGCTGCTCTCGGGCGTCTTGGAGGTCACACCGACCGCCGCGTGCACGTTGACGCTCCCGACCGGGACCAATATGACCACGTTCAACCAGTTGGCCGTCGGTGATTCCTTCGATTGGTACATCATCAATCTGAGCACGGCAGCGAACACTGACATTATCACGGTGACCGCCAACACGGATCACACGCTCGTCGGAGTCATGAAGGTCCAGTCCGCGGAGGCCGGGGTTGGTGGACTGACTGGAACGTCTTCCGCTCATTTCCGCAGCCGCAAGACGGCCGCCACCACCTGGATCACGTACCGACTCGGATAAGGGTTGCCCCCTTGGTAGCCATCGCCGGAAGTGACATCCGGCGATGGCCGCCGTATTCATCCAACGAAGAAAGATCGCATGGACAAGCTTCTTGCCGAACTGGTCAGCATTCAATCGGCCTTCCAGGCGCGGACCGACTTTGCGAAGACCCTGGCGCTCTTGGGTGCCCTGAAGGCCGGCGAGGTCACGCTGGATTGTGTCACGCTCACCGCGGGCGGATGGACCGTGGCGGCCCCCGTCGCGCCGCCAGTGCAAGTCTTTGACCCCGACGAGGGCAACGGCCTGGACGCGACGTGTCGGAGCCAGATTGATGAGCACGCTTCTTGAACGCGGAATGGCGATGCTTGCCCGGGTCGGGCCGGAGCAAGCCGGCGGAAAGATTCGCTATGCGGTTGGGACGGACACCTGCGTCCTGTCGGCGACCTTTGGCCGGACGGACGAAGCGGTAGACCCGTTCGGACAAATGCTAGTGGCGTGGAGCGGGCAGGACTTCATTGTTCAGGCTGAGGATTTGCGGTTCGGCTTGACGCCGATCCTGCCTGTGAACGGCGCACGGATCACCAAGCTGGCCAGCGGCGAGGTATACGAGGTTCTGTCGATTCCCGGCGGCAAGTGCTTTAAGACGGCCGGGCCGAATGACGAGGTCCTGCGAATCCACGCGAAGAAAGTCACATGAGCGTTCCGAGTCTCACGATTGCCGACGCCGTGGTTGCCTCGCTGAATGGCGCAACACTGAGCCAGGACGTCACCTTTGCCCGCGCGTACGTTCCCAAGTTCGATATGTCTTCCGCAACGGCCGTCGTGCAAGGCAAGGTGATCCCCGTGAGCGATGCCCGGGAGATGGGATCGGCTGCCGCGGACAACGCCGCGATTGCCGTTGACGTGGGGATCATGAAGAAACTGCAATCGACGGCAGCCGCCGCCGAGCAAGTCGAGATCGACGCCCTCTTGGAATTGTGCGAAGAGGTCAAGTCGGTTCTCAATCGGCAGCGGCTTCCGACTGCGACGGGCTTCATTTGCACGGCGGTTGTACAGGAGCCGATCTATTCGGTTGAAAGCATCGAGAATGACCGCGTCTTTTTGGCCGCGCCACGCTTCACGTTCTTGACGACGGTGTCTGTATGATCGTGTTCGATTTCAAACTCGAAAAGTTCAAGGGGACGTTTTTCAATTCCGACGCGGTGAAGGCCGCCGTGGACGCGGCCACACGCCGCGTGCTGTCGAAGTTGGGAGCTTTTGTTCGTACTGCCGCTAAATCGAGCATCCGCAAGAGGAAGCGACCTTCGAAACCGGGAAAGCCGCCGAGTAGTCATCAAGGAGATTTACGAACCTTCATCTACTTCGGGTACGACACGCGGAAGCAATCGGTCGTCATCGGTCCGGTCGAACGCAATAAGGTCTATCTGAACGGTGCCGGCCAACCGCTTGATGGTACCGTTCCCGAAATCTTGGAATACGGCGGCAAGATCACAGTCCTGGAACGATACTCCAAACTCTTCAACGAATGGCTGCCGGTGAGTCTGCGGAGTCTGCGGCGTCGTGATCCAGGCGATACGACTCCGGTTCGTAGGCGAGTGGCAACGATCGCCGCGCGTCCTTTCATGCACCCGGCGCTCAAGCAAGAAGTCCCCAAGCTGCCGGCCATGTGGCTCGACAGTGTGAAACCGTAAAGAAGGAACCAAACTATGAAAATGGGATTCGAGGGACTGGCCTACTACGGCGGCAAGGGATCGTCGGCGGCCACGCTGATCTTCAACCGCGTTGATATCAGTTTCGATGTCGATCCGCAAATGGCTCCCACCACGGTGGCCGGCTTGGGGGTGCTCACGCCGATTGAGACCGAGGGCGTGGCCACGATCAAATGGTCGGCCACGATCAAGATGAAAAACGTCGCCAACGATGGGGTCTTGGTGGCATTGCGGTCAGCCGCGGCCGCAGGCGGACCCGTCGCCATTCGCATGAAAGACTACGCCAGCGGGAAAGGGTACGACGGCGATTGCAACGTCAAGGAGTCGTTTGGCGGAAGCCTCAACGGTGAGCAGACCTTCGACTTTACTTTCACGCCCAACGGGGACCTCCGCACGCCGCAACTCTACGTCTAACTCCGCACCGCTCTCCCCGATCGAAAGAAAAAAGGACAACGACCATGGCAGTAGGCAACCATACCGAATCGCTCAGCATCGGCGGCCGCCTGATGCAGCGCAACGTGGACCTCTCGGCCGACAACGACGCCGGATACGGCGGGGCGTCCGCGCCGATTACCCTGGTGGCCGGCAGTGCGGCCACGTCTTGGGTCAAAACCGATGCCGACACGGCGGCTTGCAACATCGGAGCCGGGCACGGTTGGGGCGACGGGGCCCACACCGTGGATGTCTTTTGGGCGGGTGGCCTCCGCTACGGCGTTGTGGCAACGGTGACCACGAACGCCCTCGCCTTGGAAGGTGGCACGGGGACCGACTTCCCCGCCAGCGATAACTTGACGGTCATCGTCTCCCGCCAACAGCAAGTCAACGTCAGCATCGACGGGGACCTTGCTAAGGGGGTTGGCGTTTCGGCCACGGTCCGAGCCCATGCCGATTTTCAGGACACATCCAGCAACTCAATCCGCCCCCTGGAACTGACGGCCGACGAGCCGAATATGTGGGACGGCGATCAAGCCAGCAATCCCTACACCGGCGCCCCGATCACCAAGGCCATGGTCAGTTACGGGTCGCCGATATGGGTGACTTCAACGACCTACGCGGTCGGTGACAAAGTGCTCCAGACTGCCGTGACCTACGCCTGCCTGGTTGCTCACACGTCCGGCACGTTCGCGACTGATCTAGCCGCGGGTAAGTGGCAAGTCGCCACAGCGACATTCGAGTGCATCGTCCTCCAGGATTCCACGCCGTGAAGTTCACCGACAATCAGAACCGCTCGTGGGAGCCCGAGATTGACGTCGTGACGATCGGGCGGGTACGGGCGGCGCTCAAGATCAACCTCTTGGAGTTGCTCTTGCCCAACAGCAAGTTGGGCGAGACTCTCGCCGACCCGTGCCTGCTGGTCGACGTCCTGTACCTACTCTGCAAGGATCGGGCCGACGCCCTGGGGATGACGGACGTCGACTTTGGCCGGGCCTTGTCGATGGATTCGATTGAGGACGCGTGGTCGGCGGTGCTGGAGGGCCTTGTGCTTTTTTCCCCGCGCGGGTTGCGGCCCGCGCATCAGATAGTTCTGGAGAAGGCCCGCAAGTATCAGACGGCGGCGGCGGCACAGATCAAGCAGGCAGTGGAGAATCCGGCGTTCGACCTGATGCTGGATCGGGAAATCGAGAAGCGGATGAACCCGCCTACGACATTGCCGAGCGAATCTACTGGCGGTGCTGGGAGCTTGCCGGCGTTGTCGGAATCGAGCCCGGCCGCAATACCCTAGCCACACTGATGGCCATGGCCCGCGGGGCGTGGGCCCGGGCGATGACGGGGCCGCTGGTGGCGGCTGGTGCGGACGTGGCCTGCGATCCATTCGGGTTGTTCGTCGAAAACGCCTCGGCAAGTCCGTTGCCCTACAACCCGGCGGTGCTGGAAAGTTTGCAGGACGGCAACAAGGTGGTAGCGAACCATGGCCGGAGCCAGTGACATCCGCGCGGGGAAGGCGTTCGTCGAGGTCTATCTCGACAAAACAAAGCTCGCGCGCGGTCTGAAAACGGTGTCCGGCGACTTGAAGGCGTTTGGGGCGGGAATCGCATCGCTCGGCAAGAAGTTCATGCTGTTGGGTGCCGGCATCACCGCCCCGATGCTGGCGGCCGCGCACGTCTTCGGATCGGCCGGCGCGGAACTGGTCGATCTGTCCGCCATGACAGGTATGTCCACCAACGCCCTCAGCGAATTGGGGTTCGCGGCCAATCTCTCGGGAGCGAGCCTCGCGGATCTCGCGAGGGCTACTCGTTTCATGCAGAAGGCCATTACCGCCGCCACGGACGGCCCCCTTAAGCAGCTCCAGGGCATGGCACCGGAAGAGCAGTTTATGGCCGTGGCCGATGCCATGAACCAGATCGAAGACCCTACCAAAAGGGCCGCCAAAGCCCTTGAAGTTTTTGGCCGTGGGGGGACGATAGTCCTGCCGATGATTGCCCACGTTCGGGAACTGCGCGCCGAGGCGGTACGGCTTGGGCGTTCGATCGGACCCGAGCAGGCCGCCGCTGCCAAGGCACTTGACGACGCCTGGCAAAAGACCAAGGCGACGTTCAAGGGCGTCTCCATGGCGATCGGCGGGGCACTGGCTCCCATGCTCACCGGACTTTCGGAGCGGATCGCCACCGGGGCCGCTGACGTGCGCAAGTGGGTCAGCGAACACAAGCCGCTGATCACGCAACTCTTCATGGCGGGCATCGCCGCAACGGCTGCCGGGCTGGGCCTGGTGATTCTCGGCAAGGCGGTTGCGTTTGCGGGCGGGGTCCTGTCTTTTTTCTTGGCGGTGGGCAAGGTCGCAGTGGCGACACTGGTGTTTCTTAAGGCGGCCATTTTGCTTTTGGCGAACCCGTTTGTTCTGGTGACCGCGGCGATTGCGGCCTTCGGCGCGTATTTGCTCACAACCACAGGCAAAGCCGGCGAGGCGGCGACGTTTATCAGC
>Ga0315284_10006714_pt1 | contig 16396 bp, 14 predicted proteins | sample YL17G09_16_MG_FD_203696 | JGI IMG/M metagenome (GOLD analysis project Ga0315284, IMG submission 203696) | Sediment microbial communities from Yellowstone Lake, YNP, Wyoming, USA - YL17G09_16 | ecosystem: Environmental > Aquatic > Freshwater > Lake > Sediment | place: USA: Wyoming | collected...
ACCGACAATGCCTTGCGTAGCTCCGTGGCCGTTTTAGCCCGCTCTCTGAGTTGATGCGCTCTTGCTATTTCCTCGTCTTTGAAATAAGCCGTTCTTGCCATGGATCACCTCTATGGCAAGATTATACCTCACTGTCATCTTGATTGCAATATGGAATGATGACGTGCAGTAGAGATTTATCTTGTTAAGTGTCCTGATGCAGTGCGAATCTAGCCGCCTCTTGTCCTTCAGTCTTAAGCTCACGCGCTCGACCGCCACTCGCTTCCTGTATGAATTAGCGAATTCTTCGGTGCCTCGCCGCACACGATAACCAAACCGACGGTAGTCGTGAATTGGTTTAACCCACGCCATTTTCAAGTGACATTTTCCGGGCAGAGTGAAGCAGATCGCAATGAGCAGCGCGGACTTATTCGGGATTCGTACTCACAGAGCCAGTTTGTGCAGAAATTCAAGAATCCGGGCGTTAAAGAACTCTGCATTGTCTATATTCGCGGCGTGGCCGGCATTGGGCACGGTAAATTTCCGCGCGCCCGGAATGGTCTTCGCCATGTAGTCGGCGGCCTGTAAAAATGCCGTGTCTTTCTCTCCGACCAGTACCAGCGCGGGAACCTTGATCTTGTCCAGGTTCTCAATCACCCACGAATCGTGCTGGCCGACTACATTGCGGCTCATGTGCGCCAGCCCGACCGGGTTCTGCTTCAGGGAAATCTCGCGCCGCCCCTCGCTGGCCGCCTGTGCCACCAGCACGCTAATACCTTCTTTTTCCAGGCGCTGCGCCATTTCTTCCCGCGACCGGTTCCACTCCGCCATACGCGCCGGGTTACGGTAGCCGGGACCCGTGTCCATGATGATGAGCGCGCTCGCCATGTCCGGGTGTTTCAGATAAAACCGCAGTGAGATATAGCCGCCCATGGAAAGCCCGCCGAACACCGCTTTCTTAATGCCAAGCGCCTGCGTCAACCCGTACAGGTCTTCCACGGCAATGTCCGCGGAATACCGGTCGGCGGAAGGCGGGCTATTCGTCTCACCATGGCCGCGCGCGTCGTAAGTGATGAGGCGGAACTCCTTTGTCAGCGGTTCCTGGGCTTTCCACATCAGATGGGAAGCAGAAAAGCCGTGGGTGAAAACGAGCGGGTAGCCATTTCCCGTGGACTCGTAGAAGACGTTGATACCATTCACTTTTACCTTTGGCATGGCGGACCTCCTGTCAGTTTTTTCGTTACCGGTTTGATGGATGGACCGAGGCCGGTGTACGGCGGGTTCTGGCCGCCGCTATGGACGCGCAAACAGCCGTGAATCAACCCGATGTGGTACATGAAATGACGGTGCTGACCCAGGGCCAGGGCAAGCCGCGTAAATTGACAGCCGGGTGGCCGTTCCGCCAGCATCTCGTCATCCAGCTTTTTGATGTACACGCCAATTTTCGCCCTGACATAGCGGTAGTAATTGAAGAGTTCCGTTTTGGAAAGCCTGCCGGCTTCTGCTTTACGCGCGGCAACCGGTGGTTCTTCGTAGCTGTTCGGGTTGATGAACCACTGGTCCAGCGAATGGAGCGCGTGGTAGACCTGCTCGCCGAGCGGCCAGTCGCAAATGGCAGTGTCGTATAGCTGTTCTTCGCCGATGGCATTTAGCGTGTCTTCGGCGTTGACAAAGAGGATTTGCGTCTGCCCATCGATAATTGCGACGAGTTCATCATTCATCCTGCCAGCCTCTACTTAAGCGCGCGGGCAATGATTTCGGCCACTTCCAGCACCTGCACGCTCTCCGCCTTATTATCCTTTACCCCATCTTCAAACATGGTCAGACAGTAGGGACAACAGACCGCTATTGTCTTCGGGTCGAGTTTCAGGGCTTCGGCAACGCGCTCGTGGTTAATCCGCGTGCCGAGTTTCTCTTCCAGCCACATCCTGCCGCCCCCCGCCCCGCAGCAGAAGCCGCGCCTGCCGTTACGCTCCATCTCCACCACTTCCTTTCCGGTGGCGGCTGAAATCGCTTCCCGCGGCGGCTCATAAATACCATTGTGGCGCCCCAGGTAGCAGGAATCGTGGAAGACCACCTTGCCAAAATCGGTCCGGACGGGCTTGAGTTTACCCTCTTTAATCAATCCGTTGATAAACTCGGTGTGGTGAAGAACCTCAAACTTCGCCCCGTACTGCGCATAGTCATTCTTCAGCGCAGTGAAGCAATGCGGGCATTCGGTGATGATTTTGGTAATGCCTTTGTCCTGGAAAAGTTTGATATTCTCCCGCGCCATGCGGTCGAAAACGTACTCATTCCCCAGTCGGCGCACGCTATCGCCACAGCACTTTTCGTCGCGCCCCAGGACTCCCCAGGAGATCCCCGCGGCATCCAGAATTCTGGCAATGGAAAGGGTCACCTGCCGCGAGCGGGCGTCAAAAGACCCGAAACAACCGACGTAAAACAGGTACTCGGTCTTGCCGGCCTCGAACGGTTCGGTGGTGATGCCGCTTGCCCATTTCGCCCGGTCGGCGGGGGCAATGCCCCATGGATTGCTCCTCTGCTCCATGTTTTCAAAGAAGTTGAGCAGTTCGTCGGGGAATTTTGATTGCATCTGCACCAGGTGGCGGCGCATGTCGATTATCTTGGGGACGTGCTCGATGTAGACCGGGCAGGCTTCCATGCACGCCCAGCAGGTGGTACAGGCCCAGAGCGCGTCTTCAGATATACTGCCTGGTTTATCGCTGCCAATGAGCGGGAGAACCGGGTCCTTCTTGTGATAAATAAGAGGTCCGTTGGTCATCAGGTTGGCTTTTACATCCCGGATAATCAGCCGCGGGTTGAGTGGCTTGCCCGTATTGGTGGCGGGGCACGCATCCTGGCAGTACCCGCAGACCACACAGGCATAGGCATCCAGCAACTGCTTCTGCGTAAAGCCATCGACCCGCCCGACTCCGAAGGTGTTTTTATCCGTCAGGTCAATCGGGCTCAATACGCCTTTCTTCGGCGGCTGGAGCATGCCATTGATAATAGCCGCGGGAACGTGCAGGTAACGCGTGTAGCCGATTATGCCAAGGACGAGCAGGACAAATCCCCAGTGGCTCCAGAACCAGAACGTATGCCAGCCTTCGATTGAGCTTGAACCAGCATACAATTGCGCGATGGCATTGCTTAGCGGCGGATTGGGAATGCCCAGCGCGGCCGGCGGGTTACCCGCCGCAATCTGAGTGGCGATTTTACCCACGTGCGTGACTGGATGGACGAGCACCGTGAACAGGATAAGCAGTGCCTCCCAGGTGCGCTGTTCTTTGATGCGGCCGGGACGTACAAAATAACGCCGCAATATACCCCACCCCGCCCCGATGACAACAAACGGCGCGGCGATATCCATGACCCAGCAGTAAACCGCATAAACGGGGTTGTGTTCCATTACTTCGGAGATGCCGAAACCCGAGGCAATGATTATGAAAAAGAAATAGTAGGTGACGAAAAGCAGGAAGCCCCAGACCATAAACAGGTGCCCGGCAGGCGCCCGGTCTTTCCGGCGGAGGTTCTTGAACTGGCATTCCTGGACGATCAGGTGCCCGATGGCTAACAGTGTCCTTTTAAGTATGCCCGCGGGGCGTTTGCTTTCCCTGCCGAGCGACAGGAGCGTGAGAAGCTGGTAGCCACGCATGAGGAAAATGCCCGCCGCCAGTGCCGTCAGGCCCCAGAAGAGGGCGAATCCAGCCGCGCCGAGGTCGCTAACAGGGTTCATTTCTGCTCCTCTCCCGGTTTGCATTCGGGGGCGGGTTCTTTCTGCCGCGCCGCCCGCAGTTCCCTGATGCGCGCCGTGATGGCAGGCACGACCTGGAAGACGTCGCCGACAATGCCGTAATGCGCCACCTGGAAAATGGGCGCGGACGGGTCGCGGTTAATGGCGATGATGACATCCGAGTCCTGCATGCCCACCAGGTGTTGAATGGCGCCGCTGATACCGCAGGCGATGTAGATTTTGGGCCGCACCGTCTTGCCGGTCTGCCCCACCTGGCGTTCTGCCGGGATCCACCCCGCCTCCACCGAGGAACGCGAACCGGCCACCTGCCCGCCAAGCTCACTGGCCAGCTCTTTAAGGATGCGGAAGTTTTCCGCCGATTGCATGCCGCGACCGCCGGACACGATGAACTCCGCCCCGGCAATATCGAGGTCGCCGGCGGTACGATCATCGTGGACTTCAAGAATCCTGACCAGGAGGTCCCCGGCTTTTAGAGGAATCCGTTCGCGGACGATTTCACCCTGGCATTCCTCTTTTCTTGCCGGCAGAGGCATGACGTGCGGGCGGACGGTAGACATCTGCGGGCGGGTGCGCTCTGTCTTAATGGTCGCCATGATATTGCCACCGAAGGCCGGGCGCGTCTGCAGGAGCAGTCGGTTTTCATCAATTGTCAGGCCGGTACAGTCGGCGGTCAGACCCGTGCCGAGCTCGGTGGCGACGGCGCCGGCCAGGTCCCTCCCCAGGCCCGTCGCGCCCACCAGAACAATTTCTGGCTTGTACTTTGTAATCAGCGCAAAGATGGCTTTGTAATACGGCTCGGTGCGGTAGTAATGATAGGCAGGGTCATCCACCAGGTACGCTTTGCTGGCGCCGTAGGCAAACGATTCCTGACAGAGGTGCTCCACCTTATCTCCGATGACAATACTGCACAGCTCCACGCCGAGAGCTTTCGCCAACTCCGCGCCCGCGCCCAGAAGCTCCCAGGAGACCTCAGCGGCGGCGCCCTCCGTTTGCTCCACGAATACCCACACACCCTTGTACTGGGCGAGCATTGTCTTCACGAGGGCGACTTCTTCATCAACTTCCACCGCCTGTGGAGCCGCGGCGGCTTTATCTTTAGCCAGTTCGTCAAGGATTTCCTGCTCTTCCGGCGTCCAGAACATTTCCAGGGAGCTGGCAGGGCAGACGCGCACGCACCGCCGGCATCCGATGCACTTCTGCAGATTTATGACAGGCTCACCCTTGTCGTTCATCTCGATGGCATCAGAGGGGCATTCCGCCTGGCAACGGGCGCCGCAGGCGATGCATTTATTCGGGATAAGCCGGGCGTGACCTAATGGCCGCTTGGGCCGCTTCTTCTCTTCCGCCATGGCTACACCTGGATAATATCTTTCCGCACCAGTCTTTCGACGAGCAGTTGTGCCGCTTCCACGGGCTTATTTGCCCCATCGCCGATAATCTCGCCTTTGGCTCGTTCTGGCGAGAAGATGCGGCGTACCTGCGTAGGCGAGCCTTTAAGGCCGATACTGCTTTCATCCAACTGCATCACTTTGTTGTCCCAGAGTGGCACCGGCGCCTCTTCCGCGGCGAGCCGCATGGGCAGGGTGGGATAGCGGGGCTTATTGATTTCCCGCACCACGGTCAAAAGCGCCGGCAGAGGCGCTTCCACGATTTCGTGCCTGCCTTCCAGCTTGCGCCGCACGGTAATCTTCTTTGCTTGCAGGTCGACTTTCTGGACCTGGTCGACCAGGGTGAGTTGCGAGTAGCGCAGTCGGGTGGCGATGCCCGGTCCGACCTGGGCCGTATCCCCATCGATTGTCTGCTTACCGCACAGGACCAGCGCGACTTCTTCTTTCTGGCTGAGCCGCTTGATTGCCTCGGCCAGGACGCGGCTGGTCGCCAGCGTATCCGCCCCACCAAAGACGCGGTCGCTGAGCAATATGACCTCGTCCGCTCCCACGGCCAGGGCTTTTCTCAATGTGACCACGGTGTTGGGCGGTCCCATGGAAATGGCCGCCACGCGGAAGCCGTACCTGTCCTTGAGCCGCAGGCTTTCCTCAAGAGCATGCGTATCGAAGGGGTTCATGATGAAGGGGACCCCTTCGCGGATGAGCGTGCCGGTATTCGGGTCAATTTTGACCTGCGTGGTATCCGGCACCTGTTTAATGCAGGCAACAATCAACATTGAAAACGAAATCCTGAATTCTAATTTCCCGGAGCCTGTCCGCGGTGTTGCCAGTAAGTCACAAAGCGCGATAGCGTCACGGCGGCGCGCTCAAGCGTCAAAAACACGGGTATATCGTGCTTGAGGTAAAAGTCGGCCACGCGGCGGCGGGCGCCTTCCGCCTCCGTAAATTCCGAGCCGGTGCCTTCCACAGGCAGAACCATGATTACCGGCCGGCCGAATTTGTCTCTCGCCTCGATGGGTGTGCGCTGGTTCTGATTGAGCATTTCCTGGCGCATCAGGTCCGGCTGGCCGCCGCGCATCACCGGGGACATTTCAATTTCACTGACAATAATGCCATCCACATCTGTGTCACTGAATACGGCATCGAGCACTGCTTTTAACATGGGTGGCGCCGGAAAAGGACTACCGACATCGACCGGATTGCGCACGCTGGCGCCCTGCGCCGGGACAATTTTCAGGAGCTTCTGCTGAAGCTCGCGGGAGAACACGGGCAGGGAGATTCCGACGCGCTCGCAGGCGTCCGCCGCGGCCACACCGATGCCGCCGCCACCGCCCACCACGCAGAACTTCCGCCCCTTAATTGCAGGGAGGTGCAGAAATCCGAGTGTGGCATCGATAAGCTCGTTAAGCCCGTTCACGCCGACGGCGCCGCTCTGTTTGAAAAGGGCGTCCCAGACCTGTGCCTGCCCGCTTAAAGAGGCGGTGTGCGATTTCACGGCGCGGGCGCCGCCCTCGGTCAGGCCGCCTTTCCACAGGATAACAGGCTTCTCCAGGGTGACTTTCTTGAGAAGCTCGAAGAAACGTGGGCCGTTCTTCACGCCTTCGATATAGCCGATGATGATTTTCGTCTCGGGGTCTTCATAGAAATATTCCAGCAGGTCGCATTCGTTAACATCGACCGCGTTGCCATAGCTGACAAGCTTGCTGAAGCGGATGCCCATGCCATCCGCCTGCCGCGGTATCCTTATGCCGTAGCCGCCGCTCTGGCTGATGCAGGCGACGGGACCACTATCTTTAGGCAGTGATTCGCCGGGCGGGATGGTAAGACCTCCCCGCGGACAATAAATGCCAAAACAGTTGGGACCGATAACACGAATGCCTTTTGCGGCAATGGCAGCGATTTCTTTTTCCAGGCGCACGCCTTCATCATCGCGCTCACCAAAGCCGGCGGTGATAATCTGCGCGCCTTTGACGCCTTTTTGCAGGCATTCCTCCAGCACCTGTGGCACGGCCGGCGCGGGCACAAGTATGGTGGCGAGGTCTACCGGGCCGGGAATATCCGTCACCTTGGGATAAGCCTTCATGCCAAAGACTTCCGGCTCATCACGGTTCACAGGGAAGAACGTACCGTTGTAGCCGAATGCCATCTGGGTCTTGATAAATCTGCCACCAAACTTCGTGGGGCTATTGGACGCGCCGATAACCGCGTGTGTCTCCGGGAAGAAAATGGGCTTAAATTCCGCAAACTTGTTCACCGCTGTGCCATTCCTTTCTCAACCTAATGACGGGGAAAGTATACAACCGGACCCGGGCTAAGGACTTACATAAGATAATACTTGAGCAGGTCAGGACGGGTCAATGCGGGACAACACGGCGCATTGGCGCGAATGTATGTTTCCATCTCTTCGTTCTTTGTAGAATTGAGAATTCGAATTTGCTTGTTCCTTGATGGTTGAAATTTGATACTTTAGAGAGGCGGGGAGGCGGGGACGACGAAGGTATCCGCGCAACCAAACCCTTGACCTCACTCCCCGCTTCCTTTATACTTGTCTCACAAAACAAGGTTGGGAGGTGTGCCGTGCCTGAAGTTGCCATTGGTTCAGTCAGCGATTTCTTCGCCCGGCCCGTGGTTGCCGGAATTACCCTTACTGCCCCGCTCAAAGCAGGAGACACCATTCACATCAAGGGACACACCACGGATATCACCATGACAGTGCAGTCCATGCAGATCAATAACGTCAACGTGCAGGATGCCAAAGCCGGCGATTCCGTGGGAATCAAAGTGCCGGACCGTGCCCGCCGCGGTGATGCCGTATTCAAAGTGACCGCGTAGCGGTCATTGCGAGTCCCGATTTCATCGGGACGTGACAATCTCCTGGCCTGCTATGCGCCCATTACGACCTCGATGAAAAACGAGCGTAGCAATCTCCGCGGGGAAGCTGACAATTACCCGATGTTCTTCAGCAGGTTCGCCATTTCAATGGCATTGGTGGCGGCGTCAAAGCCGCGGTTGCCCTGCTTGGTGCCCGCTCGCTCGATCGCCTGCTCCAGCGAATCCGCCGTAACAATGCCGTAAGTGACCGGCATCTGGTAATCAAGCCCCAGCTTGGCAATACCCTTGGTCACTTCTGAAGCTACGTATTCGAAATGCGGCGTGGCGCCCCGGATAACGGCGCCCAGACAGATAATGGCATCGTATTTCTTTGTCTCAGCCAGCTTCTTGGCGGCCACGGGAATTTCAAACGAGCCGGGCACCCAGGCAATATCGATATCCGCCTGCCCCACGCCGTGACGCTGGAGTGCATCCATTGCGCCTTCCAGCAGTTTCTTGGTTATGAACTCGTTGAACCGTGCCGCCACAATGGCAAATTTCAGCCCCTTGCCGACCAGCATCCCTTCAAAAAGCTTACCCATAAAGTCCTCCTGTTAGTCGGGAAATGCCAAACATCAATTATCGATCATCACACAAAATCTAGATTCCAATTATTCAACTGGAAAACACTATCTATTTCCCCTTTTTGTCACCGCCGCCATTTACTATGCCCAACCGGTGACCCAGCTTCTTTTCTTTAGTCTCCAGGTAACGGATATTGTACGGGTTCGGCTGACAGATAATCGGCACGGTCTCCGTGACCAGCAATCCGTATGCCTCCAGCCCGATGTGCTTCTTGGGGTTATTGCTCAGCAGCCTTATTTTATGTAAACCGAGGTCAGCCAGAATCTGCGCCCCGACACCGTAATCACGCTTGTCAGCGGGAAAGCCCAGCGATAAATTTGCCTCCACAGTGTCCATTCCTTTATCCTGGAGCGCATAGGCGCGGATTTTATTGTGCAGGCCAATTCCCCGCCCCTCCTGCCGCATATAGAGCAGGACACCCCGGCCTTCTTTAGCGATCATCTCCATCGCCATGTCCAACTGCTCACCGCAATCGCACCGCAGGCTTCCGAAGACATCACCGGTAAGACACTCACTGTGCACCCGGACCAGTACCGGCTCCCCGTTGGCGAGTTCGCCGTAGACCAGCGCCAGGTGCTCATCAGTGTCCACATCGCTTTTGTAGGCGATGGCTTTGAATTCCCCGTATTTAGTGGGCAATACCGTTTCCGCCACGCAGTGAATCAGGTTCTCGTGACGGCGTCGGTATGTAATCAAATCCGCGATACTGGCAATTTTGAGGCCGAACTTTTTCGCAATCTCCTCGAGCTGGGGCAAACGCGCCATGGTACCGTCTTCATTCATAATTTCGCAGATGACGCCCGCCGGATACAGACCTGCCAGACGGGCAAGGTCGACGGTTGCTTCTGTATGCCCAGCGCGCACCAGCACCCCGCCCTGACGGGCACGCAAGGGGAAGGTATGGCCGGGCCGGGCCAGGTCTTCCGGCCTCGTTGCCGGGTCTATTATCGCTTTGATGGTCTCTGCCCTATCGTATGCCGATATGCCCGTGGTAACCCCCCGGCGCTTCGCCTCCACCGAGACCGTAAACGCTGTGCCGTGCCGTTCCGTGTTTTCTCCTACCATCTGCGGAATTCCCAGCTCGTCCAGCCGTTGTCCGGCGATGGGCATGCAGATCAGGCCGCGGGCATTCTTCGCCATAAAATTGATGCCAGCCGGGGTTATTTTCTCCGCGGCGATAATCAGGTCGCCTTCGTTCTCCCGGTCTTCGTCATCCACAAGGATAATGAATTCGCCTGCTTTGATGTCCGCAATTACTTCAGCAATGTTTGCCAGTGCCATGGTTCCCCCGTTCCAGGACCTGCCGGTCAATTTACCGTGAATCCATGTTCTTGCAGAAAATCGGCGGTGACGCCGCGCGCCGCCGGCCGCGCCAGTGCCTCAACGTACTTGGCGATAATATCGACTTCCAGATTGACCGTGTCACCCACCCGCTTCTTGCCAAGCGTCGTGCTATCTCTGGTATGAGGTATCAGCGAGATACTGAAGGAGGTCTCATCCCTGCCTACCACGGTCAAGCTGATGCCATCGACGGCAATAAAACCCTTTTCCACCACGTACCGGAGGACTTCCCTAGTGGTCTGGAAACGCATAACCACCGCATCGCCTTCCGGCCGTACATTGATGAGCGTGCCCGTGTTGTCAATATGCCCCTCCACCAGGTGCCCCCCGAGCCGCCCGCCCATGGCCACCGGCCTTTCCAGATTGACCACGTCCCCGACTTTCAGCAGGTGCAAATTGCTCCGCCGCAGGGTCTCCGGTACAACCTCAACCGCAAAACGGTCGGCGCCAATCTCAACAACAGTCAGGCAGACACCGTTGACCGACATGCTATCGCCGATACCCGTCCCCTCGAGGGTTTTCCGGGCTTTGACGACCAGCCTGTTTGGCTGGACAAGGCCTACTTTGCCAAGCTCTTCAATGATGCCGGTAAACACGTCTCTTTGCCCACGTAGCCCGAAATCATGACATCGCCGTTGCAGGTGCGGGTGCGCACGCGTTCCAGTTTTATTGAGTCTATCACTTTCTCGACGCCTTTGCCAGCCACCGGCGTTCTTGCCAGCCGCCCGCCGATGATAACCGGCGCGATAAAGCCAATGACCTTATCCACCAGTCCATGGTCGAAGAGCGAACCGAGCAATCGACTGCCCCCTTCGGCAAGGATGCTGGTAATCTGGCGCTCTCCAAGTGCCTGCATCAGCGACGGCAAGTCCACCTGGCCGCGTCGCGTCGGCACCACCAGGACCTCGGCGCCCGCCTCCCTGTAAGCGCGCCGCCTTGCCGGACTGGTCTTTACGCCTACCGCCATCAGGACATTGCCGGGCACGTGAAATACCTTGGCGGCAGTCGGCGTCCTGCCCTCGCTGTCGACGATAATACGAAGCGGCTGTTCGTGGATTAGCCCTCCGCGTGAGCAACAGCGCACCGTCAACTGGGGGTCATCGGTCAGGACCGTATTTACGCCGACCATTATGGCATCGGACGTGTAGCGCAGGTAATGGACGTAACGGCGCGACTCATCGCCACTGATCCATTTGGAATCGCCGGTGCGTGTCGCAATTTTGCCGTCAAGACTCACGGCGAATTTGGCGGTGACGAACGGCGTTTTTGTGGTAATGTACTTGCCGTAGGCTTCGGCAATCTCCCGCGCTTCTTCTCCGTGTTCGCCAATGAAGACGCGAACGCCGGCTTTTTCCAGTTCCGCCTGCCCCTGGCCGGCGACAACCGGATTCGGGTCAATCATGGCGGCCCGCACCTCGGTGATACCGGCGGCAATGATGGCTCCGGTGCACGGCGGCGTGCGCCCGTAATGACAGCATGGTTCGAGAGTCACAAACAGGGTGGCGCCGCGCGCAAGGTCGCCAGCTTCCTTAATCGCCACGATTTCGGCATGGGCGGAGCCGGGAGGCTGGGTATAACCCTGCCCCACCACTTTCCCGTCCCTGACAATAACAGCACCCACCGCCGGGTTGGGGCTGACATGCCCCAGCGCCAGCCTCGCCAGCGAGAGCGCCTGCGCCATGTAATCCATGCTGACTGCATTCTATCACCACACCACAACAAATCTCAAATGGAGCAATGCAAGCGCAAAACAGCCGCGGCCCACATATTCGCGACGTACCTTTCCCCACTCCGGCGACTGTGACATGACCGTCAGCCTTATGTTATAGTTTACTATTATGGCAGAGTCAGATTTTGTCTCCGGAGGCACGGTCACCACTCCCGCCGGATTTTCCGCGGGTGGCGCCTTCGCGGGTATTAAAAAAAAGGGCGATGCAGTGCTCGACCTGGGCATAATTTACTCCCGCGAGCCGTGTACGGTATCCGGCGTTTTCACCAGTAACAAAATCAAATCGGCGGCAGTGGTGGTCAACCAGCAACGGCTGGCAACGGGTGGTAAAGTCTCTGCCGTTGTGGCCAACAGCGGCTGTGCCAATTCCAGCACCGGAGAGCAGGGGCTGTCCGATGCCGTGGAGACCACGGAACTGGCCGGCAAGGCGCTGGGTATCGAACCTGAAGAGGTACTGGTGGCGAGCACAGGCGTTATCGGCGTGCGTTTGCCCATGGAAGCCCTGCGCACGGGAATCAACAAGGTCATCCTCACACTGGAGGGCGGACACGACTTTGCGCGTGCCATCATGACCACGGACACCGTGCCCAAAGAAGTGGCAGTGACAGTTAAAAGCGGCGCCGCGAACTTTACCATCGGTGGCGTGGCAAAAGGCTCGGGCATGATTCACCCGGACCTGGGCACCATGCTTGTGTTCCTGACCACGGATGCTTCTGTAACTGCCGATTTCCTGGCGGAATCCCTGCGTAAAGCTGTTGACGTGTCGTTTAACATGATATCGGTGGACGGGGATACCAGCCCGAGCGATACAGTTCTTATACTTGCCAACGGTCTGGCGGGCAATGAGCCGGTTGCGCACGGCAGTGCTCCGGCAGGCTTCTTTCAGCAAGCACTGGATAAGGTATGTATCTATCTCGCCAGGGCAATTGCCCGCGATGGTGAGGGCGCTACAAAACTGATTGAGGTAACAGTTAACGGGGCACTGTCCGTTAACGAGGCGCGGCGGGCGGCGCGCACCATTGTCAGCTCCAACCTGGTGAAAGCCGCGGTCTACGGTCGCGACCCGAACTGGGGACGGGTAACGGCGGCGCTGGGCAGGAGCAACATCGAACTTGCAGAAGCCAAGCTTGACGTTGTCATGGCAGGCATCCCCGTGCTCAAGAACGGCCGACCGGTGCCTTTTGACCGTGAGACAGCGGTCAGGGCGCTGGAAAAGAAAGAGGTGCCCATCCTGGTTGACCTGCACCTGGGGTCCGCCTCGGCAACTGCCTGGGGATGTGACCTGACCGAGCAATACGTGGTAATTAACAGCGCATACACGACCTGAATGTCACCCTGAGCCCCTCGGTGCCGCTCAGTGCGAAGGGTCTCTCTGCCTGCGTCAAGGAGATTCTTCCCGCGAGAAGCCGGGGGCAGGATGACAGGGGAAAAATGAAGAAACCAATAGTCGTCAAAATAGGCGGTGCCACCTTCGGGAAGCACGACCCCATCCTGGAGGATATCGTTGCCCTCCAGAAGCTGGGCGTGCCTCTGGTGGTTGTGCATGGCGGCGGTAATGTGGTCACCGACTGGCTGAAAAAGCAGGGCATTCCGACCAGCTTCGTGCGCGGGGAAAGGGTCACCGACAGACCTGCGCTGGAGATGGTCACGGCCGTGCTTGGCGGGCTTGTCAATAAGCAGATTACAGGCACCATCAATGCCCTCGGCGGCAGGGCTGTTGGTATCAGCGGCGTCGATGGCGCCATGATACAGAGTCGCATCGCCGGGAAAGAACTGGGTTACGTGGGCATCGTGCAAAAAGTGGACCCGGCAGTTTTGACGGCGCTTATTGATGCCGGGTTTATTCCCGTGGTCTCACCCATAAGCTTTTACGCGGTGGACCGGCCGCCGGATGCTCCCCCAATACTGAATATTAACGGCGATCCGCTGGCGGGGGAAATCGCCGCGGCGTTGAAAGCCGAAAAACTCGTATTTCTCACGGACGTGGCGGGAATTCTGGACAAAGAAGGCAGACTCCTCTCAAAACTGAGCGGCGCGCAGGCGCAAGCACTGCTCGATTCGGGAGTGGCATCCGAGGGCATGATCCCCAAGATCAACGGTTGTCTGACGGCACTCGCCGCAGGCACCACCACCTGTATTATCGATGGCAGACACCCGAACGCGCTGATAAAAGCCATCGAAAAAGACGATGCCGGCACGGTCATCCACCCGGCTTAGCAAATTTGAGGGAAGTAACCATGATAGACTGGCAGGAGCTCGCAAAAAAATACCTTTTCAATTACCTCGAACGCATCCCGGTCACAATTGAGCGGGGACAGGGCGTGCGTGTCTGGGACGACAAAGGTAAGGAATACATCGATTTCGTCGGCGGCTGGGCGGTGTGCGCGCTGGGGCACTGCCACCCGGTAATAATCGATGCTGTCAATGAGCAGGCGCGGACGCTTATCCAGACCTCCGGCATATACTACACCATCCCGCAGATTAAGCTGGCGGAACTGCTGGTGAAGAACAGTTGCCTGGACAGAGTCTTTATGTGCAACAGCGGGCTGGAAGCCAACGAAGGCGCTGTCAAGCTGGCGCGGCGCTACGGCAAACTCAAACTCAATGGCGCTTACGAGGTCATTACCGCATTTAATTCTTTTCACGGACGCAGTTTGGCCATGACAGCCGCCACAGGTCAGCCCAAGTACCAGGAGCCATACCAGCCCCTACCGCCGGGCTTCACGAACGTGGCGTTTAATGACGTGGCGGCTATTAAGGCGGCAACAAAAAGCCAGACCTGCGCCATTATGCTCGAACCGGTGCAGGGTGAAGGTGGCGTCAATATACCGGATGACGGATACCTGAAAGCCGTGAGGAAATGGTGCGACGAGAAAGGCATACTGCTCATCCTGGACGAGATTCAGACGGGGGTGGGTAGGTGCGGGACGCTCTGGGGATACCAACTGTACGGCATCGAGCCGGATATAATGACCCTGGCCAAAGGGCTGGGGGGTGGAGTGCCCATCGGCGCGTTTATGGCAAAAGAAAGTTGCTCGGTGTTTGTGCCCGGCGACCACGGCACTACCTTTGGCGGCAACCCTCTAACCTGCGCCGTGGCTTATGCCGTCTTCAAGTACGTCCTGGATAATGACGTCCCCGGCATGGCGAAAAAAGCCGGCGAATATCTCATGAAGGGGCTGGACGCGCTGAAGGCGAAATACCCGTTTATTACTGAAGTACGCGGGCGCGGTCTGCTGGCGGCTGTGCAGTTCGACCGCGATATGGGTCAGGAAGTGCTGACGCGGTGTCTGGAAACCGGCGTGCTGGTCAACCGGGTGAAGCCAAATACCATCCGCATTATGCCGCCGCTTGTTATCACCGCCAGGGAAATTGACAACGGGCTGGCGCGGTTGGACAAAGCGTTGGATGGGATTAAAGCATAGCGCAGAGAAAACACCCGTACCTGTCATCTTGGAGGAGTCCGTCCCACCAAGACCGTGAAGGACGACGAAGGATCTCAGGGTCGGGGAGCGGGAGTCATTACGTCGCACGGTTCAAGACGGAATCAGTAAACAACATCTGCTGGGCGCGGCAACTGCCCGTAGTTTGTGCGGCAGGCAAAGAGATTCCTCGCAGGCTCGGAATGACAATACCACCCAGGGGATTTCGACAATGCACGGATTAGGGAAAAAGGAGAAAAAATGGGTGAAAAAGTAGTGCTGGCTTATAGTGGCGGGCTTGACACTTCCGTGGCAATTCACTGGCTGGCGGAAAAGTATGGCGTTGACATCATCACCCTTACCATAGACGTGGGGAACGAAAAAGACTTCACCGCCGTGCGTGAAAAAGCCCTTAAGGTCGGGGCTATAAAAGCCATTGTCATTGACGCTAAAGACATGTTTGTCAGGTGCTTCCTCTGGCCCGCCTTGCAGGCAAATGCACTCTACGAAGGCCAGTATCCCCTGGCGACTGCCCTCTCAAGGCCTTTGATGGCAAAACTGCTCGTTGATACGGCCCTGGAAGAAGGCGCCACTTCCGTAGCTCACGGCTGCACCGGCAAGGGCAACGACCAGGTCAGGTTCGACGTGGGTGTGCATGCCCTGGCGCCCCAGTTGAAAGTGCTGGCGCCGGCGCGCGAATGGGGCATGACCCGCCCGCAGACCATCGCCTACGCCAAAAAATATAATATCCCCGTCCCTATCACCGTAAAAAGCCCGTACTCAATCGATGAGTGTCTCTGGGGCAGAAGCATCGAGACCGGAATCCTGGAAGACCCGTGGGTGGAGCCGCCGGCTGACGTCTGGGTGTGGACAAAATCGCCGGATAAGACCCCGGACAAGCCTGCCTATGTTGAAATCGGGTTTGAAAAGGGCGTCCCGGTGAGCCTGAACGGGCAGGAGCTTGACGGCGTCACCATGATTTCACGCATGAATGAACTTGCTGGCGAACATGGCATCGGCAGAATCGACCACATCGAGAACCGGCTCGTGGGCATCAAATCGCGGGAGGTCTACGAAGCGCCGGCCGCCACCGTGTTCCTCCAGGCACACCAGGCGCTGGAAGCGATGACACTTTCCAAAGACCAGCTCCGTTTCAAACAAAGGGTCGCCATCGATATCGCCGATATTATCTATAACGGGCTGTGGTTCAGCGCACAGAACCGCGACCTTTCGGCATACATCCAGAGCAGTCAGCGCTACGTAACCGGTACCGTCCGCACCAAACTCTTCAAAGGACATGCCATGGTCGTAGGCCGCGTCGCCCCAA
>Ga0315284_10006715_pt1 | contig 16396 bp, 16 predicted proteins | sample YL17G09_16_MG_FD_203696 | JGI IMG/M metagenome (GOLD analysis project Ga0315284, IMG submission 203696) | Sediment microbial communities from Yellowstone Lake, YNP, Wyoming, USA - YL17G09_16 | ecosystem: Environmental > Aquatic > Freshwater > Lake > Sediment | place: USA: Wyoming | collected...
GTGTCGTCGAACCGGAGGAGCCCCGGGTTCTTCGCGAGCGCCGTCACGTCCTGACGAACCGCGTGGTACGCGAGGTAGAGCGTCGACACCGAGTTCGCCACCGGCGTACCCGTGGTGTCCCGCAGGATGTCCGGCTTGATCGAGACCTGCCCGAGGATGTCCACCTTGAGGTTGCCCTCGGGGCGGCCCGCGAGCGCCGGGTAGACCAGCTTCTTCGCGATGAAGTACCAGTTCGACGCGAGGTCCGCCTCGAGTGCGACGGACTTGTTGACCTTCACCGTGGTGGCCGAGACGACCTGCACGACGTCCGCGTACTTCGAGCCGTTGATCCAGAGCTCGTCACTAGGAGCCACGGGGAACGCACGACCGAAGTCGATCTGCCCCACCGTGAGACCGAGCGCCGTGAGCGCGGTGCCGCCGACGACCTTGACCTTCTGGTCCTCTCCGAGGTCCGTACCCGTGAGGGTGAGGCCCGTGGCGACGACCACGTTGCTCGTGGTGGCCGTGATGTGGCCCCCAGCGCCCGCGTCCACCACCGCATTGATCTGCGAGAGGATGGCCGCTGGGTTGATGGCCGTGTCGAAGATGACGGTCTGCTGGGTGTACCCGTCGTCGAGGATGAGGGTCAGCCCGTCCGCTACCGACGTCACGGTGACCGTGCCGTAGACCACCGGAGCGTTGGCCGACTGCGTGAAGTTCTGGTTCGGGAACTGGATGAGCGACGTGACGTTCGTGCCCGAGCCGTTGGCGACTGCCGCAGCTCCGGTGACGCCCGTGACCGCCGCGACCGGGAAGCCGAGGCCCACCGCCGTACCCGTGGGGATGCCGATGATGGCGTGCGGCCCCTTGTAGTTCGACGTGATGACCAGGAACTTGCCGGTGACGTCGAGGGCGTAGGTACCGACCGTGGCGCCGAAGGCCGCGGCGACTTGATCGACCACGTCCTGGGGCGTGACCGGCGTCGCGAAGGTGACCGTCGCGTTGTGAACGACGTCATCCTCATCCGTGAAGGCCACGAGGAGCGTCTGCGTATCGAGGGCAGCCACCACGCCGACGCCGGTGAGGTCACCGGTGAAGGTCATGACAGGTGCGTAGTTCGTGCCCCGGCGGAGGTAGGACTCCGTCCGGCGGAGCTCCTTGAGCTGCCCGGTAGCGCCGAGGAAGAGGAAGGCGCGGATGGTGTCGTTCTCGAAGACGAGCTGGTCGAGGTTCTTCCTCGGGTCCGGGAAGCTCGCCGACGAGAGGCGCAGCCCGTGCTGGCTGTACCCGTCAGCGCCCGTGTAGAGGCGGGGGCCGAGGTCGAAGGCAGAGAGGACCGTTGGGTCCGTCATACCCACGCCGACCAACACCTCGATCGACTGGTACTGCCCCGACGCCACCGTGCGCAGACGCCAAGCGTCGTCGCCCACGACTTCCGCCGTGATGGTGGTGACTGCCTCGGCACCCATCGCTTCGAGGATGGTGGCTACCACCTGCGCCGGCGTGAGGGTGTTGCCGGTGAAGGTGATGACGAAGGGCGCGTTGTTGTTGATCGACACCGCGAGGTTCAAGCCATCGAGGCCGGTGTACACCGCCGGGCTGCCCGTTCCATTTGCTGCCACAAACTGGGCAGGGAGTGGGACCAACGCGTCGTTGTTGAGAACGCTGCCACCACCCGCGGAGGGGACAAGAACGTCAACGACTTGCCGGCAGACGCCGACAATGCACGGAGGCAGCGTAGGCGTGACAACGGTCGGGGATACCGACTTGAATTCCTGGATTACTTCTACGCCAGGCCTGGGAAGTTCAGCCGCCATCACAGGATCCTTTCATCACACCTTGACCACGCTTGTAACTTCAACGGACGAGGCCGATTCTTCCACGCCGCTCCGCGATATGGGAATAGGTCGGCCGTGGATGGACGGTGGTTGTACGCCTCGTTGACCAGCTCTCACGGCACGCATCACAACCATCTTCGATGGGTTGAGCGGGTGAGGAACAAGTTGTAGTGCCTCCCCGGATCCTGCGGGATCGGGGGAAGCACCGTGCGCATCCGACGCTGGTGAGAACGCCGGTGGTGCGAACTGATCGATCGCATACGGGAGACCGGTCTCGGCGTAGGGGTAGCCTTGTTCCGGGACTCTCATGGCCTGCGTGTGCAGGTTCAAGGTGACACCGTCCGCGATGTCCGGTTCATCGGTCTGCCGGAAGGGGCCGCTGCTTGAGTACGGCGGGTTCCGTGGATCGATACGAGCGGGGTTGCTCGTGTTGAGTGAGAGCCCAATGGAGTTGGCGATGTGCGCGCCAAGTGGTGTGTTCGTACCAGTCCGATAGAACTGAAACGGACACGTGATTGTTGTTGCGTACCACTCTTCTCCACTGTCGTTAGAGACGAGGCTACCAGCGGGAGAGGGAGAACCCACAGCCGGCTCTCGCCCGACCTCGAAGAAACCGGTCTTCATGAGCAGGTCACGGTTCATCCAGAGCTGCTCAGCGACGACCCAAGCGATCTGCTCGCTCTCGAGGTCGTTGCGCGAGCAACAGTTCACGCTGATCGTGCCTGGTACCAGGACGGACTTCTTCTTCTGCCCCGTCTGCATGTCGAAGCCGAGCATGTCGTCATGCCCGAGCGTGAAGAAGCGTAGAGGGCCGCGCGTAAAGCTCACCGCAGGACGTAGCCCTACGACGGACGCGTTGACGACGCTCTCGCCGGTGATGACGATCTCCGTCATCGTGGCGTCTGGCTCCCAGTGGTACGCACCGCGCGGGGCCGCATGAAAGAGGCCCTGCACGAAGCGGCAGTAGATCCACCGCAGATGTTGAAGCGGTGTGTACCGGAAACTACTTTCCGGAAACGCCCCCCTGGGTGCGGTTTCGTTTAGCTTCGATGGCACGGCGGATCTCCTCTTGCTCTTTGGACTTGTACAGAGCGTACGCGAGTCCGAACCCACCACCTACTAGGGCACCCGCCGACGCAAGTAGTTTGGGCGGAAGTGGCTGCCCTTGTGTCTTCTCGTAGATCTTCTTCGCGAGTACACCGAGCCCAAAGCCTGCCGCTGTACCACCACCAAAACCGACGAGTCCCTTCACCACCGTGCCTGTGACACTAGGCTCCTTCTCCGCGAGCTTGGTGATCGCGACAGCGTGCTCGTAGGGCAAGTACTCGAAGAGGGAGGGAAGACTCATAGGCGTTGTCTCGGTGTGTTGTAGAGCCCGAAGATACGCGGTACCTCGCTGTCCTCGAAGTTCTCCAGGCTCGTCGGGTTGGTGTAGTTCCGCGACGGGTTGAGCCAGAGGTCCTTCAACGCGCCGTCTAGGTTCAACGGAATCGCGAACTCGATGTCGGTCGCGGGGATCTCATGGAGCTGGAGCTCCTGATGAATCGGCGCACGACCGTGCTCCGTCATCGAGACCTGGGTCACACGCCAGCGACGGTTCTCCGGCTCGATGATGAGGTCGCGTGGCTTGAGCGGTGGGTAGTAGCCCACACGCGCGGAGGTGTTCGACTGCTGCTGCTCGCCGACGTTGGTCTGCTGCGTCGCCTTCGGGCTCGGGTCGATCTGCATCCACACTTCGATGGGCGACATGAAGCCGCGCACGAAGCCGGTGTCGTAGCAAAGACGGCAGCCAGAGCGCGTGCGCTTCTGCATCGTCTCGCTCCAGCACTCGCAGCGCTGACCGAACGTGCGCGCAGGAAGAACCCACGCCCGACGGCCGGCGAACTCCCGCAGGAGAAGCTGCATGTGCCGGCGTAGCTCCTTGGCGATGAGGTCGGGGTCAGGGTCGTTGGTGATGGGCCCGAAGTCCTGGGAGTCCCCACTCCGCTTCTGCGTGACCCGCAGGACGTAGAAGTACTTCCGCCAACGGTTGGCGATCTGCACCACGTTGTCGATGAAGACGTAGCGGTCATCGAACGACGTCGAGAGGGGATCGAACGGACCGCTGGGCGACTCACTACGCAGGACCTGGAACGAGTAATCGAGGACGTCCTCGCTTGTGTTGGCGAGGACCCAAGACACTTCATGAAAGTCGACGTCGAGCGACCGCGACTTCAGGTCCCGTACTTGAAGCAGAACAGGCATCAGGCCCCAGCAGGCGGCGTCGGTGCCTGCACGGCAGGAACGTGGTCGAACACCCGCTTCTCGCTGCGACCACCCATGTGACCTGAGAGAACCTGCCCCTCACGCTTCACTTGGTGGCCGTACGCCTTCGCCGCGTCGCCAAGGCTCTTGCCCTCCATCAGGTGACCGCCCATACCGCCGACCACGTGCCCGAGTGCAGCGCCACCGAGTCCCTCACCGACAGCGTCTACGATGCCGCCATCCTGCTTCGTGAGGCCGTGGATGGCACCGATGGCGCCGCCGACGACCATCCCGGGGTTCTTCTCCGCCACGCGGAGGAGCGCACCGCCGAGGCCGGCGGTCTTGGCGAGGATGCGCCCGGCGCGATCGCCCACCGTGAGCAGCTCCGTCTGGTGGGCGGCTTTCGTCATGTCGGCACGTGCGAGAAGCCGACCCACGCTATCGGCCGCCGAGGCCTTCTTGTGCTTGGGCCCATACTCACCGTTGGTCTTGGGCTTGCCGTAGACCCAGTCCGTGGCACTGTCGTCCTCGTAACGACTTGGCGTAAACATGCCCCCGAAGGGGTTGTACGCGTTCTCCCCCTTCTCGTGCTTCTCGGCGGTGTACGCCGCGTGACGTAGGTCGTGGAAGCCCGGGTCCGTCGGCTTGCTGAGCGCGTAGCCGGGCTTCTTCGCCACCGCACTGCCTCGCTCGAAAACCCCGTGCTCGTGTAGGAGCTCGAGCTCCTCAGCCGCCTGGCGCTCGCGAAGACGCGCCATGTCTGCGTCGAACTTGTGGCCGTCACTGGTCACCGAGAACGCGTGCTTGCGCAGCCGCGCAGCGGCCTGCTTCGCCGGCATCCCGGCCATGTCCGTACCGGCGGGCGCGCCCTCACCCTGGTCAGGGCCCTGCCCACCGGGGAGGTCACCGCTCACGGGGACACCAGCGCTCGCGAGCGTGCCCATCTCCCCCTTGGCCTTCTGGAGCTCGAGGAGGCGCTTCTTCATGCGGATCTGATCCATCTGGGCGTAGGACTGCTGCGAGCGCTGGCTCTCCACCTGGTTCCGCTGCTGGCTGGCCATCTCCGCCTGGAGAAGCTCCTGCTCGAGGCCTACGGCCTGCTCCATGAAGGGCGTGCCCTTGAACTGCTCGACCCAGCTCTGGTTCCCGCCTCCGTCGGAGCAGGGACCGAGGTACGCGACCTTCTCCCCACGGGCGATCTTGTGGAGCTCCGCCATCGGGAGCTGCTTCATGAGCGTGACGAGCTCTTCCTGCTCCGTCCTCTGGGTGCTCTGCGCGTACGCGACCTTCAAGAACTCGTTCAGCATGGGAGCCTCCTCACTTCCTTAGCTCTCTGATCTTCCCGGGGATGCTGGCGGCAGCCCGGTAGATCTCCGGCCCCTGCACACCGCCCGCGATACCACCCACGAGGCCGCCCATCGCGGACGCTGCACCGGGGTGGTTCTCGGAGAGCTCCCCGAACGCGAGGCGGAGCTTCGACTGCGCCAGCATCAGGGCGTTGCCGAAGCCACCACCCTGGTCCTGCTTCTGCTGGAGATCTCCGACCCGCTTCCGCAGGTCATCGTGCCCCATGTGTGACTCGATCATCGGGAGTGCTGCCCCCATGGCCGCGCCCGCCGCCATGTACGGGAGGCGCGGCCTGATCACGCTGCCCACGTGCTTGGCCGCATCTCCCCACGCGCCCGCAGCCTTGATGCCGACCTGACCCGCCGGCTCCGGCTCCTCGGGACCACCGGGGGCCCCGTCGCCATTCGCCTGCGCGCCATGCTCCGCGCCCGTGGGCGGGGGACTTCCCGGAGGTGCGTTGGGATCGGCCGTCTCCTCCGCAGGACCCTCCTCCGCAGGCTGCCCGTCAGGGCCAACCTCGTCGCCACCCGGGACCTCACCGCCCGGTGGCAGCACCTGAGACTCCAGCCCCTTGGCCTTGATGGCCTCCCCGATCGGGGCGGCATTGTCCTGGGCGACCGTGTCCATGATGGTGCCGCGCATGTCCTGGTAGGCCATGCGCATCTGGGCAGCCATCTGGTGGGTGTTGATCGCGTCGTCCTTGGCCTGCAGGGCCTGGCTCGTCGCCTTCAACGCGAGCTCGTGCGCCTGCTGCACATTCTGCATCGCCGCATCGGTCGCCATCTGCGACTGCTGCTGGACCGCCTGCATCTGCTGCTCGTGCGTAGCCTGCTGGGCCTGCGCCTGCTGGGCAGTGGACTGCGCCATCTGCGCCTCCTGCTGGGTCTGCTGGAGCTGGGCCTGTGCCTCCTGCAGCTTCTGCCGCAGGTACGCCGCCTGGTTGTCCCCCTCGGCAGCGAGACCTTCCTGGTGCGCAGCGAGGTAGTCGGTGATGGGCATCTCGCCGTCTTCGCCGGTGGAGGCCGGTGCCATCCCCTGCTCTTCAAGGGCGAGCTTGAACATCGCGTGGGCGTGCTTCTTGTGATGCTTGTGCAGCCCGTAGCCCGCGGCACCTGTAGCAAGGAGAGCACCACCCGCGATAGCCGCGTTACGCCCTCCGTGTCCTACTGCCCTCGTGGCTTGATCCGCTACAGTGGCTGCCGGCTTTGAGGCTACTTGTGCCACTGCCGCGCGTGCTGCCGCTACTACCTTGGGGGGCAAGTGGTCGACGAGTTTGGTGACGTGCGGGCCCACCATTTCCGAGAAGCGACTCGCGGAGTGCTTCCGGAACTGCCGCGCGTCCTCCCCCGAACCGATGTCTTTACCCAACGCCTTGCCCGAGGCGTAGCCAATGAGAGCGCCGGCAGCGGCCGTCGTCGGGTGCTTGCCAAGGTGGTGCCCTGCGAAACCCCCGGCGAGAGCACCCGTCACACCAGCGAGGTTGCCCAGCCGGGTCTCGTTCTTCGTGTGATCGCGCTTCTCGTACTTGGTCTCGAGGGCTTCGTGCGCGCGCTCCTGCGCCCGAGAGGGGCCCTTGGCTGCCGCTCCGATCTTGTGCTGCCCCATCGCTGCCGAGGGCATCTGGGGCATGGGGACGGCGGGCATGTTTTTGCCCATTCCTGTGGCGGGCAGTTCCCCCATGCCCTCGGAGCTCTTCTCCTTGGTGACCTCACGAAGGCGGTCACGCACCACGGCGAGCTGCTTCGCACCGGGTCCGGCGTTGCCGTGCTTCACCTTGAGGAAGAAGCTCGCGGCCTCGCCGAGGGGGATGTCCTGCTGAAGTCCTCTCTCGAAGGGGTCCATGATCACTCCCAGGTGTAGATGACGTACGTGTTCTCACCGCAGACGTTGGCCCAGACCCAGCACGGGTCGACCAATACCCCCGCAGCCGGCGGGTAAACCTTCCCGACCACGTCGTAGTCGGTGTCGAAGCCGAGCAGATTGTTTGCGTCAGCGGCGTTCAGAGGGTGAAGAACAACCCCCGAGGCGCTGCCCTTCAGGACGAGGCGCCCGTCCTTGCTTGTGACTGTGATGCCCGCCGCCTGCGCCTCAATCTGCGCCTTCAGGTCCTTCAGGCGGAGGAGGTACGGGTTGTGCGGGTCGGTGCCCGTGGTGAACGTGACGTTACCGACAGGGCCAGGCGCGATGAAGTGGAGCTGCTTGCCCACCACCTCGACGCCTTTCGAGACGTCACCACCGATGATGGCGCCGTTCAGGAAGAGCTCCATCTCGACAATGTCGTTGAACTTGTGGATCCTGTTGGTCGGCATCGTTCTTTCCTCAGTGTAGCGGCGCTATCAGTAGCTAGCGTACGTTGAATTCACCGCCCAGTACTCGCTGTGCACGCCGCTGTTCGAGGGGCCCAAGATCCCCTCGATGTTCATCGAGACCTTGACCTTCAGCTTCATCTGCTCGGTCTTGGACTGGAAGTACTGCAGCCAGTTCATGAGCATCGGTGTCTTGTCGTTCACGCCGACCGAGATGCCACCGTTCGAGTAGTTGATGTGGTTCCTTGTTTGAAGGAGCCCCACGCTCTCGATGAGGGAGATGACGGTCAGGCGGAGCAACAAGTTCTGCTGACTGCGCTGAAGCAAGTCTTCGATGGCGACGTTGCCGAGGAACGGCGGCGTGCCATTGAAGTCGCTGAGGGCATCGAGGACCGCCCATGCGATCTGACGATCACTCGACTCCTCACCCGCCACGATGCGGTTGAGTTCGGGGAAATCGCGCATGTACAGGCGCACGAGCTGGACGAAGTCCCTCGTGGTCTGCGACATCCCCGGTAGGCCCTGCAGCGACATCGGTCAGTGCCCCGCCGGAGCGTACCCTTCGGGGACCTCACCTACGGCGAGCGCCTTGAGCTTGAGAAGGCGCGCGTACTTCGGCTTGCTCGCCTCCCACTTCTCGGTGGGAATCTCGATGTGATGTCCAGGCTCCGCCATCTGACCGCACACCTCGATGTGTTGGTCCGTCATACGGAACTGGGTGAGCTCGGGCGTGTGTACGTCCGAGATGTTGTAGATCTTCGTGGTCGCTACCTTGCTCATCGCTTACCACCCTTTCCTTTGCCTGAAGGCTTCGTTGACTCGAAGACTACATCGTCGGCGGCAGGATCCCCTCCGAGGTCGGCAGCCTCGAAGGCAGCTTGCTCGTCAGCCTTGTCCTGGGCGGTCTTCGGACCGGGAATCCCCTCGAGGGAACCACCACCGGTCGCCGTGAGGTCTGCGAGCGAGAGACCACCAGCCATCTGCGGGATGTTCTCACCGACCTTGCGGTCGTTCTTGACCGAGTCGAGCGGCGGGTTCGGCGCGGGCGCCGGCACCGGCACGGCCTCAACCGTCCCCGTGTTCAGGTCGATGAGAAGACCGTCGCGCGTGCGGACTTGTACCAGCCCCGCGGCGATTTGCGCCTTCACCTGTGCGCTGTTCTTCTCGAGCCAATCTTTGGTCACCACCAGCGGGCGACCCTTCATGACGCGTGCCTCTCCGGTGAGGACTTGTCGGCGTCGGCCGGTGGCCGGCTCGGCCGCGCGCTGATTGCGGTTGTGGATGCTGCGTGAGGTGTTGTGGAGGACAAAGACCTCCGGTTCGCTCTTCTCGGGTTCCATGTTCCTCTTCCTCAAAAGCAAAGGGCGCCGGGCCATTTCCGGCACCGGCGCCCGTTGGGTTCAGCGGAGGGCGGAATGCCCGCCGCAGGCAACCCCCGCTGACCTCAGAACTGCGAGATCTGCGGGAACTTGAGGCCCTGGTCGACACGGTTGTTCACCGCACCGAGCGCGTCCTCTGCGACGGGGATCACACCGGACAGCACGCCGTCCGCATCGAGGCTGGTCGCGTCGCCCGAGTAGAGCTCGAGCTTCCGTACCGCGGCGATGTTGAGGACCGCCATCGCGATGTCCTCCCACGCCTGGAACGTGATCATGTTCGCGATCTTGTCGATGTAGAACTTCGTGTTGTTCAGGACGTAGAACTTCCCGAAGAACTCCGGCTTCGTGAAGATGTACACGTTGCCCGGACGGAGGATGTCCGTCTTGATCGTGCGGATGTACGAACGCCCGAGGAGGGTGTTGTACTTGTACCCGTCGACCGTGGTCTCGGACTGGACGCGATCGCCCTGGTCTTCCAGCGTCCACTGAAGGATGTCGTCCCAGTCGACCTCCGTCATGAGGAGGCGTTCCGACCGGAGGCGGTTGCCGTCCAGCATCTTGAACAGGTTGACGAGGTCGGGGCGCTGGATGGGGCGCACCGTGCCGTCGTTCGTCGCCGCGTTGCGCGCGAGCTCGCCCTTGCGGATCGAGAACTCGACGACCGACCCGGCCTGGACCGTGGTCTTGTTGAGCGCGGTGACGACGCCGCCGTTGGCCTCCTGCTGGAGGGCCTGGACGGAGGCCTCGACGTGGATCGTGAACTCGCGGTCCTCGATCTCCTGGATGTCCTTCACCGAGTTCTCCTCGATGATCTTCGTGATGGGCATCTCGTAGGCGAGGAGCTCCTGCTCGGTCTTCTGGAAGATCTCCGAGGAGATCGTGTAGAAGGCCACCTCGGCGCGCGAGCCGCGGATGAACCGAGCCGTCGGCTGACCACGGAACGTGATCGCGAGGGCGCGGCTCTTCGGCTCGATGTCGATGATCTTCACGAGGGTGTCGTGGTTCACCGACCGCTGGCAGTCCGCGCGCGTCACCTGCTCCGGGGGGAGCACCTTGCGCGAGAACGCCACTTCGCGAAGACGGTCACGGATGTACGACCCCCCGTACTCCGCCATCTTCTCTTTGCCCTCCGCCGAAGCAAGCTTCTGCGTGAACAGCTCATTCAGGACACGTGCCGGAACGCTCATGATCTTTCTCCTTTCCTTTTCCCGTCCCGACTCAGAGGCGCCCGCCGGACAGGAACCGGAGCTTCCCGCCGTTGGCGGAGGGAAGACGGCTCACGTAGCCGATGACCGGATCCGTGTCCGCTGAGCCACCATGGCCCACGAGACCGACGTAGTTACGACCGCCGAGAGCGATAGTCGCAACCTTGAGCCACTGCATGACGGTGGTGATCGCGAGGCCGGAGCCCGCCACCGCCGTCGCGTCGAAGATACGGGTGTCGAACTCGTAGTCGCCGCGGAAGAGGACCGGCATCTTGGTGCCGGCGATCGCCTGCACGTCGTACCGACCGCGCTCGGCCCAGAGCGGGAAGCTCTTGAGCGACGCGCGACCACCCGCGCCGGCAGTGCCGAGCGTGGCGATGTCGGCGGCGCGCGCGAGCTTGTACGTGCTCGTGAGCGTCATCCACTCGCCGTCCACCAGCGCGAGGCTGTTGAGCGGCTGGGCGAGGGTGGGGTCCGCGAGGGGGAAATCGCGGCGCTGAACCGGAAGGATGTCCGTGACCGGCTCGAAGTTGACTTTCTGAACGGTTGCCATCGTCGCCTCCTAAAACTCGTTGAGTGGGTCAGCCCACGCCGCCGACGAGGAACCGCTCGAAGTCGGTACCCACCGCCGCATGTTGTCCGTCATTGTTCGAGAGCTGCGCCATCTTCGCGCCCATGTCGGGCCCGATCATGTCGACAGCCTCGCGGATCGTCTCGATCTTGCCCTGCTCTGCGGCCTTCTCGAGTCGGTCCACCAGGTCTTCGTGCGTGACGTCCAGCTCGAGGCCCTTGGTGTGCATGGCCTCGGCCAGTTTCTCCGCCTGGTCTCTCCGCTCCATGTGAGCGACCTTTGCCCGAAGAGTCTCATTCTCAGAGACAAGGGCGCGGATCACTCCGGGAGCTTCGGAGAGAACTTGGGAGATCTGCTCGCTGCTGATTTTCTTCATGAGCGTCTCCTTGGTCACTGGCTTGCGCCAGCGCCCGTTCCCTTCTCGCCCTTGTCTTTGACGGACTTTGCCTCCGCCTCCTCTGCGAGTTTCGAGAGAATTGCCCTGGCTGCTGCGACCTTCGTCGAGCCGCCGCCTGCCGACGCGAACTTGGTCCCTGCCTGTGACGTGTGGTCGAAGGCTGCCGAGAGCGTCTTGTCCGTGCTCATCGTGAGCGCGGGTTCATTGAAGTACTCTTTGAGCTCGGACTTGCGTCCGCCGTACGCGGCGTTCCGCTTGTAGTTCATCGCCGACTCGTTCGAGTGAACGAGCCCACGAGGACCCTGCGGCATGCCGGCGACGGGAGCGCCACCCGACTCGCCCGAGGAGCTGGTGTCCGGGGGGACATCCTTGCCAGCGGAGATGTGGGCCGGGTTGTTCGCGTCGTCCGCGAGCTTGACCTGGAAGCCACGAGCGAGGTTGGCGAGGGACGCCTTCTTCTCACTCTTCTCACTTTCGTGAGCCGCACGAGCCTTCGCTAGACCACGTGCGGCCTCGCTCATCCCTTCGGACTCCTCCGCCTCATCGGCTGCGGTGCTCTCCGCGGTCTTCTTCTTGTTGTGGTGGAGTGCCGCAGCGCCTGCGCCGACGGCCGCGACACCAGCGGCAGCGCCGCCGACACGCCCCGGGTGTTTCTTGGCGTAGTCCACCACGGCACCCGCGGCGAGGCGGGCCTTGAGCTTCGCACGTACGCCGAAGGGGATCTTGGTACCAGAGCCGCCGACGGGGACATGTCCCATCTCATGGAGGGTCGTGCCCGACCGGACCCCGGAGAGATCATGCGTCGCGGTGCGGGGCGCGTGCGACGGTTGCGGCTTCATAGACTTGGCCTCGTGACTCTTGCGAATCGCGTGCATCATGTCTTGCGCGTCTGCGCCATCCGGCGCGTCGTGACCCATCGCGTGGGCACCCATGCCCTGAAGCCCGACGGCTTCCTTCTGGAAGGCTTGGCGAATGACACCGGCGGTCTTGCCCTTGCCGCCGGACATCGCTGTCGTCTGGTGACCGGGGCCACCGGGCGCGTGATCTTGGTCGTTGGGGACCTGTGTCTTGGATCCGCCGGACTGGTGAGCCGCCTGCATCCCCGTGTGCATCGGCACGATGTTGTGCCCGTGGCCGGCGTCGTGGGACAGCGCCCCCGAGCTCTCGGCCTGCATCACGTGCAGCGCGCCAGGGCCATGACCTGGGCCGGGCTCCTCGGCCTGCTTGTCGAAGTCGGCCGCGATGTACTCGATCGCGGACGCGAGCTTGAGAGCGTACTCGGAATCCACCGCACCTGCGGAGGCCGACGCGGTCTTCTCCAAGACCGGTTCATCCATCTGTCGCGCCGCCTCGAGGCCCACGTTCACACGGCGAGAGCTCTCTGCCATCGCCGTCTTGAGCATGTCCTGAAGCCGGAGGGGGCGAGCTGCCATCGTGGTGCCCATGTAATTTCCTCTCGCAGAGTTCATCTTCATCATCGGGGCCGGCATTTGTGGTGCCTGCATCCTGGGACTAGGGGGCTCGATCGACTTCTGTTCCATCGAGCCAGCAGGCGGTGCTGGTGGTACCGCCGTGTTCATCGGGGCGAATGCTTGCCGGGGCGCCATGCCCATCGACTTGCTGCCCTTCCCACGAAGCCCCGGAGCGGGGGGAGGTCGAACTCCCCCCATGGGGCCAGATGGGGCGGACGGCGTCATCAATCCCGCCTGTTTGGTGGTCATGACAACCGCCGTCCTTCACCCATCACCCGTCAGGACCAGTCGACCGGGTACCCAGCCTGCTCGAGGAGCTCGCTCGCGCGGATCTCGACGGCCTGGTTCACGTTCGCGGCCGCAGCGACCTTCGAGTTGGCATCGGATGCCCCGGACAGGACGAGCTCGCTCACGAGTTCGGCGGCCTGCTCCAGATTCCAGCCCGCAGCGGCGGCCTTCTCGACTGCAAGCGGCGCCGCGAGGTTGTCGATGGCCGAGGCCTTCTTCTTCTTGCCAGCGGCGTACCCACCAGCCGCTCCGCCGGCCGTGCCCGCGGCAGCCACGCCGCCGAGGTACTTGCCACGGTGCTCCTGGAGGTGCGCGCCCACCGCGCGGCCCTTGCTCTTGACGGCCTCGGTCGCCTTGCGAAGCCCGAGGTGCGTGCCCTTGCCACGAACATGCGCGACAAGTGCCGCTGCCTGGTTCGTAGCCGCGCGACCGTGACCCTTGACGCCCTCCCAGACCGGGCCGGCTTCCTTGTCCAGGCCGCTCTCCTCCGCGATCTTGCGCATCTCTTGCACGTACGAGTGAGCCATGACGCGGCCCATGTAGTCGGCTTCGGCGAACTTCGCCGACGCGGACTGCTTCTCCTCGAGCTCCGCCGCCGCGTCCGACTCCTCGTCGTCTGAGGCCGTCTTGTCGAAGGTGGCGTTGAAGAGTTGCTCGACCTGCCCATCGCTCATGGCGTTGAGGTCGATGCCCTCCGCCGCAGCGAGCTTCGCGAAGAGCTCGACCTGCGCGGTCTTCTCGTTTCCATCCTGGGCAGAGGCGCCCTGCGCCGTGCCGTAGTACTCCGCAAGGAACTGGTCCATAGCCATCACATTCTCCGTTGAGTGGTGGCTCTCGACGTGTTCCTTGAGGGTGTGACCCTCTCCACGTTGGCAAACGCCTGTGAGAGTTTCGTTTCGGCAGCCTGACCGAATTCATCCAAGAACGCATTCCGGATGTAGGCCGCTGAGAGGGATGTAAACACGTCCGACGCAGAAGCCGAAGCGATCTTGTAAAGGTCCGAGTTGTTCGGACCGGCAAGCTCGCCAAGGAAGTTCTGGGTGTTGGGTATGAGTTCCATCACGCTGGATCGGTACGAGTTGTACGCAGCGCTCATCTTATGCAGCACGTCCGAAGGATGGGAAGAAGACCTAGATTGTTCTTCTGGCTTCTTTCCCGAGGCGACGAGGACCCTCTTCTCGATGTGAGGTCCAAGTGCCGACCGTTCTGCCAAGAGTGGGAGTAGCAAACGCGCGAGTGGAAGATGGAAGTCCTCACTCGAAAGGCCTAGATCTAGGCTGTCATCACACTTCGGAAAGACGACGTCCTCGTCCTCGTAGCGGTCCGCCATCCTGGGCTTCCCAATGCTAATCAGGATGATGCGTTGAAACTCCCTTGGACGTAGAACCATCCCAAGGCCACTCGTCGTGGAGAGCGACTTCTCGAGAGGCATACTCCCCATCAGGTCGAGGAGCGCCTTCGGTAGATCTCTCTCACTGCGGGTGAGCAAGGGTACAGCCTTGCCCGTGAACTGGCTGGGTACGACGTCCTTCGTCATCTCCCCGCTCTTGTTCTTCGCGAGCTTGCCGAGGAACGAGGTCTTGAGCAGGTCCTCGTCAGGGACCGATGCCGCCTTCTCCATTACGAAGGCTGGCTCCAAGACCTCCGCGCTCTCGTCGTAACCGAGCTTCTCCGCCACCTCGGCAGAAGGCAAAGAGTACACACGCCCGCCGCCGGCGATCTTCAACATCGTCTTGGCCGTGCGATCTGCGCCAATGAAGACGAAGCTGATGTCGAAGAACTTGGGGTAGTCGTTGTAGACGAAGACCTTCCGCCCGTCGGGGAGGATGCGGTTCATCATCTTCGATGCGTGATCACAGTAGTCCTTGCGGGTGATTGAAACACCCCGAATGCCCTTGCCGTCCTTCTGCCTCTTGGCCTTGTGCCACCGTAGAACAGCATCACCCGGGTGCTTGTCGACGCCGGGGCGGAACGTGGCCTGCGCCTTCCTGTACGTGTCCCAGTCGAGGCAGATCGAGCAGGTGTCGTAGGGGACCTTGGTCCCCATGGACACATCCGGGAACTGCCCCATGTGGAGCTTGTCCCAGACGGCGACGCCGCCGAACTTCTCACACTTGTCCTGGTCGACCCGCGTGACGAGCTCGACACGCTTCATCTTCGGGTGCCACACCGCGAGCTCCACCTCACCGAAGGCGCGCGAGGCGTCCTTGTTCCGGTGGTGGGCGTACGGGTGGGCGCCGTAGAAGGTGGGGAAGCCGTAGGGCCAGTCCTTCGCGCGGATCTTGTCGAGGACAGGATTACCGGTCCAGTTGTCCGGCGAGTGAATGAGCGACGCCTCGGGGAAGGCGTCGCCATTGATGTTCGAGCCGAAGAACTCGCTCGCCCCCATCGCGTTGACGAGGACGTACTGCGAGCCCTTCTGGGGCTTCAGCCCTTCGATGTACCGGACAACGTCAGGGAGAAGGCCATGAGCGGCGACCTTCTCGAAGACGTTTTCTGCAGCACCGAAGAGTGGAATGGCGGAGGGGCCGAACTCGGTCTCCGCCTGGAAGGTACTGACCTTGAGCATGGATCAATACTTGGTCTTGCTGATCCTAACGCTCTTGCTTGGAGTCCAAACATCGGCCTTCGGGTCGTACGTCTTCTCCTCCGTCTCCGTCTCTTCGCCCTGGTTCGCGATCTCCCACTGCTGCTTGAGCTGGCTTTTCTGCGCGTTATGGGTGTCGAGACGTCCCTGCTGGAAGTGCATCTCCTTCTGGCCGAGACCCGTCTGGGCGATCGCGTGAGCGCGATCCTTGTCTGGCGCTCCAAGACCGTGGGTGAGCCCGCCCTTCGCACCCTCTCGAGCGAACGCGCTGATGTCCTCCATCATCCCAGGACCAAAGTCCCGACGGTGCTTGAGCGCCTCGCTCGCGATGCCGCCGATACCCGTCGGGCTCTCGTGCATCTGGCGCATAAACGCGCCGGCGACGAGAGGGTCCTTCGAGAACTCGGGGTTCATCGTACGAAGCGTGGAGAACATCATGTTGAAGCGCTTCGGGTCCGCCTCATGGTGCTCCTGCAGGTCCGGGTTGGCTGAGAGCATCTGCTTGAAGTCGTGGGACTTCGTGGCGGCGTCGAAGATCTTCCCAGCCGCGGCGCCAACGCCAGCGATACCGACACCCACGGCGGCGGTCGCCAAGCCGCCGGCAGCCGCGTGCTGGAGGTTGGTACCGAAGTTCGACCAGGGCCCCGCGGCCGTCTTCTTCATGCCGAGGAACTCTTCCACTGCATTCCTGGCCATCACTGCACCTCTCCCCGCTCACGCGCGGTCTCGTACTTGTACTCATCGGTCCAGGGCATGAGCTCCTTCTTCGCCGTGTACCGGGCG
>Ga0315284_10006716_pt1 | contig 16396 bp, 15 predicted proteins | sample YL17G09_16_MG_FD_203696 | JGI IMG/M metagenome (GOLD analysis project Ga0315284, IMG submission 203696) | Sediment microbial communities from Yellowstone Lake, YNP, Wyoming, USA - YL17G09_16 | ecosystem: Environmental > Aquatic > Freshwater > Lake > Sediment | place: USA: Wyoming | collected...
AAGCCGTCCGATCCATTTATGGAGGAAAGGTAAATGCCAATGTATCCGTGAGGGAATCCAAGGGATATATTGCTACTGTTAGGCCGGGTGTTTTCAGCCCCGGGGCGCCTGGTGAGAAAAAGGGAGGGATTGTTATGGAGCCCTCTCCCCTTAAAGGGACAATCGATTTAAAAAAATTTATTGAATATATTGAAGCACCTATCACAGGAGAAGATATTACTCAAGCCGAGATCATTGTCTCTGTGGGTCAAGGAATCGGTGGGCCTGAATATATCCCGATGATAGAAGAAGTGGCAAAAAGTTTGGGCGGGGTACTTGCCTGTTCCCGACCAGTGGTCGATAGAAATTGGCTGCCCAAAGATCGACAGGTAGGAATCTCTGGAAAGACCGTGAAGCCGAAAGTTTACATCGCCATTGGCATCAGCGGTGCCTTTCAGCATATTATGGCTATGCAGGGTTCTGAAACGATCATCGCCATCAATAAAGACCCGCGTGCTCCCATCTTTGGAGTAGCTGATTATGGGATTGTGGATGATTTTCAGAATGTAATTCCGATTTTAAAAGAGAAAACCAAAGGCTTGAAGTAATAAAGTTTTCCAATCGAATTGCCTGCGAGTTACTGCGTTTAAACCTATTTGGCTGCCTCTTTTACATACAAAGCGTGAGGATTAGCCCACACCAAAGGGGTGTTAATTTCTGATTGAAAGAGATGATAATGATCAACGTTTGAGATCAGCAGTAATGATAACGCATCTAATAAAGCTTCGATTTATTAAGATAAACTGACTTCCCTCATAGGGGGGGGTTATAGACCTCAAAATAACTTATTGAAATTCGATTTGGCCAATAATCGACAGCAGATCCTTCATAATGATTCGTGTATTTTTCTTATAGTCACTTTCTTGAATGTCTTCTTTTGATTCTCTCCTCTTTTCCGGTATGTCTGATACTCCCCTGAGAATAAGACATTTGATTTTGTTTAACTCACAAATCTTAGCGATCGAATCAGACTCCCAATCTGCCGCAAGAACTTTTTTCCCTTGGAGGAACACCCGGTTTTCATCATCCAGATCCTGGTCAGCACTCGCGATTGTGCCAATGTAAATTTCCGTTGGAACCCTGGTTAAATTGATCCATGAGATATCGAGAGTTGTTTCTAAATCTTTCTTGAAACGGATCGAAGGGTTCCCAAACCTTTGGATGACATCGTATTGAAAGGTTTTCTTAGCCAAAATGACGTTTAATTTCCTTACGTTTTTCAAAACCCCTCCACAGGTGCCTAAGTTGACGATAGCATTGGGATGCCACATATCAATGGCAAATTGGCATGCAGCAGCTGCTCTCGTTTTTGTTGCCCCACTATGGTAACAAATGCATTCATGCTGCCCAAACGAACGGGCAAAATACTTCCCGAAGGGCTGACGCTGTAAATCATTTCTTTTAATCTTTAGAATTGATTTAGCGCTTTCCCATTCAAGCTCTGAACAAATTTGGATTCCCAGTTTCATTTCTATGGATGACCTCCGAGTCATAATAAATACTTTTCTGAGAACTCTTGGACAACCTTTTTGAGCTGATCGCCTAATATTTGGAATACCTTATTTCTGATTTGATCTGGTATTCTTTTATAAAAAGCCTCTGCAATCCCACCTGCAATGCAGGCAATGGTGTCGCTGTCTCCCCCAATTGAAATGGCTTTCCTGATGGCATCTTCGTAATCATTTGATTCAAGAAATGCCGTTATGGCTTGTGGTACTGAACCGGGGCAGGTTTGGTCATGTTTATAATATATGCGAATTTGATCAAGAGTTTCGTTGAGGTCATAATTAAAATTATTTTCAACGTATGTCTTTATTTCCTCCTTGGTCGCTCCTCTTCGTGCAAGAAAGACCGAAGATGCTGTTGCCTGAGCTCCTTTGATCCCTTCGGGATGATTATGGGTTACCTCGGCACTCTTTTTGGCCTGCTCGAGTACTTGTTCCAAAGTGTCAAATGCGAATCCCACTGGAGATACCCGCATGGCCGAGCCGTTTCCCTGGCTGTAATATGGGGTAATCCTCCTCGAAGCTGCCCATCTCCTAAAACCAGGACCATAACCTGCATTGGGGTAGTATCGAAAATACTCTTTGAGCTTATCGCCATATGAAGAGCCAGTAAGGATGGCATCAGCCACGGCCACGGTAAGAACGGTATCATCGGTAAAACGGCACCTGGGATCAAAAAGAGGAAAATCAACCCTCCTGATATTATGCCGTTCGTAGACAGAACCGATGATGTCTCCAGAGATTGCTCCGATCATGGATTATCCTTCATCTCAGTCATCAAAGCTTGATTTTGACCTCTCCCGATTTTCTCCTCACTCTTTCTGTTATGAAAGCCAAAACATTCGTGATCCCAGTTATAGACCAATGAACAGGCTTGGAGTCAAACCTAAACTATATTCTACTTCGTTGCCGGGATGAATTAGTTTAGATTGTCTTAGAAGGTTCGTCGTTTACAGCTTTTCTTATATTACTGTTATTCTTCAAAACTATGAATTCTCTGCAAACATTTCATCCGCAGTTTTTCATTGTCTGCTTTTCCTGACGGCCCCCAATTGTATTTTTTAGACGCTGTGTTTCCTATAAATGAACTCCTTCCACCATCTTAAGTATAAAAAACTCTAGCTCCGCGAGCAGGAAAAGTCCGATGGTCTCAGAATCCTCCACCATATCATCCGTAACAAGAACAATCTTCAGGGCTTGAGGGTTGCTGGTAAGGATAACCGCACCGTGATTTTTGTCGTGGATGGTACCCATCTTGGACAATAGATCGAGAGCATACCGGCGTTGTTCGCCTGTTGGACTCTCTTGTTTGCGAAGCAGGTTATTAAACATCAAGACCAAGACGCACACCAACTCGGAAAATGGTTCCGTGTTTTGAGGTTCGACCCGTTGTTCAAGCAGCCAGAGCAAGTTGTCCATACAAATGAGTGTTCGCACAGCATCCGACCAATGAACCTGGGCACCGCATTTGTCGCACTTCTTAGATCCACTCAATATTACTCTTTCCGCGCATTCGGGACAATTGCGAACCATTGCTATGTCTCGGATCTGGCTCTGGTAGTCCTTGCGCAGTGACTGGTAAAGCTGATCCACCCATTCACGGTTCTTTGGAATCCTCATAGATTCTTGAACCATCGTTTCCAGATTCCCGACTACCTCCTGCGGCGAACGCCCTTTTTTCACCTCGCGGGCGAGGATGAGGAGGAAGGGTACGCCCAGATTGTTATTAGAGAGGATGACCGATCGGGCCATCTCATCCGGAGTACTTGGGGACCATTGGCAATGCGGACAAGGCATGCTTACATAATTGATTAGGCTTCCACAATTCTGGCAGCTATAGATTTGTGTGTATGCCAACGGTACTCTGCCGCCTTCGGATCTCTTTTCGGTGATAGGACGTTCCCACTTTAGTTTTTGGATTTGGCCTTTCAGAATAAGGCGTTGTTGTTCGTCGAGACAAAACTCGCCAGTGTTCAGTAGCCGCTCGAAAATAACAATAGCGCGGTTTGCAATCCCTGCCTTCATATAAAAATAGCCCAAAAGCAAATGTGCTTGAGATGAATTGGAATTCTGGTTAACATTGGCTTCAACTGCCCGCTCCGTTCCGAGTAGCACCTGCCTTGCCTCGTCCAGCCTTCCCAACTTCTGTAGGGATGATGCCTTTTCGAGCCGCTCGCCGACCTGCTTGAAAAGCATATCTTGGTACAATAGGTCGGATATGGTTTCCTGTTTTTTCTTTCCAAATAGACCGAACATGATCCCTCCATGCCCTGGTTGAGATTTATCGAATGTGTCTCACCAGGTCCTGATAGTTTTTGGGGCGATGTTCCGCCAACGGGTGGATACATTCAAAACAGAGACGCACGAATGATGGTGATCGATCCGACAGAATGGTTTTTACATTCTCCATATATGAACCGGTGATGATTTCGTCGACTGGATCGATTGGCCCAAACCGGAACGGGAGAACGCCTGTGTTCAACATAATTGCCATCATTCCCAGTGAATAAATATCAGCTTGCGGGGAAAGGGGCCACAACCCAGAAAATCGCTCAGGAGCCATGAAGATCGGGGTCCCGGCAGAGTAGGACGTGATCATTTCGCCCCGATTCGTGAGCCCTTTACGGGCCTTGGTGTTTGCAAGCATTTGTTCGCCAGCCAATCGCGAAATGCCCCAGTCCGCGATCTGAACCTTTAAGGGGTTTTTAGATAGAATCAGCACATTTGATGGTTTCAAGTCTAGATGGAGAAGCGTCCAATGGTGATAAGCATAATCCAATCCGCTGATCAATTGGCGAAGAATAGACAGTACCTCTTTTTCGCTCAAAACCCGGTGTTCCTCCAATAGATCCTGTAAACTTCCTTCCCGCATTGGCATGACTGCTGCAAGTTGGTAGTTAAGTCGTCCAATTTTGAGTAGAGGCAAAATAGCGGGATGGTCAAGGGTTACCCAGTGGTTCAGCTCCTGTTCAACGATTTGTTCGTCATTTACAAAGTCGAATGTTTTCACTGCAAGGCCAGAGCGATAAATCCAGTCAAATTGCTCTGCGGGATCTTTTATGAGAAGCCAGACTCGACCCATACCCCCGGCTTTAACGGCGATCGTTCGGTAATAGTGGTGATCAAGCAGCACTCGATTCTCATTTTTGGGTTTCAATTAGGGGCTCCTGGAAATCATCGCTGCGCCAATCTCGGCGCAGACATTCATCAAGTAATTTGATGTAAAGAAGAGCAAAACCTTGCCGTTTTGCAACTAAATAATCCTTACGTATTTCAATAAACCTTCTCAAAACATATTTTCTGATTGGATTTGTATCTACCCTTCGGATTACGGTATTACACTACTTCCTCAAAGGAATCGATTTGTTTTTATGAACAGGTTTTGCCACTATTGAATCTCTTTCCCAGTTGGAATGATCGAAAGTCCGTCGCTACTGTAAATAACCTGCCAGCAGGCATACCTCCTCAACTGCTTCTTCTCTTAATTACCTTGTCTATAAGGCCGTACTCGACGGCATCGTCAGCGGTGAGGAAGAAGTCCCTGTCCGTGTCTTTCTTGATGACGTCCATTGGCTGGCCCGTGTGTTCAACCAAGATTTCGTTTAACCGTAGCTTCATCCTGACCATTTCCTTGGCCTGTATTTCGACGTCTGAAGCCTGTCCCTGTGCTCCGCCCAGAGGTTGGTGGATCATGATCCGCGCATTGGGAAGTGCCATCCTTTTCGTCCTCGCACCCGCAGCCAGAAGAATCGCTCCCATTGAAGCAGCTTGTCCCAGACAGATGGTAGCCACGTCACATGAGATATACTGCATGGTGTCATAGATGGCCAATCCGGCTGTTACCGCTCCGCCGGGACTGTTTATGTAAAGATAAATGTCCTTCTTGCTGTCCAAAGATTCCAGATAAAAGAGCTGGGCGATGATCACATCTGCCATATCGTCATTGATCTCACCAGTCAGAAAGATGACCCGGTCGGAAAGCAACCTAGAATAAATGTCGACCTGACGCTGCCCCTGTGGTGTCTGTTCTAATACATATGGAATTTTCAGATAACCCATAGTCCCTCCTTCTTAATCTTCCTAAAATTCCAAGTCCCAGACGAGCTCCCAGAGCCTGATGGTCTCGTCATCGCTCCCGAGAGGGCGAACCTCCTGTCAGGGAAAAGGAGACTGACTTCACAAAATTGGAATGTCCCTACCTATTTTCAGCAAAACTCCTCGGAGCATATTTTTTCTATGAATTTGTACCCGCCATTCAGATTATGACACTACACTATTTCTTCCAAGGACCCGATTTGGTTTAATTAACAAGCAATTTAGGGCTATTTTGATACTGTCACTATTGAATCTCTCCCCTAATGGAGATAATTGAAAGTCCATCACTACTGCAAACAACCTCCCAACAAGGGTGTAGTTTTAACTCTCCGCTCAAGATTAAATTGCTTAGTGGAATTTGGATAAGCCTTTCCATAGTTCGTTTCAGCTCTCTTACACCATACTCAGGGCTATAACCTGCCTGAGCCACAAAGCGTTCGACTTCTTCTCCAATCCTGAGCACGACCTTGTAGTTCTTCTGGATATTTTCGCAAATCTCATCCAGCATCGGCTTCAAAATTTTCCTTATATCTTCCTCGTTTAGTGACTGAAAACCGATTATTTTGTCAATGCGGTTGATAAATTCAGCACGAAAATATTTCTTAACATCATGTAAGGCAATTGTCTTTGACTCGATTGGATCCTGGTTCCCGATCCCAATCTTTTTGGCCGATTTGTCTGCGGCGATATTTGAGGTCATAATAAAAATAGTATTTCTTGCGTCTGCTGTCCGACCTTTTGCGTCAGTGAGTCGCCCTTCATCAAATAACTGGAGGAATAAATCAAATACTCTTGGGTGGGCCTTTTCGACTTCATCAAAAAGAACCACTGAATAAGGTTTTGTACGAAGTTTGCCGGTCAATTGACCTTCTTCCTCATGGCCAACATAACCAGGTGGCGATCCTATAAGTTTGGCAACGCTATGTTCTTCCATAAATTCAGACATATCGAATCGGATCATCTGGGAATCACTTCCAAAAAGAAATTCTGCTAGAGATCTTGCCAATTCAGTCTTCCCCACTCCAGTGGGACCAAGGAATAAGAATACTGCAAGAGGGCCACGCCTTTTAGCCAGACCTGCGTGACTAAGGAGAAGCCGTTGGCAGACAAGGTTTAATGCTTCGTCTTGACCAATAACTCTCTTTTTTAGAAACGATTCAAGCTCAAGAAGCCGGGATTGTGCCATCCCTTCCAGATGGCCTGTAATGATCTCTAGAGGCACCCCCATTTTCTCCGAAAGAACCTGCGCGATTGTTAATTCTGTAACTTCTGCCCCCCCCTCCAATTCCGGTAGGTTCCTTTAAAGGCTTGTCTCTATCCTTATCCATCCTCATGCTCAACATAGGTATTTTTGTCCGTGCCCCAGCTTTATCCACCAGGTCAATCGCCTTATCAGGTAACTGGTGGTCAACATCGAACCGAACAGAGAGGTTTACTGCCGCCCCAAGAGCCTGGTCAGTAATTCGGACCATATGGTGTTCTTCCCATTTAGGCCGAATACCTTTAAGCATCTCCAGCGTCTCTTCCGGACTTGGTTCATTAACGATCACTTTCTCAAATCGGCGTTCCAATGCTGGATCAGCTTCAATATAGCGGCGGTATTCTCCGATTGTTGTTGCCCCAATGCACCGGAGTTCTCCACGGGCAAGGGCGGGTTTAATCAAGTTGGCGGCATCCATACTCCCCTCAGCTCGTCCGGCACCTACCACGTTGTGTAACTCATCTATAAACAAAATTACCTCAGGATGCTTTCGGCTTTCTTCGATGATACGGGCAAGGCGTTCCTCAAACTCACCTCGGTATTTAGTTCCGCCTACCAAAGCGCTGATGTTCAACTCGACTATCTTTTTACCAGTTAGAACATGGGGGTCTTTGCCCTCAACAACCCTCAATGCCAGAGCCTCAACAATAGCAGTTTTTCCCACCCCAGCTTCGCCCACAATAACAGGGTTATTCTTCGTACGGCGGGCAAGGGTTTGGATCACCTGAAGAAGTTCTTTGCGCCGACCGATAAAAGGACCAAGCTTCCCCTCTCGCGCCTCCTGAGTGAGATCCCTACCATACCGGTCAAGAAAGTGTGTACCAACTTGAGCTACTTTATGTTCCCCCTGATGAACCTCAACTGGTTCCTGATGCTGTCTTTGTTCCCTGGTTGCACAGGCAAGAGCCTGTTCTCGTAAATCCGCAGGCTTCACCCCTGCGTCATTAAGCACTTGACTAATAACCTTACCTGGTTCTTCCAGTATGGCAGCAAGAAGGTGGAGGCAGGTTATCTCTCTTGTGGGCGTTGGAAGCTCCCCTACACGGTTGAAGATTTTCTTAGATGCATCACTTCGGTGGATAACCTTTTCAACATGCTTATAATTACCTTGACCAAGCCTTTTACGAAGTTGACGTCGGAGTTGAGTCAAGTCGAGTTCAAACCCACGAAGCACATCCTCTATAACATCATGTTCTACTTGCACTGCATGGCGTTCTTGTGGTTTTAATCCAGATTCTTCTGCATTAAGGATGAACAACTTTTCAAGGCTGAAGATGCCTATCAGTATATGCTCTTTCTCGATAAATTGATGATTGGCCGCCGCAGCTTCTCCGGCCGCTATCTGCCAAGATAAGAATACTCCAACTGAAAAATCTGCCATAATTTAATTTCCTTTGGTCCTAAGCCAATTTTCAAGGATGGTTTGTATAAATGCTTTAGCTTCTCCAAACCTCATTAGGTTGTCATGAGGCTTCCATTTTTGCAATCTTTCACTATGTTTTGCATGCCGATGAGGTTGTGCTGTCTGTGTAAACCTCTTTTCCACTGCTTTAGTTCCCCAGCCCTTTTTATAAATTTTGGTTTGGATATCAGCCCCAATTATTTCAAATATTTTGTAGAGTATCACCCAATTGAGATCAATAGAACCAAATAATGTCAGAGCTTCCGTTATTTTTTCTTCCTTCTTTGCCGCTTTAACCCAAATTTTAACATTATCTGCTATGTTAGAAACTTGAGCCCCATTTCCTGACCTTCGCATAAAAATTTTTGGCAACGTAAATTTCCCCCACCCAAATCCAAATTCCTCGCGAGTTCCATCATCATTTATCCTGAAAACATTGCCAGACCTCAAAGGGTGTCCTAATTCTAATTGTGTTGCACCGCTGAGAATAGGAACGAATTTTTTCGCTATTTCAAATACATCTTTAGCATCTTTTGCTATATTAAAATCACTACATTTTAAGAAAAAGTCCTGACCTTCTTGGAAAACAGACAATTCAGATGAATTGAGGGACTTTGCCAATTCTTTCAAAACATATTTTCCTCCTATTATTTGAACAATCCAATCCATTTATTTCCTATTGCTATAGAAGAATATGTAATTTTTACTTTTACTATCTCTATTTTTTCTGAAAAGTCAGCTATTGCTACGCTCAGAATAAGTTGATGATTCTATTCTTCCAGTTTCTGTAGCCTCTGTTGGGCATATCGGATTTCTTCTGTTTGTTCTACAACCGCCAATGAAATGAACTTTTTGAAAGAATAAACAGCATCGGGTTTTCGACCAATGGTATCCTCAGCTAATGCTTTGTTATACCAGACTATTTCGTACTTCTGGTCAATTTCAAGGGCTCTATTATAACATCGAACGGCTTCATCAAATCGGCCTATATCACTAAGGCTAATTCCTTTGTTGGTCAAGGCTGCTGTGTCACGTGGGTCAATTTCAAGGGCTTTATCATAACAGGTTATGGCCTCATCAAATCGGCCTATATCACTAAGGCTAATTCCTTTGCTATTCAAGGCTGCTGTGTCACGTGGGTTAATTTCAAGCGCTTTATTATAACAGAGAATGGCCTCATCATATCGGCCAAGCTTACCAAGGCTATTTGCTTTGTTGTACCAGGGTATTGTGTCCCGTGGGTCGATTTCAAGCGCTTTATTATAGCAGGTTATTGCCTCATCATATCGGCCAAGGTGATCAAGGCTAAGTCCTTTGTTGCCCCAGGCTCTTATGTACCGTGGGTCGATTTCAAGCGCTTTATTATAACAGAGAATGGCCTCATCAAATCGGCCAAGTTTATTAAGGCTACCTCCTTTGTTGCTCCACTCCCAGGCTTCGAGTTCTTCCAACCCCCGCGGGTTAAGGACCTCTCCAGTCTCCCGCTTCAAGAGCTTCTCCAGATCTAAGCGCAGCTCTTTGAAACTCCGATATCGCCTGTGAGACTCTTTCTCAAGGCATCTTTGAGTTACAGGGAAAAGTGGTGAGTTAATTTTTGGTAACGGAGCTTTGCTATGCAACATGTACATCTGAGTCGAGAACCGCCTTGATTCCTCTTCAGAGTTATCTCTTGGCAATGTTGCAAGGAAAGGAAATTTACCACTTGTGGCCATTTGATATAAAACGATACCAAAACTGTAGATGTCGCTTCTTTCGTCGCAACTAGCCGCGTTGGTAAATTGCTCAGGAGGCATGTGGGTTGGTGTACCAAAACCAGTGCCTTCCATCGTCTGGCATGATAGCCCAACCCTCTCTTTCTGAATGCCTAATTTCATACCAGATATTGCCTTTGATGTGCCGATAACACCTGCCAAACCAAAATCTGAAATCTTTATTGTCTTATCCTGTGAGACCATAATATTTGCAGGCTTAATATCTCTGTGAGCTCGGATTCCTTTTGAATAGGCATATTCCATTCCATGACAAAACTGAATGCCCCAGCGAAGGCTCTGTGCTAAATCAGGCGGATTGCCTCTAAGATAACCCTCAAGGGAGTTCAAACCATGTTCATTCGGAGCAATGTATTCCAATGCAATAAAGAGCCGGCCCGAGATTTCATCTACTAAGTATGCACTTACAACATAAGGATGACGGTCCAAATCTATCCATACCTTAGCTTCCTTGCGAAACCGATCTCTCGTCTGAGCATCTTCCAAATATTCATCACGGAAAGTCTTTAAAGCATAGACAGATTTAGTCTCATGTGAATAAACCAAATAAACAACCCCGAATCCGCCAACCCCCAGAACATCATAAACTTCATATTTCTTACCAATAAAGTTGCGTTGTTTGTGCGGAATCGGATGAGGCTTTTCCTCTGCAGGTTCCTTTATGATGTTTTTCCGTATATACTCTTTTAAAAAAGATACCATAGTGCTAACATCAAACATGTTATATGCCTTTAGAAACAAATCCTGTTTAAGTCTCCCTGTCTGTTCGTCTCTCTGGTTTAGCCACTCAGCAAATTCAGGGTCGTTGTTAATTCTTCGCCACTCAGGAACCTGTTTGTCTAATTCTTCATGGAACTTATCCCGTGGTTTTTCAAACATTTTTAGCCTCTCTAATATCCATTAATTCCTTGTTAGACCTGAACGATCTGATTTTGTTTCAACCTTCGTCCGAGTGTTGACATAAATGTCAGATTGTTCTCCTTTGCCACCAAATCGAAAGTATGATGAGTACCAAATGTCAGAACCAATGCCTACTTCTTGTTTTCTGTGCAGCATCGTGGACACCCGGCCACTATTTGGCCATGCAACCCTCCTATTTACTCAATTCTCTCGATAAACTTCCTTTGCCTTGAACAAGACATCCCTTTTAAAACTTTTTTCCATTGCTTGGCAGGACTCATGGTAAGCAGGATACTCATCCGGAGTAATCCTTAGGGCTTTGGTTATGAGTTCTCCTCGATAAAATATCTTGCCCCCTTCTTTTCGGTAACTTGAACGAAATTCAAAGTACTGATTTTTTGTCTCCATCGGTTCTGGTAAATAATAAACTTCATAATCCTCTGGTACGTTAAACTCTACCTCATCTTTGTTATAAGAATTATTCCAGACTACGATGGGGTATCTCCGGTCCTTTTTACCAGTGGCAGGACAACTTTTCCATATTTCAGGCACATCGAATATCAAAATATCCCCCGCTTTTCTGCAATAATCCTGTGCATTGTATTTAAAATTTAGCCCAAACCTCTCTTTAAAATTCCTAGGATCCGAGTGGGTATATGTCAAAAGTTTTGCCCCCGAGGATATTTCATCTACTCTCTCTTCTAAGGACTCTTTAATCTTCGTTGGTCTATTCTTTATGAAAAACGAACGAAGAGAGGCTTCTTTGCCGCCAAAGCCAAAATTCTTGACTTCACATTCTATGGATCCATCCAACCTTATTTTTGTTTGAGATTGGCTATAGTATGAGTTTTCTTCCGGTTTGGCCAAGGGAGTCTTATCGAAAACAATCTTTTCATCATTAAAAATGAGAACATCCCGATTTTGGTCACTACCGGGGAGATCATCAAAACGATAATTTTCAGCTACAGGGTCAATGAAATGATAGGCACCCGCATTTTCTACAGCCGCGATGCAATGATTGAATTGAAACGGATATGGGAAATCCCTGATCAAATTCCCCATATTGTTGGTAGGAATTAATACGTAGTAAGCAGGAATTCTTGCTACTCTTAACATACTGATCAGAAGGGTACTCTTGTCTTTACAGTCACCATATTTGTTCTCAAACACCTTTTTGGCGTTCTCTGGTTCATAACCCGATTTTCCCAGACCGATAGAGACATACCGGATTTCCCTTTTCACATAATCAAAGATAGCTTCCATCTTCTCTCTGGAAGTCGAGAGAGCTTCGGTCAACTCAGCCACTTTCCTCTTTATCGACTCATCTGGCTCGGTCTTTCCTGCAATCTTCTTCCTCCACCAATTGGAAAACTCCTCCCATGAATTCATGGTAGTTACCAATATACGAAAGGCCACCTCACCCATAGGGGGCATAGACTTTTCTTTAATAATTTGAGGGATATTTTTATACTCCCAAAGATAAGTCTTTTTATTTCCATCATGAATAATATTTGGAGATAATTGGATACCTTGAAGGGGATTCAATACAAGGTATTTCAAATCCCTATCTCTAGGGGTAATGACCTTATATCTACAGACGTAAGTAGGGTCGTACGTCTGAAAATAGAATTCATTTGAAAACTTTCCTTCAATTTCAGGCCTCTTTTTCTCTTTCACAACCTTATAGTCGATGATCGATCCGACGGTCACTCCCGGCATTGAAAAAGTAAGTTCCTTATAGTCACTATAAGAGGGATATGAACTATAAGGTGTAACAATCTTTACAGCGTTTTCATTTAAGGGGATGATTCTCCCTTCTGGGGTGATGGTCCTTGCGTAGATGATTGAGGCAGTTTCTGTGCGGGAATTATAACCGATCTCAATGTTGCCGTTATCCTTACCGCTATCTTTCAATATTTGGAAAACCACATGAAGGGTCTCTTTACATCTTCCATCCTCGAAAACCTCTACGATATCTTCATCTAAAATATAGATGATGCCAGCATCAGGAAACGATTCAGCAGATGGAACATTACGGATGAGCTGGGCAATCTCATCGTCAATGGTTACTTCGTGTTTCAGATGACTAAGGGTACAAGAGAAGGCGAGAAATACGAAGATTAAAGGTAGAATAAGTTTAAGGAAAGGTATTTTCTTCATTTATCTACTTCTCTAAGGTTGAAGGTTTTTCCCTTTAGATAAGACCCCAACGCCTCATCCACTACTTCCTTAATGGTCTTTCTTTCCCAGTATGCCAATGCCTTTAATTTTTCCAGATGATTCATTCTTAGAATGAACGTTGCCCTTGTCCAGCCCAATTAGGGTATACTTGAATAGCCCCTTTCCTCTTAATGTAAATATTAGGCGATGTTTAATAACTACTCAGTCACCATCTATATCACTCACACTTTGTGGGGCCTGAACCATATCCCCCGTTTTCAATCCTTACCAGCTTGCCATCAATCAAAGTTAGCACTCGGGTAAACCTACCATTTCCGCAATTGTAATATAGCTTATCCACTTTTTTTGTTCTCAAGTCGACACTTCCCCCACTAGATACGGAGCCTTCCGTGTTGTACGAAACTGTTTCGGAATCATCCGGAGGCCCACATTTACTGATGACTTCCATTTTTGAATCGCCCGTGCTGACAACCCGGTTTCCGCAGCGGAAACTATCCCCGTTGGCGATAGAAGCGAAAACCAATAGCAGAATTCCAACGAAAATAAATAACTTCTTCATAGCATACCTCCTTGTATTGTGTTTTGGGGGTAACAAACCTCTGCATTTACTCAATTAATAGTTTCACTCTTCGTGGGTTTAATCTTTTTCCCTTTCAAATAACCCTCCAATGCCTCATCCACTACTTTCTTAATGGTCTTTCTTTCCCAGTAGGCTAATGCCTTTAACTTCTCCAGATGGTTCTTTTTTAAAATGAAGGTGGCTCTTGTCCAGCCGTCGTGAAGTCCTTGCTGTGTAGTCTTAACCGGTGTCATGGTTGAATTTCCTTTTCTCTAATATAGCCATCTATTACAGAGCCATTTGATCATGGTCGCATTAGTAAGTCTTGTCGGCCTATCTACCCTCGCGTAACACTCCAAGATAACAAGACCCATATTCCTCCCCGGGCTTGTAACCAGAACATTTGTTTACCGCTCGTGCCTTTCTTGCCTTATAGGTTGGTAGATCCAATCCAAACATGTATGCCGATGTGCAGTCCGAATATGCCTCAGAACATCCGTTAGCAGAACCAGAATCGCGCATATACCTCAGAGCGAAGTCTTGGAAACTCCCACAAACCCTATCGAGACTGGCTTTTCGTCGGATGCATTCAGTTTTGGAGATTCCGTAATAAGAGGCATCCGTTGCGTCCTGGGTATCTTGTTCCACGGGATCGGTTCCGCTAAGGCCGAATGCTTCCAGTTCCTTATCAGAAAGAATACGTATCTTTTCGGGAGGCACAAGTACCATCGCCTCAAATAACTGCCCTGGAAGATTCATTTCCCTAAAGTAAGCCCTTACGGCTGTTTCCGTCCTACGATATTCATTCTGAGTACTCTCATAATCACGCCTACCTACGTACGTTGAGTAGGGGCGGTGAATCCCTACTTCGCCATGAACAATACGCTTAACAGCCCCCGATAATACGAAAACGCATGCGCTATAACACTTGGCACCAGGGTAAATCCAGCAAGTGGCACGTGCTTTCCTGATGAGCTTCCCGATTTCCATGGCGGCGTTGATGTCACCACCGCTGCTATCCAAGTAAAAGTGAAAAAAAGGCGGATTCATGGTACCTTTGCTTTGAAATATGTTTTTAACTTGGTTCACATCCATAGAAGTAATTTCCCCGCTTATGGTATAGGCTTCCCGGGTACCTTTTATAGATTCGGAAACTCTGATGGAAACAATTGCATTAACTTCTGAAGAGCTAATAAACGTAATTATTACCACAATGATTATCAAATAACCCCCTCTTTTCATAATCATGTCCTCCCTTGAATTTGACTATCTGTATTTTGATGAGTTCATTTATATTTCTCCAGTTTTTTCCCCTTTAGATAAGACCCCAACGCCTCATCCACTACTTTCTTAATGGTCTTTCTTTCCCAGTATGCCAGTGCTTTTAACTCTTCCAAATGGTGCCTCCTTAAAATGAAGGTTGCCCTCGTCCAACCGTCTTGAAGTCCTTGCTGTGTAGTCTTAACCGGCGTCATAATTAAAGCTCCCCTGTTTTCCGACTCTAAGTTTTATCTAGTGTTAGACCCAATAAACCTTGTAAACTTTGTAAACTACTTGAAATTACTGCAATATCCTTGCCCACCTGAAACATTATAAGCTCAAAGGTAACCCGTTGAGATTAAAGATGTATTTTTGATGCTACAAATTTGTACTGACCCATTGTTTTAAAAAAGAGACAATAATTGTTATCTATTTGCAAAAATGTCAGTATTTAATTATTAAGTAAAGCGATAAGAAGTCACTTTGGGATGAGTTGAATATACGAAAAAGCGGAGGCAGTGGGTCAAGAAAAAGGAGCACTGATGATTACCGATCAATTCAAATCAAGTATGCTTTGGCAAAAGTGCTAGGTCATGAAGAAGGTTTCAGAAAAGGGATGGTAAATTTTGTTTACAGATTTTCGACATGGATTACTTGGAAGAGATGATCTTTACTTTCTCCTTTTCATTTAAATTCCAAAAACTGGTCTTTGGGGGCTGAACATACTGGGCAAACCTCGGGCCAGACTCCATCCGACACATACCCACACACCTGGCACACATAATAAGTAGTCTCCCGCTCTCCGATCAGATGGTTGATCGCCTTTTTATAAAGCTTGGCGTGGCCATCTTCCACATCTCTGGAATTAGAGAAGATAGTCGAAGACGTGATGTCCCCTATGTTCTCGGCAAGCTCGACAAAATGGTCATAAGCCACTCCCGCAATACTGGTTTCTGACTGAAAGCTCTCTTTGAGATTGGTATCGGTATCTTTAATCTCCCTCAGCATCCGAAGCGCACGCTCACCGTGAATCTCTTCGCTGAAGGCGATCACGCGGAAGAGCTTAGCCATCTGGGGAAGTTCTTCCTGATCCGCCTTCTTGCCAAATATTTTCAGCCTCAGTGCGGCCTTGGCCTCAGCCTCATAAACTTTGTGAAAAGCTTCTTTGAGCCTCTCGTCCATTGGTTCCCACCCTAACAATTTAATCTATCAATACTGTTTTTATAAAAAATAAAACCGCCTTATTTTTTATCAAAATATGCCAGAATACCCCCCAGCTCTGCTGGGAGAATGAATGGCCTAACCCTCTCCCCTGGGGGGAGAGGGTTAGGCCTCCGGCTCGGAAGAGCCTATGGCTCGGAGAGGTGAGGGGGAATTTATCTTATCATCACCCCCACCTTAATCCTCCCCCATCAAGCCCTGAAC
>Ga0315284_10006719_pt1 | contig 16392 bp, 9 predicted proteins | sample YL17G09_16_MG_FD_203696 | JGI IMG/M metagenome (GOLD analysis project Ga0315284, IMG submission 203696) | Sediment microbial communities from Yellowstone Lake, YNP, Wyoming, USA - YL17G09_16 | ecosystem: Environmental > Aquatic > Freshwater > Lake > Sediment | place: USA: Wyoming | collected...
CTCGGCCGACGGCCTCGTCGATGCCGGTGGAGATCGCCCCCAGGACCTGGGGCCTCTTGTTGATCTTCGTCCCGAGTCCGGCGAGAGCGCCATAGCTCGGCTGGCTTTCGAGGTTCTTCTTGTTCAGGGCGGCGGCGGCCGAGGACTCCTTCAGGTCCGCGCTGTAGTTGATCAGCCCGGTCCAAACCGAGAGCAGGATCAGGATGGCGCAGAGAAGGAAGGTGAAGACGAACTTGGCGCTGGTGATCGTCTCCAGAATCTCTTTTTTGATGATGTCTTTAAGCATGGGATCACTCACCTTATTAAAAGATATTTGCTTATTATGGCTCTTTTCAGCCGCAATTTCAACGCCCGCCGGCCCGGGGGCCTGCGTCATAGAAGTGGGTATTGGGGCTTGACAGAAAACATCGGGGTCGCGTCTACATTTTCCACTTTTTTGTGGAAAATGTAGACGCGACCCCAAGTGTGCTACTCGATCCGGACCTCGTAGAGCTTCGGCCAGAGCTTGCCGGTCACGAAAAGGCGATCCCCCTTGGCATCATAGGCGATGCCGTTGAGGACGGCGTCCGTGTCGCCGCCGCTGTTCTCCCGAACGAGAGGTACGAGGTCGAGCCAGGCTTTGACCCGGCCCGTGGCGGGATCGATCCGGGCGATGACGCTTTTCATCCAGATGTTGGCCAGGATCTCCCCCCGGACGAATTCGAGCTCGTTGAGATTCATGACGGGCCTGTCGCCGTCGGTCACGGTCAGGCGCCCCGTTTCTTTAAACGTCGAGGGATCGAGAAAACGGAGCTCAGGCGTCCCGTCGCTCAGGATGAGCCTCCGCCCGTCCTGGGTCAGGCCCCAGCCTTCCGGCTCGAAGGCGAAGTCACCGAGGAGGCGGAAGGTGTCCTTGTCATATATGAATCCCTTGCCGTTCAGCCAGGTCAACTGGATGAGTTTGTCGCCGAAAAGGGCCAGGCCTTCGCCGAAGAAGGATGGAGCGAGCCGATTGATCCTGAGAACGGCGCCTGTCTCGAGTTCGACCTTCCGGACGGACGAAAATCCTTTCTGGCCCGTGCTCTCATAAAGAAATCCGCCATCGAACAAAAGACCCTGGGTGAAGGCCTGGGGATCGTGGGGATAAGACCGGACGATCCTGACCTTCTGAACGGGAGCCAGAGAGACCGCCGATGTCAAGGGACGAGCCTTCGGCTCGCCACTCGCCCGTGGCTTGTATCCACGGGCGAGTACGACGGAAGTGGACCCCCGGGTAAAGCCCGGGGCCCCGGCCGCCGTGGGCGCGAATTGAAACCCGCCGAAACCGGTAGAGACCGCGACGATCGCCAAAGACAGGGCTATATAGCGACGCACGGATCTATTCTACATGTTTTTGTTGTTCGGTGACAGTTAACGTATGACTCCCGAAATTGCCGTCAGAGCCGCGTATCATTAATGACCCTACATAGTTGTCATTCCGGACTTGATCCGGAAAACAGCTTAAAGAGGCCTGGATTCCCACCTACGTGGGAATGACGGAAAAGAAGGGCCATCCCCGCGCCCCTCCCGTCATCCCCGCGGACTTTTTTGTCATCCCCGCGGACTTTTTTGTCATCCCCGCGGAGGCGGGGATCCAGGTTACCGGCCGATCAGGCTGGATTCCCGCTCCCCACTTTCGTGAGGACAAGTTTACCCCTGCGGAAGCAGGAGCGGGAATGACAGTTCCAGGATTATTGTAAAGCCGTTAATGAGACGCAACATTAGAGCCTGTCATCGCGAGGAGCGGAGCGGCGTGGCTAATCCCCCCTTCCCCCCCTTTTCTAAAGGGGGGTGTGGGGGGATTATTTAGGGATTGAGTTGACTGTCACCAAAATTCATTTTTTTACGGGTGTTTCGGCTTTCGCTTCCTCTCCGGTTTTTTTCGTGATCTTTCCGGACGGGTCCAGCGTCACTCCGATCTTCTTGTCCTTGACCTGGATCTGAAGCTCGAACTGCTTGACGGTCCCCTTGGTCAGGGTCTCGGCGGTGAGGATCTGATATCCCGGGTATTCCTTGGCCAGCATCTGCAGGACAGGCGCCGGTAGATCGGCGGGGGTGATGACCTCTTCGAACTCAGTGACCTTGCCGTCGGCCGTATAGATGAGATCACGCTTGACCTTTCCATCGACGCTCTCGATCTCGAAATAGGTCACGCCGTTCTCTACTTCCTTGCTCGTTCCCTTGATCACGGCGTTGGGATAGGCCGCTTTGAACGCGGCCAGGACCGCCTCCGGGAGGATCTTGAGGTCCGCCGCGGCCTGCTCGCCTTCCGCCGCTTCTTCTTTCTCCCCAGCCTCGGCCTTCTCGCCCTTTTCTTCCTTTTCTCCTTTTTCTTCGTCCTCTTCCTTCTCGCCCTTCTCTTCCTTGGCCACGGCTTCCTTGCCTTCGGCTTTTTCGACCTTCTCCGCCTTGGCTTTGACCTCGGCTTTTTCCGTCGGCGTTTCCTTCGCCTTTTCCTTGCAGCTGATGGCGAAAACGAAAATGCCCGCCACCAGAAGCGCCACGAGACTCTTGAGTTTCATCCGATTCTCCTTATAAACGAATTCATTTCATGAGCACGATCCGGAATGTACTGCCGTGAGGCGCACGGTTCTCCACTTCGAGGCGGCCGCCGTTCGCCTCGACCGCCCATTTGGCGATGGCCAGGCCCAGCCCCGCCCCGCCGGCATCCCGCGATCGGTCCTGGCCGACGCGATAGAAGCGGTCGAAGATCTTCTCCCGGTGCTCGGCGGCGATCCCCGGCCCGGAATCCGAGACTTCGATGAAGATCCCGGTCGCTCTATCCGTTAGGCGCACGGCAATGGCCCCGCCTTGGGGCGTATATTTTATGGCGTTATCGAGGATATTCACGAGCGCCCGGCGGAGCGTGTCCTCATCGATTTTGGCTTGAACATCCCCGATCAGGTCCGCCGTCAGTCCCTGGCCTTTTTCTTCGGCCATGACGCGCATATCATCGACGGCCTTCTCGACAATGGCCGTGACGTTCTGCTCTTTCCGGTTCAAAAGAAGCCGCCCGCTGTCGGCCCGGGTGAGAAGGAGCAGGCTTTCGACCAGGCGTGTCAGGCGCGTCGCCTCCTCGAGCATGCTGCCGATGCGGTCGCGGTAGGCTTCGGCGTCCAGGTTTTCCTGAAGGGCGACTTCACCCACGCTTTGGATGGCCGTCAGTGGGGTGCGCAGTTCGTGGGAGGCATCCGCGGTGAAGCTCTGAAGCCGTTCAAAAGCGTCCTGGAGGCGAGTGAGCGTCCGGTTGAAGACTCCCGCCAGCTTGCCGAATTCGTCCTCTGGATTTTCCACGGGAAGTCGCTCGGAAAGATTTTCCGCGCCGATCTTATCGGCCTTCTGAGCCATGGCCGCGACGGGTTTGAGAAGCCGGCCGGCCATCACATAGCCCCCCACGGCGGCGAGCGCCAGCGCGATCGGAAGGGCCAGGGCGAGGATCATGAACAACGTCTTGATCGTCGTCCGAACCCCCTCCTCCCCGAGCGCGACGGTCAACAGAAATCCGTTGGGAGTCGCCGCCGTCGCCGACCGATATTTCTTTCCCGATGCGGAAAAAAGGGTTCGATATTTCTCGCTGGATTCCGGGACGATCTCCGGCAGACCGGCCTTTTGATAGGCATCGCTCCGGAAAAGGAGCTTGTTCCCTTGGACGAGCAGGAAAAGTCTGGTGGACCCATCCGAGTCCAATTCGCGCGTGTCGACGGGATCCTCGGTGAGTTCGCCGGCGATCGTGGAAAATTCCATGTCCAACTGTTGATCCAATTGACGGAATAACCGACTCTTGACGAAGACATAGACCGAGAGGGAGAAGACGAGGACGATGAGAGCCAGGGCCAGCGTATACCAGAGGGTCAGCCGCCGCCTGACGCCCGAACCCTGGATCTTCATGATTCCTTCTCCGTGAGGATGAAGCCGACACCCCGGACCGTCCGGAGGAGCCTCGTCTCCGCTTGTTCGTCGATCTTTTTCCGGAGGCGGGCGATGTGGACGTCGATGACGTTGTCGAGGGGCGTGGCCCGCTGGGTTTCCTTCCAAACGTCCCGGGCCAGCATCTCACGTGTCACGATCCGGCCTTGGTTGCGGAGGAGGTATTCGAGAATCTCGAATTCCCTGCCCGTGAGGGAGACGGGCTGCCCGGCGCGGATCACGACCCGCCGGACCAGGTCCATCTCCACGTCGGCCAGCTTGAGCTTGAAAATCTGGCCGTTCGTCCCCCGCCGGAGGAGAGCCCGCATCCGGGCCAGGAGTTCCGGAAAGGCAAACGGCTTGACCAGATAATCATCCGCGCCGGCGTCCAGCCCGACGACCCGATCTTCGACCGCGTCCTTCGCGGTGAGGATCAGGACCGGCGTTTTGTCGTTCCGGCCGCGCACGGCCGCCAGGATCTCCAAGCCGTCCCGGCCCGGCAGCATGAGATCGAGGATGATCAGATCGAATTTTTGGGTATTGATGAGAATAAAGCCGATCTCTCCCGCCGGGGCGAGCTCGACCTCGTAACTTTCTGATTCCAATCCCTTTTTAATGGCCTGGGCCACTTTTTTGTCGTCTTCGATCACCAATATTTTCATCGGCGCTCAAGGGATCTCATGATAGCACCAATTCGACCCTCTCCGTCAGGGCAGGCTGAAATACCAGACGAACTTCAGCATGGCCACGGTCTTGTTCAGCCGCCAGTTCCCGTGCGGGTCGAGCGTGTCGCCGAACTGATTCAGGACGAAATAGAGATTGGCCCCCGGCTTTGGGATCCAGGTGACCCGGAAATTGAAAAGGATCCTGTTCTCGTCGTTGTTCCACTGGGCGAAGACCGCGCCGAAGAGCTTCGGCGTCACGGAAAAGTTCATCCGGCCGACGACCTCGTCGATCGTGAACCCGCTGCCGGGAAGCCGGATGTCGCTCCGCTGATAGGCCAGGCTGGTGCTGAAATATTTATTCATCTTCCAGGTGAGATCAGCTTCCCACTCCGTGCTCGAGCCGTCGTAAAATTTTCCCCAGTTGATCCCGAGCGACGCGACGACCGGCCGCCCATCGAACGTTTCGAACTGGATCTCGCCCCGGTTCGTCCAATAGCGGCCGGCGCGGATGACGCGGCCGTCCCGGATTTCGAAATCCTCGGTCAGGTTCTCGGCGTTGCGCTGGATATTGAATTCGAAGGCCTCGCCGCTCTTCAACTGCAGGCCGAGCGGGCGGAATTCCATGTAGACGGATTGCATTTCCCGCGTCAGGTCGTCGATATAGTAGTCGAGCTCAATCGGTTTGAATTCCATCTGTTGGACCCAGGGAAGAAATTTCGGCCGAGGAGCGATCTTGAACTCCGTCGTGAAGACCTGGTAGCTCGTCCGGCTCAAAAATCCCACTTCGGGATTGAAGTTCAGGCCCACTCTCTCCCAGGACGCGCCGAATTCGATCAGATCATTAGGATAGGAAATAAAAAGGCGGTGGGCGCTCCCGGTCGAAGCCTCCCGGTCGGAGGAATAGGTCGCGGCGAACGCGCCGCCGATCTGGAAATTCTTATCGCCGAAGAGCGTGGAGGTCGAGTAGAGGGCGTCCACGCCGCCAGTGCCGTTAAACCGACCCGCTTGGGCCGCTCCAATGGCGAGCAGGCCGACAGAAGACTGCTCGCCGAGGTCCTGTTTCCAGCGAAGGATGGAAAAGTTCTTGGCGCTGGCGATATCCGTAGTATCGGTCTGCAGGACCATTGCCCCGAGCGTCGTATGGTTCATTTTGCCCAGAAAACGGGCACCGCCGAGGATGGGCGTTTCCTGGCCTTGATAAATGCCGATCCGGCGGCTGTAAAACGGCCGGGCCCGGCCGAGCGGGAAATCGAAGAAATTCTGGGCTTCGAGGAAGAACTGCCGCTTCTCGGGAAGGGAGATGGAAAAACGGGTCAGGTTGACGATCATCGCGTCCGACTCGACCTGGGCGAAGTCCGGGTTGATGGTGAAATCCAGCTTGACCGTCGGATTGATGATATAGTTGAAGTCCAGGCCGAGGCCGCTCGTTGACGTCGCCGTCGCTCCTCTCGATTTTTCCACCCCGCCGAGCGCGTACGGCCGGAACTCGAAGATCCGCATCCGGGTCAGGTCCTGAAGGCCGGTGAGCGTACCCGCCCGGTTGACCTGCTCGAGGTCCGAGTCCCGCGACCAGCCCTGCCAGAGAATCTGTTCACGCTTGCGCCGGATGTTGCGCATGAAATTGATCCCCCACGTCTGTTCGTTCGCCGCGCTGAATTTCAAGGTCGAGAAAGGGATCTTGATCTCGGCGAACCAGCCCTGGTCCGTTCGCGCCGCAGCGACATACCAGACGCCGTTCCAATCGGAATTGGTCTTGCGGCCGTTGTCCATGACGAGGGCGTCGAACTGGGCGGCATTGGGGTTGACGACGAAGTAATAGCCGTTCCGTTTGTCCTGGTAGGTGTCCAGGACGATCTCGAAATCGTCCTCGGTGTCGGGATCGAAGTCCCACTTCATCTTCTGGGCGATGATCTTCGCCGGCTCGGAATCGAAACACCAGACGCCGATATAGAGCTCGGTCCTGTTGAACAGGACGGCGACTTCGGTCCGCTCGGTGGCGGAGGCGTTCTCGTTGAGCTCGCGCTGGGTGAAGTTCGAAATGCGCGGAGCTTTGGCCCAATCGGATTCGTCCAGGACGCCGTCGAGCTTGATCGCCGCTCCGGTCTTCATAGCTTTCAACGTGTCCGGCCGGCTGCGCTGGGCGTGAAGCGGAAGAACGAAGAAGCATCCGGCCAGGAATAAGACGAGGCTGAGGAAGCGTCGATTATGCGCAGGTCGAGCTTTAATGGTTGTCATTGAATCCCAACATAAATCAACGGAAGTCAAAAATCATCTGAATTTTCGTTCAGGATCCGTTCAGAATGACGGCCGGGCGATCCGTTCTAGACCAGGAACGGAATGAACCTTTTCGTTCTTCGTCTGTATGCTGTGTATTCTTCTCCGAAGCGGGCCCGCATCTCGCCCTCCTCGATCAAGGCCGTCAAGCAGAGAGCGAGAACGACGACGAAAGCCAGGGCTGATGTCAGTTCCGTGACGCGCTTGAGAAAGATCCCCAGCCCGAGGAGCATGAGCGAACCGTACATCGGGTGGCGGATGAACCGATAAATCCCGCTCTCGACAAGGTGGGTCGAGTTCTCGAACTGGCCTCGTGGCGCGGCGAGCTTGAGGTAGAGACGAATGCTGCCGATGGCAAGAACGAGGGACCCGGCGAGCAAAGCCCAAGAGAGAAGATGAAGAGCCGACCACGGGTCATGAAACCAGACGCGGACATTGAGGAGAAAAAGGGCCAGGATGCTTTCGAAGGCAAAGAATCGGGCGATGCCGTGGAATCGGCGGGCCCGGATCGAGACCGCCCAGGAAAGCCAGACGATAAGCGCCGACCCGGCCGCGAAAATGACCCAAGAGATGCTCATCCCGATCAATCTTATCGGCAAGTCCTATCGGCGTCAACCTAGTATTGCGTATCAATAACGGCTTTACAATAATCCTGGAACTGTCATTCCCGCCCCTGCTTCCGCAGGGGTAAACTTGTCCCCACGAAAGTCAAGGGACGAGCCTTCGGCTCGCCACTCGCCCGTAGCTTATATCCACGGGCGAGTACGGCGGAAGTGGACCCCCGGGCAAATCCCGGGGCCCCGGCCGCCGTGGGGAGCGGGAATCTGTCATTCCCGCGAAGGCGGGAATCCAGACGTCGTTCCCACGTAGGTGGGAATCCAGGCCTTTTTAAACTGGATTCCGGATCAAGCTTCAGCCACGTCAGGTCGACCAGCAGATCCCTGGCCGACTGGTAGCGGACCTCATTTATCGAGATTCATTTTCTTGAGCAGGGCTTGGAACCTTGGCTCCGAGCGCAGGCTGTCGAAAATGGGCCAAACCTTGAGATAGGCTATGGCGGACTCTCTCCCTTCATAGGCCTTTTCCAGATTCTCCAATGCCTTATTCTTCTCGCCGAGTCCAATCCACACCATCGCCCTGGAAAGGAATCCGACATAGCGATCTTTCGGCAGCCCGTCCAGCCGCTCGAGGATCTTGAGAGCTTCAGCCTTCATGCCTGCGAAACCATAGGCTGTACCCAATAATGACACCGCCATGACAGATTCCCCGGAAAGTTCGACGAATTTTTGGCTCGCGGCGATCGCTTCGCTCCACATCTTTTTTGCCGCGAAATTCGCCGACAGCCACATATAGGGGAGCGAAAACTCCGGATCCGCGGCAGTGACGTTGCGGAGTTCTTCGATCGATTCGTCGAAACGCCGCGCATAGTAGAGAGCCCAGCCTACGTGCGTGGGCGGGGCCGGCTCGAGAGGCTCCAACTCCTTGCCCTTTCTCATTTCCCGGATGGACTCGTCGGCGCGCCCCGTGGCCACTAATAAATTGCCATACCACAGATGGGCTTCAGGATAATCCGGCTTCATCCGGATGGCCTTCAGGAAATGGCTTTCAGCCACAGTCCAGTCCCGGTCATACCACATGGCGATCCAGCCCAGGGAGGCGTGCACCTCGGCCAGCTCGGGGTCGATCTCCAAGGCTTTATTCGCCGCCGCCCTCGCCCGCGGATAGGCCTGGTGGGGCGGCATGAAGGCGTAAACTCCGAGTATTCCATACGCGTCGGCTATTCCCACATACGGCAGGGCGTAACCAGGGTCTTTTTCCGCGGCGAGCTGAAAATACTGGAGGCTTTTTTGCAGGCCCCTCTCATAGCGCCGTTTCCAGAAAGAAAGCCCCTTCAGATACAATTCGTAGGCTTCGGGATCTTTCGTGTGTCGCTTGAGGATCTTTTCCTTCTCGCCTTTCAAAAGTCCGAGCTTCAGGTGATCCGCGATGGCCAGCGATATCTCTTCCCGAATGTCGAAAATATCCTTCATTTCCCGATCGTATTGGCCGGACCAGATATTGAAACCGTCCTCGACCTTGACGAGCTGAGCGGTGATGTGCAAACGCTGTCCCGATTTCCGCACGCTCCCTTCCAGAACCGCGCCCACGTTCAGTTTCTTCCCGACCTCGCGGATATCGATCACTCTTCCTTTGAAGGCAAAAGCCGAGGTTCGGGCCGCAACCCTTAGCTCCGAGATATTGGTCAAGGCGTTCGTGATCTCATCGCTCAGGCCGTCCGAGAAAGACTCGTTGTCCTGCTCCCCGCTCATGTTCACGAACGGGAGGACCGCGATCGACGTCGTCGCGGCGGCGCCCAGGGCCCCTACCCGCGGTTTGGCACGCCACAGCCCCGGGACTAATCGAGAGACCCCCAGCAGCGCCAGGACAAGGGCGGCGGCGCCCGCGCCGATCCATATCCCCCGACGCGACGGCCGGCGCGCCGGGCTCGCCGCCACCCCGCTCGCCGCCGCAAGCCGTCCAGACGTCGTGTCCCTGCGCAGCCGCTGAAGGTCCGCCCGCATCTCCGCCGCGCTCTGGTAGCGCAACTCCCGGTCCTTCTCGAGCGCCTTGTCGATGATCCGCTCCAAAGCGTCGGGCACATCCGGATTGAGGCGCACGGGAGACGTCGGCGCTTGGTGCAGGATGCTGTCGAACACAGCAACCGATGTGTCCCCCCGGAAGGGCAGGCTGCCCGTCGCCATCTCATAGAGCACCACCCCCAGCGAGAACAGGTCCGTCCGCGCGTCCAGCTCCTTCCCGAGCGCCTGTTCCGGCGACATGTATGCCACCGTCCCGGCGGTCGTGCCGGGGCTGGTCAGCGGCTCGGGGACTGTAAGGGTCTCGGCAGCGGTACGTCGTTCCGGCGCCAGCTTGGCCAAGCCGAAATCGAGGATCTTGGCCTGCCCGCGGCGGGTGACGAAGATATTGGCCGGCTTGATGTCCCGGTGGATGATCCCTCTGGCGTGGGCGGCTTCGAGACCGTCGGCTGCTTCGAGCGCCGCCGCGAGGATCTCGTCCAGCCCCATCCTCTTCCCGAGAATGCGCTGTTTCAGCGTCTGGCCCTCGAGCAGCTCCATCGCGATGAATTGCCGCCCCTCGTGCTCGTCGATGTCGTAGATGGTGCAGATGTGCGGGTGGTTCAGGGCAGAGGCCGTCTGGGCTTCACGTTCGAATCTCTCCAGCGCATGGCGGTCCCGGGACATCTCCTCGGGCAGGAACTTCAGGGCCACGGGGCGCTTGAGCCGGGTGTCCTCGGCTTTATAAACCACCCCCATGCCGCCGCCGCCGAGCTTCTCCAGGATCCGATAATGCGACACCGTCTGCCCGATCATGTGATCCTCGCGTTCGGGCTAAGAATCAGCCCTTCCCCTAGCAGTAAAAGGATATCCCGGCCCCCGACAGGTGTCAAGAAATAAACCCAAATTCAGTCGTTTTTGTCACTTATTTGTCACACCGCTGGCACATAGGGGGAGGTCTGCTGGATTTCCGGCTCTTTTGGCGCTATGAACGGCATCGAGGAGACATACCCGCGCTCTCAACCCATCCTCGACAGTTTTTTGCGTCTTGTTTTTCAATTCCCCTCGATATACACTAGAATATAAGTAGGGGACTAAAAAAATCAAGGGAAATATTCCCGGCAAAATGTAAATTGAACCTAATAGCAGACGCGTGACGAGTTACGGATATTAAGAGGATAAACAAAATGAAAAAAAGCATTTTAATATGTGCATTTGCCCTGCTCATTTCGGTATTTTCCCGGGCCGAGGATCCCGGCCGCATCCGGGGCCAGGTGACAAAGGCGGGCAAACCCGTCGACGGGGTTGATATTGTCGTGAAGGAACCCTCGCTTTCGACAATAACCGACAAAAATGGAGCTTATTCCTTCGATCGCATCCCACCTGGAAAATACACCCTCATTTTCACGCAGGGAGAAAACTCCATCACAAAAGAAGACATGGTTGTCACGGCTGGCACCACAACGCAATGTGACGTCGATGTTGAATGGGCGGTCCTGCTTAATCACGCCGTCACGGTCCACGCAGCATCACGCCGCACGGAACGCATCGTAGATGCTCCCGCAGCGGTTGCCGTCGTTGAGGCGGCGGAGATCGAGAGGGAATCCGCCCACGGACAATTGCCGAAGATCCTGGAGACAATTCAAGGCGTTGATTCAACACAGAGCGGGCTCTACGATTACAACCTAAATGCACGCGGCTTCAACAGCAACCTAAATCGCCGCATCCTCACTTTGATCGACGGCGTCAACATGAGCATGGTTAATCTTGGGGTTCAGATTTGGCCCTGGGTCTCCTCCTCCCTTAGCGACTTCGCATCTTTGGAAATGATTCGAGGTCCTGGATCGGCACTTTACGGGGCAGATGCCTATAACGGTGTCCTTAACATCACCAGTAAAGATCCTCGATACAACCCGGGCGGAAATCTCAGCTTTTCTTACGGCGAACAGGACACGGCTCGCCTCGATCTCCGCTATGCGGGAAGTTTAGGCAGGAACTGGCACTTCACAGTTCAGGGGAGCTATTTGGAAAGTCAAGATTTCATCAGGTCTCGGAACGAGTCCGTTGAGTATGCCGGCCTTCCGATGGAGGTTGTCCCTCTACCAGATGATAAGCTAAAAAACCTGAACGCTAAAATCCGGCTGGATAAGCACTTCGCTAACGGCAATGTGCTAAGCTTCGAGGTCTGGGGAATGGGTGATAAAGGATGGGCCTTCTGCACTGGCGTAGGCCGTGTTCAGTCCAAACGCGCATACCAGCCTTTGGCAAGACTTAATTTCAAATCCTCGCATTGGAACATTCTTGCCTATGGTTATCAGACGAACTGGGAAGGAATTTCTCTCGGTTCTGGTAAGCCATTGTCTATTGACACATACAGGCTGCAGGCGGAACTCCAAGGATTCACTGATTTCGCCAAAGGAAGAGGCAGGCTTGTCGGCGGATTCTCACTGCGAAGAGAAGGAGCAGACACGTCTCAAACACTTTTCCTGGATCCTAAAGACGAACATATGGAAGCATTATTTGGCCAGGCCGACTACAAATTAACTGAAAAACTGAAACTTGTGCTTGCCGGACGACTGGATTTCAGCTCGCTGCATGACCTTCAATCGGGCGTTTCAGTCGCCGAACTACAATGAACTTTTTCTCAACATGCAGGTCAAGCCTCCTGTTGATCTTTCGGCCATCGAAAATGGTCTTTCTTCCGCCTTTGGAATGGACCTGAATTTGGGTTTTAAGAGCATCCCTGTGCTTGCTCTCGGGAGAGAGAACCTTCAGGTCGAAGAAATAACAAGCTACGAGATCGGCTATTCTAATCTCTTCGGGCGCAAATTATTAGTTAACATCAATGGCTTTAGAAATCAGCTCAAGAATTTCATTTCAGATCTGCTGCCTCTCGTAAATCCCTCTTATGGGCCATATGCCCCTCCCTCCGGACTTTCATCCGCGGTTCAAACAGCAATCCTTGGAGCCCTGAGACAAAACTTGCCGCCAAGCCTTTTTGCCCTTATGTCCAACAACCTGGATGACGGCTCCCCAATATTTGCAGCGGTCTCTTTTATTAATGCGGGGAAAGTCAACGCCCAGGGCGTTGAACTGAATCTTAAATATTTCTTCAATGAACGTTGGAACGTTGATCTCAACTACACCTGGTTCGATTACGAAGTTAAAGAAGAGTTGCTCGGCGACAAAATCACATCCAATTCGCCTGAACACCGGATCAATCTAGGAATGGCCTATATCTCAGACCGGTTCGACGCATCCATACGCTATAGATGGGTGGATGAATTTTTTTGGGCGGCCGGCGTCTTTGCGGGTCCCGTGAAATCATACAACCTTGTTGACCTGACTTCTAATTTTCACTTTGGTAATGGATTCGCCATCGGAATCAACATCAGCAATGCGCTTAACAACAAGCATTATGAGAGCTTTGGAGGTTACATCCTCCGCCGCCACGCCGTTGCCAGCGTTTCATACCGGTGGTGATTCACTGCGCTACTCGAGAAGATTCATTTTCTTAAGCAGGGCTTGGAACCTTGGCTCCGAGCGCAGACTGTCAATAAAGGGAATAACCTTGAGAAGGGCCATCATGGGTGCTCTCTCCAGATAGGCCTTTTCCAGATTCTCCAAAGCCTTATTTTTCTCGCCGAGTCCCTGCCACACCCACGCCCTCGAAAAGGACCCGACATAGCGATCCTTCGACAGCCCGTCCAGCCGCTCGAGGGTTTTATAAGCTTCATCTTTCATTCCCGCCGAGCCATAGGCCAACCCCAATGTGGCCACCGCAATGCCGGATTCCGCAGTGAGTTCGACGAATTTTTGGGCTGCGGCGATCGCTTCGCCCCACATCTTTTTGGCCAGGAAATTAAACGACTGAATCCAGTAAGCCACCGAAAACTCAGGGTCCGACTCTATGACCTTGCGGACTTCTCCGATCGATTCGTCGAAACGCCGCGCCGCGTGGAGTTCCAAGCCCAGTTGCGTGGGGTTGATCGGCTCGAGAGGCTCCAGCTCGCATGCCTTTTGCCCCTCCCGGACGGCCTCGTCAAAACGCCCCGTGCACGCTAAACAATTCCCATACCATTGATGGGCGGCAGCATAATCCGGATTCATTTGAATGGCCTTCAAAAAATAGCTTTCAGCCGCCCGCCAGTCCCAATCATGCCACAGGGTGATCCAACCGAGAGAGGCGTAGGCCTCGGCCAGCTCAGGATCGATCTCCAAGGCTTTTTTCGCCGTCGCCTTGGCCCGCGAAAAGGCCTGTTGAGGCGGCATGAAACTGAAGACTCCGAGTGATGCGAACGTGTCCGCTATCCCCAAGTACGGCAGAGCATAACCGGGATCTTTTTCCACGGCCAGCTGAAAATACTGCAGGCTTTTTTGCAGGCCCTTCTCATAGCGTCGATACCAGAAATAGCGTCCTTTCAGATAATAATCGTAAGCTTCGTGATCTTCCGTGGCTCGTTTGAGGATCTTTTCCTTCTCGTCTTTCAACAGTTTGAGTTTCAGATGATCTACAATGGTCAGCGATATCTCTTCCTGAATGTCGAAAATATCTTTCATCTCTCTATCGAATTGACCGGACCAGAGATGGTAACCGTCCTCGACATTGACGAGCTGAGCGGTGATGCGCAACCGCTGTCCGGATTTTCGCACACTCCCTTCCAGAACCGCACCGACGTTTAGTTTGTTTCCGACCTCTCGGATGTCGATCTCTCTTCCTTTGAAGGCAAAGGCTGAGGTCCGGGCCACAACCCTCAGCTCCCGGATATGGCACAAGGCGTTGATGATCTCTTCGCTCAGGCCGTCGCAGAAGTACTCGTTGTCCTTGTCCGCGCTCATGTCCGTGAACGGCAGCACCGCCAGCGACAGGACGCGCGGGGACGCGGCGACGCCGGGAGCCGCCACCCGCCCGGACTCGCGCGCGCGCTTCAGCCGCGTCAGGTCAACAACCATATCCCTGGCCGAATGGTAGCGGACCTCGCGGTCCTTCTCGAGCGCCTTGTTGATAATCCGCTCCAAGGCGTCGGGCACATCCGGATTGAGGCGCACGGGAGACGTCGGCGCCTGATGGAGGATACTGTCGAAGAGCGCCGCGGACGTGTCCCCACGAAAGGGCTGGTTTCTCGTCACCATCTCGTAGAGCACCACCCCCAGCGAGAACAGATCCGTCCGCGCATCCAGCTCCTTGCCAAGCGCCTGCTCCGGCGACATGTACGCCACCGTCCCGGCGGCCGTGCCGGGGCTGGTCAGCGGCTCGGGGACCGTAAGGGTCTCGGCGCCGGCAAGTCGCTCAGGCGCCAGCTTGGCCAGCCCGAAATCGAGGATCTTGGCCTGCCCGCGGCGGGTGACGAAGATGTTGGCCGGCTTGATGTCCCGGTGGATGATCCCTCTGGCGTGGGCGGCCTCGAGACCGTCGGCCACCTCGAGCGCCACCGTGAGGATCTCATCTACCCCCAGCCGCTTGCCGATGATCCGCTCTTTCAGCGTCTCGCCCTCGAGCAGCTCCATAGCGATGAAATGCCGGCCTTCATGCTCGTCGATGTCGTAGATGGTGCAGATATGCGGGTGGTTCAGGGCAGAGGCCGCCTGGGCCTCCCGCTCGAACCGCTCCAGCGCATGCCGGTCTCGAGATAGATCTTCGGGCAGGAACTTCAAGGCAACCGGGCGCTTGAGCCGGGTGTCCTCGGCCTTGTAGACCACGCCCATGCCGCCGCTGCCGAGCTTCTCCAGAATCCGGTAGTGCGACACGGTCTGCCCGATCATGTGACCCTCATTTTCCAAAAGGATATCCCAGCCGCCGGCATGTGTCAATGAACCAGCGATTATCCGGATATAGCCGCGCTAATATCTTTTCGGCAAATAGCCGACTCTATTCCTCATATTGAATCTTAAATCTTGCTCTTACCTTAGAATAATTTTTAGCCAATGTTCCTGATTCAAAGACAAGGATCAACAGTTTCTCGCTTTGATTTCTGGTCATTTTTAATGTTGGTTTATTAGGCATATCGCGATCTTCTGTGATGCCATAGGGAAATTCCTCACCTTGCAGGATATCAAGGATCTTCCCTCTTTTCATGATCCTGACAAAATAAGCCACCGGGCTCGATGTCCTGCAAAAATCTAAATCATAAGCGCCCTTTTCCAAAATTTGGTCTTTGATTTTTAGGCTGATGGGAATATTTGTGTTTTTAAATCTATAAATCGGATCCATTTGAGCTATAGCAAGATCAGCAAAAAAGAGCATAGTGGAGAGGATTACTGAACAGATAACCGAAACTCTCTTTGAGGGCACGGGAACCTCCTTCAAGATAATCCCAGTTTCAAATTCTTGAAAAGATCATAATATTCTAGATTTCTTCTGTCAAATTTTTTAAAAGATAAGAATCTGCTTTTTAGCTGTGCCGGACGAGCGAGGCTTTTTGTAACAATTTGCCCCTCCGGTCGTCCTCGGAGAGTATAAATCGCGGCTCGCGAGCTTGATCCTGACGAGGGGGCCGTCGTGGTCGATTTTTTCGATCTTCGCGCGCGCCGCGGACTTTACTTCTTGACCCAGCTGCCGTCGGCTTTCTGGACCATCCAGCCGGTATGGGCTTTCGCGATCCACTGCTCGGCGAAGATCTGTTGGACTCTCTCGATCTGACTGGGATCGATATTGAGGGCTTTGGCCACTTCGGTGTAGAGGTCCCCGCGATCCTGGTTTTCATCCTTGACGAGCTTCCTCAGCACGGACTTCTCCTGTAGGGATAATCCGTCCTCGTTCAGGACCTGGATGTTTCCGTCCTTCGTCTCGCCGATGCGGACGGCGTCGAAGTGAGGAACGAGCTTGTCGAACCGTCCCTTGAGGGACTCTTTGATGGCCCTGATCCTGGGCGTGGTCACCTCGGTTTCCTGCTGGGCGTAAAGCCTCGGGACCAGCGAAAAACTCGCCGACTTTTTCACTTCGTCTTTTTTGACCTCGTCTTTGATCGTCTTGT
>Ga0315284_10006722_pt1 | contig 16390 bp, 27 predicted proteins | sample YL17G09_16_MG_FD_203696 | JGI IMG/M metagenome (GOLD analysis project Ga0315284, IMG submission 203696) | Sediment microbial communities from Yellowstone Lake, YNP, Wyoming, USA - YL17G09_16 | ecosystem: Environmental > Aquatic > Freshwater > Lake > Sediment | place: USA: Wyoming | collected...
GTCCCCGGCGTCGGCACAAGGAGTGGATTCAACATATGTAGGATTTTTAAGATGTATTGAAATTTTTTGTTTTGTCTGGTTACCGATTTCGGTTTCTATAATTAAAGTAACTCCATCGCCATCTTTCTTTTGTGAATAAAAAACAGAAGACCCGAAGTATACCGGACGATCATTAACCAATATTTCTAATTTTAAATTATCTGTTTTTGACATTGTTAGCTTGTTTAACTGATTGAACTCTGAACGCCTTACCTAATGTTTCTAAAGCTCTGGTTCCAGTACGAACTCGTTTAGCAGGAGATTCCATACCCTTATCCAGGAACTTAACAAGATCGGCTTGTAACTGATCAACTACAAGCAGCATACTTGTAGCTAAAGCAACCCTATTAAGAGGATATTTTGCTTTACTTTTTCTAACAGTCTCAGACATCCTATACACTTCCTCTAAAGGAGTTTTTGGTTCTTTGCGTTTTTTCATATTAAAATCCAATTTTTCGTTTTGATGATTTTGATTCGGGTACACCGGTATCTTCCTCATTATAAATTTCTGCAAGGATAAGTGGGCTTGTAACCCTTTTCTCTTTTCCTAGTTTTTCAAATAATGAATTAGCTTTATCTACTTCAAGTTTCTTAAATTCATACTGAAGCTTCAGTCGGCCTTTTCTGGTTATAGCATAATCAAGAATATGTTCTTTATTTACTGTAGCTATTATTTTTACCTTAACCAACTTTCCGAGAATACCATCTGTAACATTTAAGATACTAGAAACAGCGCTGTTAGAGTAAGAAGATCTTTCCCTGAGAGCCTCTTCTGCATCTTCGATTATAAGGACACTATTGTTGAGATTTGATAGAGCAAATGGTAGAAAGGTAGGATCAGTCAGTACTCCGGCATAACTGGCAGGAATAAAGACAAACTTAGTATTCAGATCTTTACAAACAGATGTAAGGTGCATAAGAAACGAAGACTTTCCAGTCCCCGGCTCTCCTGTCAACAAAATTAATCCATTGTCGCTTGATTTTAGAAACGAAATTATCTTTTCGTAGGCTGGCCCAAAATTATCATTGTAGTTGCTTTCGATGATATCTGATTTGTATTTTGTAGTATCGAGGAAATGCTTATTCAAGGACAGGCCTGCATTAGTCTGACTAAGAGTGTATATTGCATTATCAAGCGCGGCAGTGGAAGTCCGATCAAATTTAAGAGCATTATATCTCATACACACTTGTTGAGATTTTTCAACCTCACTTAAAGGATAGTAAAATACTCTAAGAATAGCATGAGTTAATTCTTTATCCAAAATAATAGGCGCTAATTCCCTGGCATTATATTCTTGAGCAGTGGTAGAGTCGAGTTTACTTTGTATATCATCGAGAGATCCTAGTTCATGAGCCAACTCTAGATCTTTATTACTTAGCCTATAATTTCTATCAGCCAGATCCTCGGGTATAATAAAAGTCACACAAAACATTGTTTTATGTTCTTCAATAAGTCTAATTTCTAGACATTTTCCAGATAGATAAGCTCTATAAATAGACTTACCTTCTGTTCCATACACTTCTTTTAATATATCGTCAAATTGGGCCCTTAAGACGTAATAGTCAGGTCTTGCGTCTTCGACGAATTCAACGGCTGGATACAGATCTGTAAACAGCCTAGCGAATACGAGTTCCCCGTCTGCTGTAATGGTGTTATGATTAAACACCGCTGGAAATAATTTATCTTCTGGCATACGAGTGAATTGTAAATAAAAAGGCCGAGACTGTGTAGCCCCGGCCTTAAAACTATGTTATGTAAATGAAATTACTTACCTAGTCCATCAAGCATATCCTGAATACCAGCAACAAGTTTGTTGGCATTCTCAACAGCTTTAACTTTGTAATCTTCCCACTCAGCGTCTTTCATCTTCGCATAATTTGAAGAATGATAGATACCTTTGGTACGGCCTTTAACAGCTCCGTAAGTAAAATACTCTCTTACACGAATAGCACCATCACTTCCGTCATGAATGTCGCATATAGCACCAATTTCAGCCGGGTCTACAAAACACTCAAGAAGCTGACAATTCAACCCCTGATAGGACTGAACATACTGCCATCCACCAACATGAAGACCTCTAACGCAATGACTGTCATCATTACAGTTTACCTGATCCCAATTTTCAAGTGTATGTTTCTTACCAACCTGAATTACATGGCCTTTTGCATCACCGCAAAGGAAAGCATCTCCGTTTGTTCTTTGAACAGGAGGCTGAAAATAAAGTTCTTCAGCAAACTCTGGAAGTACATCTTCTCCGCCGGATACTTCGCCGGTTATCCTATCAACAACTACTGGAGTTTGAGGATATAGAGGAGTTTTGATAGGAGTATTGGTTTTCTGATCCATTTCCCATCCTTCAGTAATAAGCTCAGCGTATTTCTTACATACGATAAGTCCTTCCTGGGTAATAGCTACATCATTGTAAGTAGCTCTTGAAATAGCAACTTCTTCTGTGAAACCTTCTTCATCAATCAGACGATTTACTTCGTCATTATCAACTATCTCTGCAGTAATATACCTAGCAAATAGCTCGGCTTTTTCTTCAGTGAAGTTGGGATTCCTTAGAAACCTAATCCAAGCCTTTACAATAGGCTCAGGAGAAATTTCCTTTTCAACTGACTCAAGAATAACTTCTACAAGTAATTCAGGAACAGATGTCTTTGACATTTCACCATTCACTAGAACATAGTAATAGCCGGTCTTCTTGTCTTTGATCAAATCAGGACAAGCAGTTTCGATAATATCAACTTCTTTCTCGACTAGAAGAGCTTTAACTTCTTCTTCCCATGCAGGAACAGATGAAGCGTCTTCAAATGTGTTATACTCAGCCTGTTTTTCTTTAAGGCTTACGTAAAGTTCTTCATCAAAAGGAAGATTGAATTTTTCGCCACAAAGAGCGCCATTAAGGACTTTGTCCTCACCACGAACGATAACATTAATTGTTAGCATTGTACATATAATTAAAAATTAAACTTAGCTTTCTTTAATTTATTATAGTTTAATTTAATGAAAAATCAAAGATATTTGATCAATATTTTACGGCAGTCATCACTTCTAAGCTTTTGAAGCCCAGCCTCTTTGATCTGTCGCGCCCGTTCTCCGGACATGCCTAAACGTTTACCTAAATCGGCCGTAGATTGTATCCTATAAGGGTGGTCCAAACCAAAATATAACTTAAGAATTTTGATTTCTGTCTTAGTTAATTTCTTTTTGAAAACCCTCTTGATATCTTTAGCCAGATCTTGTTTAGTTAACTCTTCCAATGGATCGCAATCAGAAACAAACAAGGCGTCTATTTCAGTTTCTTCTTCATCAGAAAGAGCAGAACTGGAATTTATTTTTGAGAATAATCCAGGATTATAATAGAATTCAATGTCGACAGAGTTGTCGATGAATTTATCACGAATTGTGTCTTCGTCAGCACCTTCTAGCTGCATAGCTTCAATGGTACTTTTTACCTTACGATGTTGATTCCTAATGTTTTTAGGAACCTTTACAGGCAAGTTAAATAGATCAAGAGCCTCTCGCATCTGTCTACTTATAACAACTCCGGCATATGTCATGAATTGAGTATCATTTGACAAATCAAAATTATCAAGTGCAGATATGAGTCCGAGGATACCCTCGCTTATTAGATCACACAAGGGAAGGCCTTGAGATTGATATACCTTAGCAATAGATACAACATATCTACCGTAGGTATGAATTAGAAGTGTGCGAGTAGAGTCTGTGTCTACTCCGGATTTATACTTTGTAAGTAAGACCCTAGCTTCTGCATCTGTTAAAAATCCATTAATACCCGGACTAACTTTATCAATATCATTGATATACATTTTATCCGTGGGATCAGTGGTATTAGGAATGATTCCCTTTACATATGTTCTCATCATGATTCTAGAGAATTAAAAACTCGACAAATTTCTTTTAGTTGTATCGCAGATTCTTTCAGAGTAGCAGTATCGTAAGAACTATGACTTGCATACAAGTAGAGGAGATTCATATACTTAGAATAGTATTTAAACACATCAATCCATTCCTTAATAACATCAATATCAACGATATCTACAATATTTATATCATCTATAGAATCACACAAGTAATCAGGTACATTTGTATTAATAGATTTCTTAAGATCTTCAATAGTTTCATCGCTAGCCTCAAGTACTTTATCACTATACAATTGATACTGTACAACATCGCGTAGGAATCCAGGACGAGACATAATATCTCTAGGAGGGCCGTTATTATACGCAGTCTTTTGCATGTACGAAGCCAAAAACTTAATACCCAACTGAAGTTTAGGGTCTATATTAGACACCTGAGTATAAGACAAAACTTCCCAGCGCTTTCCAAGATATTCTTGAGCTAAAGAAGCTATTACACTATTTGTAGCAGCATACTTCAATAGATCAGAAAATACAAGCTTCTCTGTCTTTTTATCATACGATTTAAGCATTACATCAGACATGGACATGTATTTAGAAGACCCTTGAATATATTTAACATTTTCTTGGGCTATCAAAACACCGAGAATTCTATTTTCCGTAGCAAGAGGCATAATAGAAACAGCTTTCATATTAGCTAAATCGCTATTAGTGCTAAGACTTAGCATTGCTTTTGGGAAAACAGCTAGCAAATTAGATAATGCTTCTCTATCTCCGCCTGTAGTATAAATAACAAGTTTATCCGTAAATTTACCAAATAAATCGGAAATATACACATCTTCGCTGCTAAATTTGTAATCATAGGTACCATTTACGCCAGAAAGCATATGAAAAACAATCTGCTTATTAACTTTTCTAGTTGCGGCATAATCTACAGTGGGAACAGTAACGGCTGTGCCGGTTCCATCATCCACTGATAGTCCTTGTGCTTCAGATAGATATAAATCCATCCTGTCTTGTGGAATATCAACTGTATCATAATCAATTAATTCAGTAGATGCAAGAACATATTTGCCTAGCTTATCTATGATAGCATTCTCTTTAATATTAAACAAAACAAACTGACCTTTCTCTTCATTGATATATCTATCTCTGAATGGATTAGAAGCTAGCTTAGTAAAATACTTCGGTTTACTCAGATATACTAGATCGTCGATGAGCTTTCTTTCAACTTTGTGTCGATAAGAATCATAGGATATTACCCTAACAGTCAACGCCTCACCGAGCAAGGTTCTGGGTTTAGTATCAAATACAACTCTAGAATCACCTGGAAAAGTCACTTCTCCGATAGCATCTAGATCAATAATAGATGCTAAACGACTAAGAACGCTGTCGTTCGAACCTCCATGACGCATAGCCCCAATAATCTGGGATGCCTTAATGATCCATTTTATGTAATCAGTCTCCATAGACAGCTCCTTGTTAAGATAAGTAGATGCCATTTCTGAAACTTTACGATACTTAGCAAGTACAGCAGCTCTAGTTTTAGCTGTCCACATAGGAGATTCTCTGCTTGGAGTTACTTCAATCTCATTAATATCCATAATAAGACCAACAGATCCATTTTTAGGTTCTATTTCCAAGTCTTTAAAACTAACAAACCCATAATTAATTAGAGCATTACCTGTACCCAAAAGTACGTGAGGTTTGTTAAAAACTGTAGATTGAGAGATTATAACATTCTCATCGCGGTATAAGATAACAGCAGCAATCGGTTCCTCAGTATGAATGGATTTACCTTCCTCTTTAACAAGGAATTTTATATCCGGCATATACATAAGCTGAGCTTTAATAGCTTCAAAGAACAGCTTTTTGTTATGCTTTTTAACTTCAATTTGTATCTCAACACCGTTTTTATCTGTAGTCTCTTCGCAATAAGCTACGTATGCCGGTACTTCTGTTACCGTACCATCATCTTCTGTCACCGTTTTTTCCGGGACAAGGACAAAAGGCTCATTGGCCTGCCCTTTAGCACTAAATTTAGGAATTATCGATTCAACTTTATCTAGGAAAACATCAAACTTGAATTTTCTTCCGTTGTATTTGGTAATAACTCTGAAGGAGTCTACACCAAGAGATAAAGCAACCTTACTTCCAAGTCCAAATCGTCCTAACGAATCTTTGTTAGCACGCTTACTAGACCAGTTTAGCATAAAATAATTGACTAATCGTGTTTTACCTAATCCAACACCATGATCTACCATTCGAAGCATGTCCTTTTGAACACCTTCTTCGTAATACAGATAAACATATGGGTCATCAGATAACCAACTCAAGTCAAAATATGTGGGATCCCAGCCTGAAGCATGGAATATCCCGTCAATTTTAGTTACATCGTAGTGATCTTCTACAGATGTGGTACCAGACAAAATGCCTTTAGCAACTTCGCGTTCCTTTACAGCATCATAACAATTAGAAGCAAGCTCCCTGACTGTTGATTGAATAGGAAAGGCATAGAGACCGCGCTGGAGTATATCCAGAGCCATCCCCATGCTACCCTTATCAATTGTCTTCTTAATACCGTCCGTTGATTCTATATACTTATTATCAACTATAGCCATTAATTAATTAAGTAGATTAAATTTTACTATCTATTTAATTTTTAAGTTATGTTGTGTTTCAGCATAAGCTACAGCCGCTGCAGTGTTCTTAAACTTATCCTGCAGGCGTTCCATTTTTACGCCATATTTTTTCTTACCGAAAACACAGATGTTTGTTTTTGTTATTACTCCCTTAGAATTAAAGGAACGTTCCTCAACTATTTTGTAGCCTTTATACCACTTTAGGAGGCGTGTCGGATGAAGTTTGATAGCCGGCATTATTCTTTCTCGATTGTGAAAGGAGCGCCATTAGCTATATGTTCTCCAAGGGTTAGTAATTCATTATTTTTGAGAAGTTCTTCGCTCTCAGAATGAAGTACCTGAGTATAGTGCACATCATTATATGTCCTCTCGGCTTCCTGACATGCGGCCTTATAGCCAAGTTTCTGATTTTTCTGAATGTCTCGAGTAAGTTTGCTTAAACCTGCTTCGAGCTGAAGTCCGTGTTGATACACAGTAACTGTTATTCTCATATAAAATGTTTTAGGTTATTTAAATATTTAATTGTCTCTTCCGGTAAGTATTCTCTCCACATACTACCATACTTGTTAACAATATCTTTGATTTTTCCCGGACCGGCATTGTATGATGCAGCTACTAAAGCTTTTCGATCCTGAGGCATATTGTACCACATATTATTTAAATGATCCAAATATACCAATTGGGCAATTCGTTGGTGTGCTTCGTTGTTAATATCGAACCACGATGGTATCCATCCTTTTTCAAGCATAGAGTTCCAAGTGTCGGGCATAAACTGGGCAATTCCTTGAGCGCCTTCCGGGCTAATTGCGCTTTGATTACCTCCAGACTCTAAATGAATTTGTCTGTCGATGAATCCAGTTAATAACCATTTTACTGATGATTTTGAACTTAGAGAATCGTATAGATGTTTTTCAACGCCAGCACGATAATCTAATTCCCTGTATTCCAAGAATTTCTCGTACGCAACCTTTTTATCTGTAATAGATATAGGAGGAGCGCTTGAGTTTGAAGGTTCTAACATAGAACCACTAAATCCTAAGAACAACATCACCATTAATAATAGGTAAGCTGTTTTTCGCATGATGTTTGTATTAGTTGAACAAATAGGGTGGAGCTAACCCTTACTTTTTCTCTTGCTGAGAAGCCGCGGTTAGTAGAGCAACTTGTTCCACGGTTAAATATGCTCCTTCGATAATGTAGCACATTATCTGGTCTGGTTTACCTTTCTTAGCTGTGGTAAAAACTATGTTTGCTTTAAAATCTCCGAGAAGTTCGAAAGCTATTCTACCGAATCTAATATTGGCTATCAGATTGTTGATTCTTTCTTTATCGTATACAGTAACAACTTTACACTGATTGAAAGAGTCTTGTAGTGATTGTTCCATTCGCAAATTATAATTTACAAATTGTGAAATAAGAGCCAGGCTCTGTGTGCGAGTACTCTTTCGAGTTAGGCCCAGTAGAAGTTAACTACTGTGCCGTCCGGATTTTTACGGCGACGTTTGTTCATTAAGCGTCTGATTCTGATCTTGGCATTACGATTTTTCTTTTTATTCTTAACCGCTCTACATTGCTTACATGTACAAACCTTAATCCTACAAGCCATTAGAATTGACTTTTAGCTCGGTACTTATCGTCGCGGAATACATGATTCCACAATCCTTTTTCATAATCTCTCTCCATGTTGATTACGTTTTTGAATCCGTAACAAGCAGAGAGAGGATCAGTTCCCATCTCTAATAGAAAGGATTTTTGTTCTTCTTTGGAAAATCCATCGTATCCACCATCAGTGAATATAATCTGGACCCCGTCACCGTAGTCATGGAAAACAACTCCAACTGAGTGAAGTTGCTCTCCAAGCATAGGTGTTAATAGTTTTACAACTGTTCCGACTGTCATATCAAATAAGTTCTTTTACCCATCTAGAGCTTTGATAAGATACCACACGGATAACCTCATCTTTAGTAGCCATACGATAAGAACCATCATCATTTATAAAATCTGTAAGATCTTGTTTACTTGTAAATGGTAAACGATCTTTATCATTGAATATGCACATTCCATCACTCATAGCAACAAGGCAATATAACTGAGCTGTGCCGGGAAGACTTCCCCATCCAATTTTAAACATTATGGTTGATAGATACATATCATCTTTGATTTCAGATCTGTTACTGCGAACCAAATAATGACCACATCCAGCGAAATCATCGGCTTCGAATACGTGTTTAATTATAGTCTCTGATTTCATTTCTTTTTATCTCTAGTAAAAATTAGAACAAGAACTAGAATGATAACTAAGGCCGATACAGGCCATACCTGAAGCAATGCTTCGAAAAGTGAATTTAACATATAACTGTGTGTTTTACAAGTTCATAACTATCAATAAGCTTTCGTTTCATTTGATAATGCATGATTTTGAGCATTTCCGGAAGTGTTCCTTCATGCACATTGTACCATCCATGATCATGTCTTTGGAAGCAATATTGATGTCCAACCTTTATAATTCGCAGGTCTGAGCGACATTTCTTAAGTAATTTTACTTTCATATATTTAAAGACTAGTATTTTTTAGATATTTAGCCCAATTAATTTCGGCTTGTTGTCTCTGTTTCTTACTAGCTCCAAATCCAACAGCTTTTAGAGCTTCTTCTGGAGCTTCTCCATAAGCGTCGACTTTCGCAAGATCTTCGTCAAGTCCTTCTTTCACTGTCTTTACAAGATCGAGTGTTAGTTCGGCTTTATGGCCTGCTGCATACAGTTTAGAGCTATATGCAAGGCTTTTGATAGAAGCACCGCTTAAACCATTTACGAGGTCAGCAAGGGCCTGAAAATGGGCCACAGCCTCGGGTGTTGTCGGAGGAAACTGATAGTCGAATAATTCGCCGAAATAAATGTTTGCACATTCGAGCGCATGAGCATCTTTCAACACTCCAAACTCGAAGATTTTATCTATTCGACCCGGACGTTTCTTGATACGCTTATCGATGAGTTCCGGAAAATTGGTAGTCATCATAATATATGCGCCTTTGGTTGTCTGAGGCTGGTCAATTCCATCAAGGAAGTTGAGAATATCAGAGCCGGCACCGCGTAGTCCAGTACTTTCGGCATCTTCCCATATAATAATGGTTGGAATACCACTTTTGCAGCAACGTTTCAGATGCTGAGCAACTGAATTTATGCTATCAGCAAATACAATTGATTTAACATCTTTGTGTCTAGAAGCAATCATATAAGCATAAGAGCTTTTACCGGTTCCTGGAGGTCCTACAAGCAAAACTTTACGTACTCCACTCATACCATAACGAGTAAACTCTTTTACATTAACAAAATAGTTATCCATATCTCCAGTAACATCATCCACTGATGGATGAACGACCGGAGTATGTTGAATTTTCTTCAGCTTATTGTAGTGAGTATCTCCATTTCCATCGGTCTTTATAGTGTAAATACCAAGCTTAGGACGTTGTACTGTTTTGGTATAAGTAGTGACATACTGATTATATTTGTAAAATACATCTTGTTCGCCGACCATTAATACCATAATCTTACAATTTTGACCGGCACCTTCCCACCATTTAGCGAGAATTGCAAACGATCCATCAGAAAATTCAAGTTTGAACATTCCTGTCCGATCGTCGATTATTAACCCACGTTTTTTGTTATTGTAAGGTAATATACCAAACTGAGTATTACTTGCATAAGAAATAATACTACTCTTCTGAGGTATGTAAGCCGTCGGATGAAAGGTTTTCTTATAGTTCTTTGTAAGTGCAATCATCTTCTGCATTATATTCTCAGCAAGAACATAACTGTTTTGACAATATTCACTTAAAAGATACCCTGCAGTAGGGTTAAGTGATCTGTAGAGAGCTATAGCTTCTGCGCCATAAACATCTCTTCTTGATTTTGATAAAGCCATATTTAATTAATTGGTTATTAGTTTAGTAGACCTGGTTGGAGTCGAACCAACAAACTACATCCTCCAAAGGGATGTGTGCTACCATTACACTACAAGTCTATCAGTGTTAACGGTTGTCTCCTTCTCCGTGGATAAGATTACGCTGTCTGCGTGATTCTAGCTTAGCTATATTACCAGCAGCAACATCCTCCAAATTAATTCCGAGATCATTAGCTATGTTAGCGATGTACCAAAGCACATCACCAAGTTCTTTTGCAAGTTCGGTTTTAGTTTCGTCGGAGAATACTCCTCCTTTGTCACGAAGCACTTTTTTAACTTTCTCTGCAACTTCGCCGGCTTCACCGCAAAGTCCGAGTGTAGGATAGATAACTACGTTACCTTCCCCGTAAATAGCCGTAGCTACAGCTTTTATTTGATATCCTTCGAATGTCATAGTTTGTTTATTTTTTTCTTTAACCATCTACGCCTAGGATATTTCCATCCACGGGGCCAGAAGAAAGGACTAGTGTAACACAGTAAAGCAGCAATACTAGAGAATCTTCCAGGACGATTGTTTTTTATATAACTCCTAAGTACGACATATTCTTCTAAAGATATCACATATCGCCAATGCAAGTCGCCTGCAAGAAAACATAATCCGCTACAACTATTACCAATTATCGAAAGATTATCTTTCAATATTTCAAGAAGTTCTTTTGTAGTTCTCATGATGATGATTGTTCTTCGTAACGAGTGATTTTATATAAAGAGTTCATTGTCTTGAAATTATCTTTGTTAATTATCTCAGTGACTAAGCTTGTCCTCCAAGCAGCGTTAACCCAAAAAGCTTTTCCAATTTCGGGTTCGTCGACTAACCAGCCATTGACAACATGCCCGGCCGGTATATGTAAGGGATGATGCGGATTTTCGCAGTCCCCAAGTTTTGTAAGTGTAATTCGTATCATAATTCAGCGGTATAAACTTTGTTAACTCGGATGAAATGTCTTTTGAAAAGACTTGTAAGATATGCATCATACTCTCCGTAGAAATGTATTGGATGAGAAACGTGAGCTTCGAATTTGATTAAAGAATCATAGTGAGTTTCTCTACTAGGACCTCTATCGAATTCGTATTCAGATACAGTATCATCGCTCCAATGAACAATGATTAATCGACCATCATACTCTCTACCTACTGTAGGAATTATGGGAGCCATGGGTACTTTTGAAATTTGATCAAGTGTTGGTTTCATTTGATTATAATTTAAATTATTAAAAATAAGTTACTTAGTAGTAAAGTGTATAGTCCAAGGTACAGTCAACGTCTAAGACAAAGACCGTCTTTGTGAACAAAGACAATGTTAAAGACTAAGGCGATTTGTTTGGTAAGCTAGTTATCCTGTTTACAGGTAACCTATCCTACCGGTTCGTACGAGGGGTTGCCTCGCCGATAAAGAAAGTTTACAAAGACGCGGTTTTTGGGCACGAGGCCCGATCATATTGTTGATTGCTATCAAAAAGCAAGAGCGGCCATAACGGCTGCAGTTTTCCTTGTAATTGGTTTGTACTTTACTACTAAGTATGAAGGTACCCAGACTAGGCTTGTGCTTTGTCCAGATACCACCCTATTAATATTATTCGGCTACTTTGGCTAAGAATAAGTCAATCACAGGCTGGAAGCGAGGGTCAACAGATATCTTATACGCAGCAACTTCTGAAATCTCAGCCTGGCGAGCAGCTTCAAACTCTGCTTTCAGAGTTCTAATTTGTTCGTTATAAGCCTGGAGTTTTGTTTCGTATTCCGCAGCAAGAAGGTTGTTATGCTTCTCGATTACAGCTTGAGCATCAGCGTTAATTCTGGCTATTCTAGCATTTTCAAGTGTCACAAGATTGTGAACTTTAGCTTTGAAATAGTTAACACGCTGTTCGTATCCACGGTGTAGCTCAGCTAGCTCCTCGTGAATCTTAAGTAATCCTTCACTAGTATGATGAAGCTTAATTGTAACTGGAGTCTTAGTCCCGTCACCTTTAATACTTATCCACTCAGTTGGGGCTTGTTCCGGAAGTTGTTTTCTCAGTTTATCAAGAGGCTTACCTTCGTGAATAAACTGTCCAACATGTGCGGCATAAGCCTCAGCTTCAAGATACTCAGCATACTCACCCTTGGTTAGCAAATTCCAAGCATAGTCTTCTGAAACATTCGCCAACATCTCGGCCGTATCATATTCAGGATAAACCGGACGCTCTACAGACTCTATATCGAATCTCTTCATCTTTACTCCATCAAGAAGTGCAGACTTAGCTTTGATATTTTCCCTAAGGAATCCCTGGCAAGCGGAAAGTGATGCTATCTGCTTAAGAATATCAACAATATTTGCAGGAACCGGAATTCCGGTTTGAGTTGTGAATTCTTTACCATCGGCTTTAACCGATTTCTCGCAGTTGTTAAGTCCCATAAGGGCCCTTGAGAGTGTTGTTGCTCTCTGATTACACATGTTTGAAATAGACTCAGCCTGGGACATGCTCAGACCAGTCTTTGAAAGATTGATTGGTTTCATAAATTAATTAGAATTTATTAGAAGATTATTAGAAGAATAATTAAAAGAAAGGTAGGCAGCGTCGTCCTACCGCGCAGTTTGGACCCTTCGCATGAGTCCGGGTTTTGTGTCGACCGCAACGTTCTGTTTCACCTTGAACGCCGAGACGCTTATCATCTTAAATATTATAACCGGCGCGCTCCGTTGCGTCGCCAAGCCAGACTTCTACTGGTGCCGGTCTTGTGGCGGGGGACAGGCTCGAACTGTCGGCCACTAGGGTTATGAGCCCTGTAATCTACCAACTGATATACCCCGCTTTAAACCATTATTTCCATACTACATTGACTACATAGTCAACGTATTCTGTAAGAGTAGCCCAACGTTTGGTCATCCATCCGCAGTAGTAAATTTGCTTGATATAAGCATGTTCCCACCAACGCCATTCGCCATTTATTTCTCTCGGGAAGAATAAGAAGACATTGAGAATTCTCTCTTCGTTCTCTTGATATTTAGCTTTCCATTTCATCGGTTATAAATTATTTGATTAAGTAACTTAGCTATAACAAGTTCTTGTGCAAAAGCATCGAGTTCATGAGCTCTCTTTGCATAAGGTACTTCCTTAGCTCGTATCGTGTCACCTTTGAAAATTACTCCGGAATTGTCTGGTAGTGTTTTTAGATCTCCAGACTCATACTGTCTAACGTGCTGCATCTCATGTGCTATCAAATTAATGTTAGACACAGAGGTATTTTGCGGATCCACAAATAGAAAGTAAGTGTGACGTTGAAACGGATTTGTAGTCATATAGCCGGCTAAAGTATGTTCTTCATTTGTCGTGTTATAAGGCATGTCATGAATACTTAAGCTTATTGTGTCATATTCCATTATGTCATAAAGAGCAACCATTGCAATGGTATCGATGTACGATTTACCACTGTAGTTGTCCACTTTAAGAGATGTAGGAAACTCAAAGACCGGCTTAGGTTCTATCTCTTTTGGCTCGGTGAGCACAAAGATAAACGCCAATATTATGACAATTATGCCAAATATCAGCCAATTGCGTGTTGATTTTTCGCTCATAAGTTATAGAATTTTCTTATAATATTATCTTCATCAAAATCATCAATACTTTCCGCCCAGCATAAAGCCCCAACTATTAAGTTAACGCCGGGAACAAGATTAAAAATAATCCATATAGCCGAAGCATCTCGGGTTGTTTTTAAAAAACTTCTGATACCTAACCAAGAAGTAAAAACACTTAACAGATAACTAAAAATAATTAAAGCTATTATCATAGTTGTTTAGATATTATGTCCCAGATTTCTTCAAAGGACGTGTCAAATTTGTTCCATGTTGAAGGAATTAGTATAGCCTGGCCACCATTCTCTATGAACGCATCAGTATTCTTATGATAGTCATCAATAAGTACTCCGTTGCCGGCCATCAGATACTTCCGGGCACCAAGAAAGACTTCGTCATGTTTGATACCAAGATGGTAATCAAGCCATTGAAGCTTCTGTCTACCACAATCTGGATCAGCACCGGGCATTGTTACAATGGTAACATCTCCGATAGCAGCCAGAGCTGTGTATAGTTTGGTCGCCCAGGGCATCGGTTCGAGATTCATCCAAAAGTTGAATTCATCATCAATTGGTTCCCAGAACTGTTCTACGGTAATACCGTAATAATCGTATGTACCCCATTTACCAAACTCCTTAGAGTATTGTTCAAGGGTTATATCCCGGCCATAAGCACGGTTGAGGACCTTAATGGCCCCGGACAGGAAGTCAGCTAGTACGCCGTCCTGATCAAGTAATATTTGCTTTCTTTTCAAGTCTTTTTTGTTTTATAATTTGAGTATCAAGCCAAGCTTCTCTTGGCTCCCACATGCCTTGCGGCCAATAGTATGCAGAGTAATATTTGCTAGGATAATAATGTTTAGATCTTTTGTCTGGACGGTTGCAGTCAATAAAATGTATTATTCTGACATGTTCAGGCCAAGCAATAATACCGGAGGAAGTAAGTCTTACGGATAATTTACACAAGCCACCGCCATTACAATATAATTTAAACAAATCTTCACTATCACGCATGATAGTTAGTAATTCACTAATTGTTCTCATTTAATTGTTTCTTTTTAATTTCCTGGTTAATCCATCGTAGTCTTGGAGGCCATTCACAGGCTTTCCAATAATATCCTACACTAAGTTCCCATACTGCGAGATTTCTTGATCTTGTATGAAATAAATGCAAATGGTTACGAAGTTTTACAGCTTCTGTGCCAGTAATGATTGATTTAGTCTTTAAAATATCAATTAACGCACACAATCCAGATGCAAAATATTTCTTATTCTCCTTTAAAATTATTAAAAGGCCAAGTATTGATCTTGATTGTCCCATCACACATGTTCTTTACAAAATGTACAAATTCCACGTTCGATAGGTTCAGCGCAGCACTCAGAAAAAGTCTCTTTAGCTTCATCATCGTCATCAAGGTAACCCTTGTAAGGTTTATTAGCAGCGATGATATTCTCCTCGCTAAGATTGTACAATATGTCACCCATACTGTCTTGTTTTAGCAAGTATTTTCTTATTTCTTCAACTGTAAATGTTGTCATTCTTGTCCTCCCAGGTTAGTTATCATTTTATCGAACTGTTCAGATAACAGAGCCCTTTTGGACTCTATCACTTCAGATTTAGAAGTAGACACAAAATAACCGGCGACAGGAAAATCTGATAGCTTAGCATATTGATTACGCATTATCCTAGGATCGATTGGATCAGAACACAACAGATATTCAAAATTTCTTTTGTCTGCTGACACTTTGAGTTCGTGTCCTATAACCACAAAGGATGCAACATTATTGCTATTGAATGTTCTATCAACAACATATATCACATCGAAGAGTTCGTATTTCTTGGTAAGATTGAAATCCTCCTTACCTAAGGTTGTTTTTTCTTCCATTTAATTAAGTATTAGTTGGAGCGTAGGGTGGGACTCAAACCCACGAATATCGGTTTTGCAGACCGACTCCTTAGTCGCTCGGACACCTACGCATCTTAATTATTTCTTTTTGATACCTTTACCAAAGACTTCACGAGGTACCAGAGCTTCAAGTTCTTCTCTCATAGCTCTCTCACGATCCATATCATCTTCGATAACATCAAGTGGAGATTGTTTAGGGTCCCATTTCTTTTTCCAGTATTCAAGTCCGGTAATAGGAAAGTAATTCCAGCACAATACAAAGCCAGCTATAGCCATGAATGTATTCACTACAGGAGTTACCCAAGACCACACTGGAGCCAGGTTAGAAGGATGCTTCTTAAGGTACATAAATCTGGTAACAAAATACATCGCTACCACTGATAGCAGGTATACTGCTAAAAT
>Ga0315284_10006723_pt1 | contig 16390 bp, 4 predicted proteins | sample YL17G09_16_MG_FD_203696 | JGI IMG/M metagenome (GOLD analysis project Ga0315284, IMG submission 203696) | Sediment microbial communities from Yellowstone Lake, YNP, Wyoming, USA - YL17G09_16 | ecosystem: Environmental > Aquatic > Freshwater > Lake > Sediment | place: USA: Wyoming | collected...
CCACCCCGCCTTCACCTTCTGCTGACTGCATCAAGGATTTTTATAATAAGATTTGCCGTCATTTTCGTTTTATCTCTATAAAACGAAAAGATACCAAGGAAGAACAGAAAAAGTGGAAGCTTGCGAGCCTCATGAGGATCTGCGGGTTCCTGATGCAGACAAAAGCCTATCTATTCTGGAAGAAAGAAGATTGGGAATAGGGCTTAGCTGAATCTTCTAGATCTGTTCTTCCTAGTCAAGGCTGCTGCAAGCATGGCTAGAGCCATGAAGACTACAAGAATGGTTGTTGATGGGAACTCGGGAACTACTATGGTCTCGGGGTTTGCTTTGTCTGGCGCTGGGTCTGCGAATATGTAGCCGTTGCCCATGCCCGCGTAGATCTTGCCGTCATAGGTTATCAGGGAAATAGCGTAGTAGGCTCCTTCTGTAGCGTTGAATGAAGTCTCCCAGTCGGTTCCATTGTATGTTAGAATCTTATTTGCGGTTCCAGCGTACAGCTTGCCGTCGTAGACTTCCAGCGAATAGACCCAATAGTCATGGTCAAGCACGGTTGTCCAGCTTGCGCCGTCATACTCGATTACTCTTCCGCTGAAGCCCGTGCCTCCTTGATAAAGGGGTTTTCTCCAACCTTGATCTCTTGTCGCCAAATACAGTTTGCCGTTGTAGACCGTCATGTCAGGAAAACCATAAACATCATCATAGCTCTTTGCGATGCTCCAGCCTGTTCCGTTGGAGGAGTACACCTTTCCTCCACAACTCACATACATAACGTCACTGAAAACCTCAAAGGAATCAATGCTTCCAAAAGCACCCGAGAAGCTCAGTACCGTTGAAAAGCCTGTGTCAACGTGCCAGCTAGCCGGGTTTTCAGATGGACCGTTGCAGTAGTAGAGTTTCGGCGGGTTGTCAAGCACGGTTCCAGCATACAGAGTGTCATTGTAGACTCCGAGCACTTTGATGTACGTGGGAACTGAGAAGGCCAATTCAAACGATGCTCCGTCATAGCAGTACAGCCCTTCGTCACCACCCAATACAAGCTCTCCCACCGAAGCATCGTATGGCTCGGTCTTTATCAACCAAAAATCGCAACCAGCGCCGTAAGAGCCTGTGTAACCTGTTACTGCGTATCCGCCGTCAACTGTCTGAATCACAGACCACGCCCCATCGTCGCCTGTTCCTCCGTATGCTTGGTTCCACTGCTCATTTCCATTTGCGTCGGTCTTCACCAGCCAGAAATCATAGCTGCCAGCACCATAGGAAATTGTGAAGCCTGCTAGTGCGTATCCTCCGTCAACAGTCTGAACCAAAGCACACGCCCCATCACTGTCTGTTCCTCCGTAGGTTTTGTTCCACTGTGCATTCCCAGAAGAGTCAGTCTTAACAAGCCAAAAATCACCGCTGCCAGCGCCAAAAGACCCTGTGTAGCCTGCTATTGCGTATCCGCCGTCAGCAGTCTGCACCAAAGCGTGAGCCCAATCGGTGCTTGTTCCTCCGTACGTCATGTTCCACAAGGCGTTACCCTCCGAGTCGGTCTTAACAAGCCAAGCATCATACGAGCCAGCACCAAAGGAATATGTGTCGCCTGCTAGTGCGTATCCTCCGTCAACAGTCTGAACCAAAGCCAAAGCATACTCTAAGCTTGTTCCTCCGTATGTCATGTTCCATTGCATGTTGCCGTTTGCGTCAGTCTTTACCAGCCAAAAATCATAGTTGCCAGCGCCAAAAGAGTTTGCGCAGCCTGCTAGTGCATAGCCGCCGTCACTAGTCTGCACGACACTATAAGCATAATCGTCGCCTGTTCCTCCGTATGTCTTGTTCCACAGGGCGTTGCCCGCTGAGTCTGTCTTCACCAACCAGAAATCAGCGCCTCCTGCACCAAAAGAGTCTGTTTGGCCTGCTATTGCGTATCCGCCGTCAACAGTCTGAACCAAAGCAAAAGCCACATCCTCGCTTGTTCCTCCGTATGTCATGTTCCACTGCATGTTTCCATTAGAATCGGTTTTTACCAGCCAAAAATCATAGTCCCCGGCACCAACAGAACCCGTGAGTCCTGCAAGTGCATACCCTTTGTCGATTGTCTGAACCACAGAATACGCATAATCATTGCCTGTTCCTCCGTAAGTCTTGTTCCATTCTGTTGAGGGAGGCACTCGATTTGTGAAAGTGCCGGACTCGAGAGAAGTAACGTAGGTTGGCGCGTTCATGGCATTCCAAGTGGTTCCTTGCTTAACATAGAGCTTGTTGTCAGCTGCAGCATACAAGCTTCCATTATAAACAGCGAAGTCAACGATCGGATGATTTGTCGGTCCAGCGAAGTCGAGTTTCCAGCCTGAAGGCCAAGGATTCATAAGCGGATAGTTATCTTGGTTGTCTGGGTATGGGTGAATGTATGGCGTGTCGCCCATCCCATCGCTTCCAGTCTCATTCTGATAATAACCACTGTAAACGTCGACGCCTGTATAGTCGCTCCAGTAGTTTCCGCCAGAAGGATAACCATAATCCCAGACGTTGACTGAATCCAGAATGGAGGTTTGATATGTGTTGTTCACAAAATTGTTGTGATAGATAATATTCTGTGAAGCATCATGATCAAAACGGATGCCAATGTAGTTGCTTGTTATAGTATTTCCAGATATGCAGCTGCCATTGCTCCAAGTGCCACAGATGTAGATCCCATAATTTCCATTGTTTGTTATGTTGTTTCCGGACAGGCTACTTCTTGATCCTACAAGTAAAATGCCGTTATAGTTGTCTTCTATCTTGTTTTCGCTTATGCTGTTGTCTGAAGAATCTTCAAGTCTAATTCCATCACCATTGTTTTTAATGCTGTTTCTCGAAATAACGTTGCCATTGCTAAACATGTCTAGATAGACGCCATATTCGTTATTCGCTATATCATTTCCAGATATGTCATTGTTGTATGCGGAAAATTCGAAATAGATGCCAAACGTGTTGTTTGTTATGTTGTTTCCACGTATGTAGTTGTAAGAACTAAGATAGCCTAAGCCGATGCCGTAGTGAAAAGATGCGATCTCCATGTTTGTGACCGTCACATTTGTTCCATATAGTGCTAATCCTATCCAGAGGTTTCCTGTTCCTTCGATCAAGCAACCTGCTCCATCTAATGTCATATTGTTTCTTTCAATCACGATTCCATCAGCATCACTGATGATATTACCAGTTAAGGTGTAAATGTCTCCGTTTCTCTGTATTGGCGCTGTTGGCGGGTCTATGCTTCCGTCAGCCCTAATGTATATGGTTCCGCTTGCCTTAACGTTTTGAGTGTTGAACGCGAATGTCAACACGCTCACCAGAAGCAAAACAAACATGAAAGCAGATAATGCCCTCTCCATTTTCGCCTTCTCCCCTTCGACTAGACTGATAAGCTATTCCAGCACTCTCTTCTCTATATCGTTTGTGGAACCTTCCTCTATATGCATCTAACAATGACAACACACGTTCTATTGACTCAAACGCAACTCCATTGACAATGTGACATGCACAACCAGAAACATACCATGCATGGCAAAGATCCTCATGGACTGGTTAATGCATCATATGAGTCAAATCAAAACCGAAATTCCAATCAGTGTCCGCAACAGTTAGAGAAGAAAAAAAGGGGTTTCGCGGAGGAAGTCTCCACAGAAATTTTGGCATAGCATGGGCTATTCTGAATGTCAAGAATGGCCTAGCATACGGAAGCATCAACAAAACACTAAAAAAAGAGAAAAGGTTGCGGGTGACTTCACCCAACCGAAAAGAAATACCTCACCCCGGCCACTTTTTGGAAGTCTCCGCCTACTGGCGACGTCGTCTTTCTCAGTCATTTGCGTTTCCTCAGGAATATTAGGCTATCTTTGCTACAGACGTATTCAAATCTTGTCAAAGCTGTGGATTTGCCAGTGCAAGTAGTCTTTCTCGTCTACACGGGGATTCTTTTGGACGAACCACGAGAAAAATTCGCAAATCAATGCGATCGCGCCAAGAAAATGCATTGCATAATTGATGTAGTAGACTTGACAAAGCTGCTCCTTGCATACAATAAAAGTTAAGAGCCAGTTTGTTGTCCCAAAGATTCAGTTGACAGTTCCAGTCAAGTATGGTTTGAGCAGTTGCTCAACTCGCTCCTTGATTGCCTCATCTTCATGTCTGTGTTGGAGAGGGCAAGGGGAAAACCCGGCAGTGGAGAGGGAAGGATTAGACTCTTTTCTATATTATCTATCTTTTCCAAACGTTTTTTCAAAAAATAAGACAGATTTCTCCATCTTAGGCAAATGACGTCTTTTGTTATGTTCGTTTTATGTTTATAAGACGAAATAGCACGAAATGATGAAAGGCGACTGCCTAAATGCCCGTTTGGCGTGTGCTTCTTGTTGTGTATCAAGTGGCGGGAGAAATCCGATTCATGGAGAAATCGGCACAGTCACACTTTGTAGTTCTTAACGCTTCCAAGGGAGGCTTCTCCAGCAAACACCCTTTTCTCATTTTAGGTATGTTTCGTATGGTGCTTAGACATCTCTTCTATTTTTTTAAGAAAAAGAAACTATGGAAAAGATAAGGGAGAAAGAAGTCTAATTCTCGCCTATCTACTGATGGCTTTTTTCATTGCCCGCTTCAATACCTGCTTTCCAGACACAGAGAAGCAACCCCCTTTCACAGCGTACATTAGAGTTCATTCCTTCCGGGTTGAGTTTGATAGTCATTGACTGCCCTGGAAATCAAATCTTGAAAAGTGATTTTCTGTCAGGATCTGCAATTTTGTGCAATGGAAAGCGATATGCTGAACAACATTGTTTGTTGTAAATCTTAATCACCCAGTCCCTCATGAAGATCGAAAGGTACGTTACACCCTGTTCCGAACAAGATAGTCAGATCTGTAAAATTTAAACGTAAGTATCATTAACCTAAGAGGGTTAGTGCGAGCTAGTTTACAGAACTGGGAAGAATAGCTTTATAATAAGAAAATTCCATTAATTATTGAAGAGGCATGATTTTGTGGAGAACAGACATCTTGTGGATCTCAGGAACCGTATTGAACGTTCGGTATATCAAGTGAGACCATTAGCGCAGATCGCGGATTTTGAAGGGCACCGTTTCACCTACATGGTGTTGGAGTCAGGTTTAACTGAAGTCCAAGTCCAAGCCATCTTTGACCTTATGGACGAAACACTTCAAACCCGTTGGAAAAGGTAAACCTATGAGCTATCACAAGTTCGAAGAGAGAATTTACGAGATCGTTCCTTCTCGTCGTGGAGACTATCATTTTGCTGAAGACATTGTTTCCACATTGAATGATGAATGGACATGGACCGAAGTTCACAGGCACATAAGAAAAGATGGGATGAATATTTAGTGCAGAACCATAACGTCTGTAGTTTTAGCTGTTTGTGGGCGAACCATATATGATTGATTGGTCGAAACTTAAGCCTTACAAAGGCTTCAAGTGGAAGAGTTTTGAAAAGCTTTGTTACAGCATAGCAAGGAGGTTTTACCATAATCAGGGTAATTTTACCCCGATTGACGATAGTGGTGGAGGCGACGGAGTTGAATTTTATCTCACGATGCCAGATGGTATGGAATGGGGATGGCAGGCGAAATTCTACTATCCTGAACCACGTCTGAAAAAATCAGGTAGAAAAACATCCATCAGGAATTCATTAAAAAGAGCTGACAAAAACCATAAGAGACTCAAGAAATGGTTTCTATGTACTCCAACAGATTTTACGACTCACGAAATAAAATGGTTCAAAGAACTACAGCAGAAATATCCAAATGTGATTCTTGAACATTGGGGAGACAGTGATTTCAATGACTTTCTAACTAATCCTCTTTTGCTTGGGATAAAAAATTACTATTTTGGCAACCTTGAACTAAGTATTGACTGGTTCCGTGCTCAAGTTGAGAAGCAGGTTAGAAATGTTGGAGACAGATTTATTCCTGGTCTTCATACCGAAACACATGTAGACTTCTGGATTCATACCCTTCTTGGCGACTCTGTTTTTCGGCAACATCTCGAAGAACAAATAACGAGAGGCGATAAACGAATTGCACAGTTCCAGAAGACAGTAGAAGAACTCTGTAAGACAGCCACTAAGACTGGTCAGCAAGATGCAAGAAACAAGATATCCGTCTATTCCGCTCAACTAGGAAAAACCTTCACGGAGATCACTCAAGCGATTGTTGATACTAGGAGCTATCTATCAGCGGGCCAAATTGAGAAAATTGGACAGATTAATTGGGATCTGCTGGAGAGAGAATTAGGAGAAAGTCTTGATGGTTATTCCCAGGCAGTTCGCGAGTTTGAGAAAGAAAATCTACGCGAGGAAAGCAAGGAGAAAGATGAGACAAGAGTCAATGAGTATGCTCGCCAGAAAGCTTCGGCATCCGTTTATCTCGCCAATGAAGTAGCCGATCTTCTTCACATGCTGGATAGTGATATCAAGACCGCGACACTGCATGAACTACACATATTCGGTGGAGCTGGCATTGGAAAAACGCATGTTGCATGTCACATATCTCGAGAGAGGATTACAAGAGGATTACCTGCTATTTTACTGCTTGGCAAGCATTTCACTAGCGACATTCCTATCGAAAACCAGATTCTTAAGATCCTTGGTATTCCCAATAGTTACTCTTGGGAAGATTTTGTTCAAGCGCTTCAATCAGCCGCCGAAGCCTACAATACGAAGATCCCAATTGTCATCGATGCCCTAAATGAAGCCCAAAGTGTGGACAAATGGAAAAGTGAACTTCCAGGCATTATTTACGAATTAGAAACTTTGCCTCTAGTAGCTCTAATAACAACGTGCAGATCCAACTACAGGTCAGCTATTTGGTCTCCATCGGAACCCAAACATATGATCGAAACATACGGTTTTGGACGGACCTCACTCAGAGAGGCGATCATGAAGTACTTTGACTGGTATAAGATTAAATGTGACCTCACTCTGGGTCCACTTAGACAGTTCTCCAACCCTATCTTCTTGAGAATATTTTGTGAAACTCAAAATAGAGAAAGAAAAGAAGAGAAGCAAATCTATCTTGGCGAACAAACGTTATTACAAGTTTTCGAAAATTATATTATCAAGTGTAATCAAGCAGTCTGCTCAAAACTGTCCAGACGTTCTTCTGCAAACGTCGTCCAAGATGCGTTGAGAAACTTTGGCAAAGAACTATGGAAACAAAAGAGTCGATGTGCTCCTCTCTCTGAGGCTGTAAAACTTGTCGATTCTAAAGACGTAGAGCATCTTGACTGGCCAAAATCAATAACGAATGCTCTCCTGGATGAAGGATTACTTATTAATCGTGATAGGGTAAATGGTGAAGAAGTTGTGCTTTTCACCTATGATCTTTTAGGCGGCTACATAATTGCAAAAGAGATCTCAGATAGATTGACTCCCAAAAAAATTGGAGACTTTGTCAAGTCTAAGCAATTTAGGACTTACCTGCTCAGTAATGACTTTTCGGACACGCATCCCCTTCATGAAGACATTCTAAGATGCTTTGCCTTATTGCTTCCAATGCACTTTGGCAAGCATTTATATGAACTGACTGATGATAAGACAGCTCTCAACTACTCCATTCGTGCGCTTTTTGAAATTGCACCAAAGCTAATTGATAATTCTTCAAAAGAATTGATTGCCAGACTTTTCTCTCGACCCGAGAACCGAATGTCACTTCTTAAACTGGCTCAAACTACCATGACTCATGTCGGGCATCCTCTGAACATAGAATTTTGGGATAAACTATTGCTAGAACTATCTCTGCCCGAACGTGACTTGAGCTGGACAGAATATGTACGCAGAAACACTTCAGATTTCTTCAATGACCTAGATAGATTTGAAAACACGTGTAAGGAGGCAAAGAGTCTTACAACGACCACAGAGCAAAGGTTGTTATTAGCGGCAAGATTCTTTCGTTGGCTGTTAACTTCAACGGTTAGGCCACTTCGAGACACTGCTACCCGAGCGCTTTATTGGTATGGGAGGCGATTTCCCCGCAAGTTCTTCGATCTCGTCTTAGAATCTCTCTCACTCAATGATCCATACGTACCTGAGCGCTTACTTGCTGCTGCGTATGGGATCACAATGGCTCTGCAACACGATTTCGGAAGACCGCAGTTTCGCGAAGAAATTCTCCCATATTATGCTAAGAAATTATACACAGCCATGTTCAAATCAAACGCTTCATACGCAACAACCCACATTTTAACTCGTGACTATGCAAGCCATATAATCGACATGGCATTGATTCACAAGCCAGATATTCTTACTTCCAAAGAAAGACGGAGGGTCAAATCGCCATTTGCAGATGGGGGTATAAGAAAATGGGGTCAGAGTGAAGACAGAGACGAAGACATCTATCGGGAAGGCAGTATGCCGATCCACATGGACTTTGGAAATTACACCCTTGGAAGCCTGGTTCGTGACAGGGGAAACTATGATTTCAACCATGCTGGCTACAAGAAAGTTCGTGCAGAAGTCTTTTGGAGAATTTATGATCTCGGTTATTCACATGACTTGTTTAAAGAAATTGACAGAGAAATTCACCGTTATAACTGGCATGTAGGGCGAGCTGGCAATGGTGGAAAAATAGACAGGTATGGAAAGAAATACTCGTGGATCGCGTTCTATGAACTCGCAGGATTTCGACGAGACAATGGTCTTCTACCTGAAAACTACTCAGAGAAGTATAGGATTTCGGATGCTGATATTGACCCAAGTTTTCCGGAGCCAGTCCAAGAGTGTGAGGTGATAAAGACCGACTACTTGGGCGATCGTTCCATTAGTTTGCCTGAATGGATTGAAAATGGTGGCGTTCCAGACTTAACTCCCTATTTGATGGTTGAAAAGCTGTGTGATGAACAAGGACCTTGGGTTCTGCTTGACGGATACATTAATCAAGAAGACTTGAAAGCCAAGAGAGCGCGATTCATATTCCCTCGAGGACTCGTGGTGAAAAAGGATGAAGCTTCAGAAATAGTTGAGTGTCTGAAAAATCAAAATCTAGGTGGAAGGTGGCTACCCGAGATCCTTGAAGATTACTACACTTATGCTGGTGAGATCCCTCGGTGTGAAACCTTCGCTCACAATGGTATGACTGACATAGATTTTGTTGCAGGTAGCAGAATAGAGCGGGGACCTGAAAAAGGAGTCGCAAGACTGAGTGATCGTACTGAGGCAAGATCATCTCAAGTTCTCATACCAGTTAGATATTATCATTGGGAGGAATACCATAGCACAGTTAACAAAGCAGGCTCAGGCGTCCATTCCACAGCTTACAAAATCTCCAACAGCACTTATGACAGTGGCTGGCTACCCTACACCACACCATTCCGCTTAAGAGCACTAACCGACGGAGCCTACACCATCAAATTCAACAGCACGGACAAAGCAGGAAACATTGAAACAACGAACAAGTTTAACCTGACTTTGTTTTCTTGGACTTTTGTCTTTCACGACTCAGATGGCAGAGGAACAACGCTCAAAATCAACACTCAATACAAGCTGTTCCAGTTCACCGCTCCTGCCAAGGATTTTGGAGTTAGAAATGATCCTAAGATGACAGTGTTGAAGAACGTAATAGTAATATGCTATAATGATAGTACGATGCGTTTAGTAGCTGTTGCCGTGGTTGGCAGACTTGACTCCTGCACAGCAGTCGCGTGGGACAAGCAAACAGGCAAAACCTACTGGCTAATAGACACGCCAAACTGGCGTGGAAGAAACGACTGCTTCGCGCCATAAAAGATTCATCTACCCATCTTTTCTACGTGCATTTGGTCTAGCTTGGACTAACGCTTCTGTGGAGATGTCTTCCGCAGGCCTGACATTTTCCATTTGTGAAATCTTGGATGGTAATTACTGCGCTTATGATTTCTGTTCCGCCTTGTAGTTTGCTTCGTTCTGATACAGATTTTATGTCTGCCTCTATTTGCTTTAGAAGTGTCGTTATTCGAATCTTCCGTCGCACATAGGGCATTTTATGGGAGAATCAAAACCTTTCCGAATGAGCACTGTCACACAGTAGAAACAGAAGGAAATGTTGCATTTCGGACAGCGATGAACGCCTCCGCCAACTGGACGGCCGCAAGCATCACATGGTCGACTTAAACATTCCCGCTCTTTCATCATGGCTACTCCTTCTCCACGGCTTCCAGAATCAGTTGTTCGCCTTATGCCTATACATAGCTTTAGCTTCGGCAAACTCTTGAAGGGACTAATAGGGCACACTTGAGAATACTGCAGGAAAAGAGAGAAGATGGGAAGAGTTTTGGTTAGGTTGTTTAGCGCGCGTTGTTAGTGTGGCGTGATAGCGGGCTTCATCTTCCAGAATAGTGCCTGTAATGGTCCAAGTGATTCACTTATAAACGGTTTGGATGGTCTTTGTCACCTCTACATAAATGGTTCTGCTCTTGGAAGTTGCCTTTTTGTCGTATTTGATTCAAATAGTGTTCAGGAATAGTTATTTTAACTCCTGTAGAAGTAACTTCCATAAGGCTTTTATACATCAAAGAATCAAAAGATGATTTCACATTTTGTTAGGAAACATGGAAACAGGAGAACGGAAAATGAAGAAAATATCATCACTACTGTTAGCGTTTCTTCTAGTTTGTTCAACACTTTCAATTCTTACGAACATGCCAAATGTTTCAGCCGCTGTCAACCAGTATTTCATTTACAGCAAATTCAATCCGCCAAGTTTAGATGACATAACTGGTGTCGGAGGCTACGTTGAGTATTATGGAGTCCCAGAATATGGTGACGAGATACAGTACGTATACTTCTTGTCTGGCTACACAGGATACAAGATGAAAGTCTGGACGACTGACGGTGATGGAGATGGCAAGGTCGAACCCCGACAGCATCCGAACCACTACATTGCTAGTTACGTTGGACCTATTGAGCCAAGGCATTACCAGATTGTGTCTTCAGCCTACCTTGATGGGCGCACATACGGATCGAGCGGACACACTGAAGAATTCTATGTGGACTCAAGCGGTGTGTATCTAGGAGCCTACCCCTACGGAATCAACAAGTGGGATCACAACTGGAATTATGTCGGAAAGATCGCTAATTCTGCCCCAACTAGAACTGAGTCGATGGCATACAATCCTGCTGAAAATACATGGTACGCTGGCGGTCGAACACGCACTATCTACCAACTGAAAGACACGGACAATGATGGAAGCTTCCTCGATGAGAGCTGGCGAGCAATCTTTACGCATCCAAGCTATGGAGGAGATCACCATGACGGAATGGAGTATGTCGGAGGATATCTTTGGATCTCCGACATGACGTCTGATGTCATTGGCAAGTGGCAGTTCAATACCGCTACAAACACATGGCAGGAACTGGCTCGTTTCACTTACACAGAGGCTGCTGATGTAGAGGGCATGGGCTTTGGACCTAACGACCATTTCTGGGTCGGAAGCGGCTGGGGCTCTGGATCGTACATCTATGAATTGGGCAACGAGATTACCAAAGGATATCCGATTGCAGATGCTGGAGACGATGTAAACAATCATCCACCAACTGTACCTATGAAATTCGACGCATCAGAATCTCATCATACAGACCCAACAAAAGAGATTGTTTCGTACGAATGGGATTTCGAAAGCGACGGAAAATGGGACAACATGTTGCCATATCCTACTGGTCTACCACCAACAGCGCCCGGAGGAAAGATATCATACGGATACGACGGGGCCGTATCCTACTATGGATACTATTATGCAGGATGGCTTGCCCGTGGTGGAGAAACTGAAATAGGCGATTACTGGCCAGGCGTATACCACATTGGTCAAGATATTCCCGCACAAGTGGGAGACAATGTCTATGCCATCGCCAATGGCGAGGTGGTCTCTCGATCATCGAGCGAGTCATGGAACCATGACCCCGGGGATAACAACCTTGGGTTACTCGTCAGTCATAAGCTGAAGGATGGGACGGAATTCCTCGCTTTATACGGACATGTACATTCAAGTTTCACCACTGGAGCAGAACTAAAGGCAGGGCAACCCTTTGCTACGATAGGCCCATGGGGAAGCAAGCCACATCTTCACTTCGGAATCCACCCTGGACTTAACATACCTGGAAGCCCATGGGGGGCAATGCCGCTCTCGAAATGGCCCGATTCCGAAAAGAACACTTATCCCAGCGAGCTTGCCCGAAACGGGTTTGTTAATCCAATAGAATGGATAACTACACATACTTTCTTCACATCCATTGAGCATGCATACCCAGCATACTACAATCCTGACGGCAGCATAGACTGGAGCAAAACCGCAAAAGACTACACTGCTACTCTAAGAGTCACGGACAATAGTGATCCTGCTCTTCGAGACACGGACACTCGTATCGTGCATATCACTGCGCCTCCATGGGAACCAGTCTCCGATCCGGACGGACCTTACGTTGGATACAAAAGTGTGCCGGTGCAGCTTGATGGCTCTCGCTCTTATGATCCGGAGAGCAGAATGTTCTCTCCTGACCATCCTTGGTTCGAAACGATAGCAACGTACGAATGGGACCTCGACAATGATGGCAAGTTCGACGATGCCACAGGTGACAGACCAAGTAATACATGGGAAAATGAGGGTCTCTATATAATCCGTCTCAAAGTCACTGACAGTCAACCGAGTGGTCCTGGGGGCACGATAGGACCGTTAGACGTTCACACCACTTATACAACTGTTGTTATAAAATCCGGCGTAAGTCTCAACGTAGCACTGGTGCCAATTGACACAAGTGATGACTCCATTCAGCACGACGTATCCTATTTTGAAGACCTGGGGAAAAAGTTGCAAGATTACTTCGCTGAAGTGTCATATGGATTTCTGAACCTCAATGTTCAAGTATACACCGAATCTGATGGTAGTTGGTTCTCTGTCCCCGAGTCAACCGCTTGGTATAGCCAAAGCGAAAGTAGAGAAAAGGAGTTTATAGAGGATTCAATTGACTCCAGTGATGACATCGTAAATTTCAAGTTGTACGACTACGGAGATGAACAAGGGAAAGGGGTTCCAGTTTTCATTCCTATGGAGTCACTTATCAGCGGTCCGAGGATGTTTGAGAACAACATGTTCAGAGGCCAGTGGGGCACTCATGATGATGTCAGAGTTGACGCTATTATAGTGCATGAGCTTAGATTCCAAGATAATCTCAAAATAGTGCGAGGTCTGGCTCACGAAGTGGGACATTGGGTGGGAAAAGTGCTTGTCACAACAAGTTGGTGGCCTGGGGCGCCAAAGGATGTCTGGTGGGCTTTGCCTGATCTGTATCAGATGGACGACCTTGGCGGGCTACCACCAGTAAGCCAAAGATTGTGTTTGATGGGTCGGTGGATGGCAGATGATATTGAGCCTGTGCATCCCAGTTCATATTGCAAAGAATGGCTGGGGTGGCTTAAATACAGCGGAGTCATAAAGGGGAGTTCATACTCGATACCATCCCTTGCAACTCTCTCTCAGGGAGACAACGTCTACAGATACACATACAGAAAACCATGGTGGGAGGGAGAGCCTCATTATCACATTCTGGAAGCTAGGACCAATTCTCCGGAGTACAGCAATTGGGACAAAGAAACTCCGTACGAAAAAGCCTTGACCATCTACGAAGTGGACGAAAGATTCTTGAGGATGGATACAATAAACCTCATCGGCACATTGACCTCTGCTCCAGATGAGTTCTCAGATCCGGATGCAGGAATAACGTACAAATTGACCTCACTGGAAAAGACCGGAGCACAAGTTTCTGTCGAACAATACAAGGCGAAGAATCTGAAAGGAGCATCGCTGACGACCGAGGCAAACGTCCTTACTACAGTTCAATCGATTATTCCTCATGCTTCTGAGGCAACAACAGCAATGCGACTCCCAGACATCGATCTTCACGCCTACCTGCAGGATGGTAGCCATGTCGGAATGAACTATGAATCTGGTGAATACGAAATACAGATTCCAGGAGCACTTTCATCAGGGGATCTGGACAACGGGAGAGAATGGATTTTTGTTCCAGAGGATGTCGACGCCTACTTCGTTGTTAGCGCCAAGGACAATGCCGAATTTCTAACTTCCTTTCCAGAAGCGCAATCGTTAACGGATGGTACTGAAACCTACACCATAAGTATAGTCTATTACGATCCTAACGAGCTCAGATGCGAGTCATTGCCGGTAAGTCAAGAGATTGCTCCCGGAGAGGAAATCAGACATCGTTATGCAATAATACCAAACCCCGATGGAAGCTACACGCCAATCATTGACGATACACCACCATCTCTCACAGTGGAGACACCTCAGCCAGATGGCGCACTTCAAGACGGAATAACACTCAAAGCGCATGCTTGGGATGAGAACGGAGTTTCTTCAGTGACGCTTTCGATCCGAGAGCCAAACGGCGAGCAAGGTACGCCTATATCACCAGACTACGAATACATGCAGGCCACTCTCTCGACGGATGATAGGTGGATACGTTCGTTCGACACAACGCTGCTTCCTGATGGGTACTACGTAGCTTACGTAGAAGCTACAGATATTGCTGGCAACAAAGCAAATGAGACTGTTAACTTTAGCATCAGGAACTGGGCACCAATAGAACTGCTACCCGCAAGCGAAAATAACAAAGCCGGAAGAACCATGCCTGTCAAATTCTCAATAAGAGTCATAGCAAGCGTAGACCCGACTCAACCTTTCATCAGAAACGAAGAACTGACAATCAAGATCTACAGAAAAGGCTATCCAGGAACTATTCTGCAAACATCAACGTACGGAACAGCGTCAATAGACTACAGGATCGACCCATTGGGCGAGAAGTATATCACAAACTTCAAGACTTTGAGTACACCAGCGATCTACGTAGTGGAGATCTACAGAAAAGGCATGCTCATAGGCAGCTTCGAATTCAAAACAGTCAAATAGAAGATAAGAACCCCCTCTTCTTTTTTCTATTTTTTCAAACCATGTTGTGCAGGAGACAATGTATGTTATGGGGGGTATGGAAAGGTTCAATGAATCCAAACGCATTTCCCCTCACCCTGTATCCGATCACCTAACTCACCATAATTGTTTCTTGTGAAGTGTCCATCGACACACACGAGGGTAAAGTTTTATCCTTACCAAGACCATTGGCGAAACCCTATCTATTCGTGTCTTTTGACAGCAGCTTCAAGATGAAGCCAACAACAGGTAAAAGTCATTTTCGTTTCGTCTCCCTGAGCATTCTATCCCAGTTTCATTGCTATTTCCGATGTTGTTTTTGCCCTTCGTCTCGGACTTTTTGTGCGGATCTCTTCTTCTGCTTCTGCGAGTTTGTCTGGCCATCCGAGGGCTTTGAGCTCTGTCAGCATCTTATCTATTTTTGTCCGAATTTAGCAACGGCCTAGCGCGCGAAGGCACGCACCTAGGATTCCTAGTTTTCCTTCGATTGTGCTATAGGTTTTCCGCTTCTTTAGCCAATTTCTGGAGACACTCGGATAAGACCATAGCCTCTTGCTCGTTCATATTCAACTGAAAAAGTCCCTTTTCACGGATTGGTCTGGGGGGATGCTTTATGCAGAGACGCAAATTATCATAGTCTGGTATGTTACACGTCTTTCTTCCCTCAGAAATGGTTATACCAAAACATAACCACTTGCCTCTTCCACCTTTGTCGCCGATGAAATACTTACGCTTACACCCTTTACAACGCTCTTCTGATTTCACCCGTTCTTCGCTATCGATTCCCATCTATTCTCATACTCCCAGAATTTGGGTTTCTTTCTTTTTTTGGGGTTTGCGGAAATCTTTCTCCAATCCTCTTCTCTGCCAACTTGGCTGCTTCTTGAAGAATTGCCGCTGCCTCTTTTGTCAAATCCTCTGGGACACCTGCTTCCATAAAGTCACTATTGCCTTCAGGGGGCAACGGTCCCACAAGACTAATGTAAACTTGAGGCGGTTCGAGCCTGTTATGGACGATGTGATGAATCTTCCCTTTCACCATCAAGCGCTTTAATGCTTTCTTTATGTCCTCGGAACAGTAGCCCAGCTTCGTAGTTGCGAAATCCAACAAGTCCTTTTCCTTGGTATTTCCATATTTCTGCAAGTATGACAGTATCTTTTTCTCTGCCTCCATGAAATGACTCACCTGTCGCAAGCTCAGCGCTACTGTGATTTAAGACTGATGCACCCAACTAATTACAAAACAGGTCTCTTGGGCAACACGATTCTTGCAACAAGACGGCAATTTCGCTATCTTTCAAACCGCAGACAAAAACGGTTCGCATGTTGAACCAATATAGATACGACACAGAACAAACAGCTTTTGCCCCAAGTGTTGATGAGAACCCAAAAGTCTAAAAACACGAAAAATGTACACATCGTCAAGAAAGGGACGATAATGAAGGACTCGGAAAA
>Ga0315284_10006724_pt1 | contig 16388 bp, 24 predicted proteins | sample YL17G09_16_MG_FD_203696 | JGI IMG/M metagenome (GOLD analysis project Ga0315284, IMG submission 203696) | Sediment microbial communities from Yellowstone Lake, YNP, Wyoming, USA - YL17G09_16 | ecosystem: Environmental > Aquatic > Freshwater > Lake > Sediment | place: USA: Wyoming | collected...
TCGCTTGGCGGCGCCCATGGATGTCCCGGCGATCAAAATGAGCAGGGAATGCCCCAACGCGTAGATGAACAGCAAGAAGCCGCCGTAAACGACATTCCCCTTGTTCGCGACGAAGGCCAGAAGCACGGCGAGTACAGGGACTGCGCAAGGCGTGGACACGACCCCGAACAACAAGCCAAGAAGAAAGGCCCCGAGCCCTCCTTCACGTATTTTTGCGAAGGATTTCGGCACGGCGAAATTGAACTTGAAAGCCCCCAGCAACTGGACGCCCATGACCAGGCAGACGGCGGCTACGGCATATTTCCAGAAACGGCCGATATTGCCGAACATGCGGCCCAACAGGGCCGAAATCAAGCCCAGCCCCGTGAAAGTCACGGCCAAGCCGAGGACGAAAAACAGGGAGAAAAAAAATGTCTTTTTCAGGGATGCTGTTCCCTTCTTGCCGGCAACCAGGCCGATCATCAGCGGGATCATGGCTAAAACACACGGATTGGTCGCCGTCATGACGCCGCCGAAAAAGACGGCGACGATCGCCAGCCAAGGGTTATGCTGGATGAGCTGCTGGATATCGCCGAAGATGCGCTCCACGGCCTGGCTACCTTATTTCACCCCGTGTTCCTTCAGGAATTTTAATATTTCTTCTTTAGGGAATACGCCGACGTGACGGAAAAGCTCGTTTCCGCGCTCGTCGATGAATACCTGCGTCGGGATGAGCTGGATTTTGTAGTGTTCGCCGGGCGCCGGATTTTTCCAGACATCGTAGAAGACGACAAGAACCTGGTCGGGATATTCGGCGGCGATCTCCTTCATGATCGGCTGCATCTGCCGGCAGGGAATACAGTTCACGGAGCCCAGCTCGATGAAGGTGATTTTGTATTTGGAAAAGTCCAGCTTGATCTCGTCCGTGACGAGGATGGTCCCTTTAGCAGCCGTCCCCTTGGATGCCGGTGCGGGCGTCTTTTGGGCGGATTCCGAGCGACAGGCGCCGATCCAGAGCACCAGGGACCCGAGGAGAGCGAAGATGGCTTTTATCGCAACCCGGCGTTTTCTCATATTTGTGTTCCTCCGGCTTCGCGGATCCATGTTTTGATTTCGTCGACGGACGGGATGCGGCCGGCGCATTTCACCTGGCCCTCGATGACAAGTCCCGGCGTGGCCATGATCCGGTAGGCGATGATTTTCTGGATGTCCGAGACCTTCTCCACGTTCGCCGCGACCCCGAGCTCGTCGACGGCGCGAAGCGTTTTCCGTTCGAGCTCAACGCAGCGGGCACAGCCGGGCCCCAAGACTTTGATATCCATGTCTACTCTCCTTCCCGGGTGTTGAGCGGGCCAACCGGACCTTCTGGCCGATCATCGGCCTCGGAGCCCTTCCAGCGCGCGCGTCCGGCGTCCTCGGGTCCTGCGGACGTCGTCTTTCAGGCAGATCTGAAGATTTTTCAGGTCTGTGAGGATCTCTTCCGATCCCAGTCTCTCTTCTTTTCCGAAAAGATCCATCAGTGGGCGAATAGTGTCCCGTATGCCCGGCGGAATGCCGTAGATCATCCACTTCCCGTCGCGCTTGTCCTCGACCAGCCCGGCGTCGCGGAGGATCCTGAGCTGGTGGGACACCCGGGACTGCGACATCTTCAGAATGAAGGTCAATTCGCAGACGCACAGATCTTTCCCGAGAAGAAGGAGGATGATCCGGAGACGGGTCGGGTCCGAAAGCGTTTTGAAGAATTTCAGGATCTCTTTCATGGCCGTTCGTATAATATGAACGTATTTTCATATATCGCCCATGTGTTTGTCAAGGCCTTGACATCGTCCATGTTTACATATATGATGATTGCTTCATATGTAAGGTCAGGCATTCATGAAAACGAGCTGCGCCGGAAAATACATGGGACTTCTGGGGTTGATCCCCCTCTGGATCGTTCTTTATCTGAATTTGAAGACGGCGGCGGATTTCATCGTTTTCTCTCTTCTCAAAATGCCCGCCGGCTCACATTTGACCGAAACGATCCGGTTCTTTCTCTTTGAGGTCCCCAAGGTGCTCATGCTGCTGACCCTGATCGTCTTCGTCGTGGGGATCATCCGGACCTATTTTTCCCCGGAGAGAACACGCAGGATCCTGGAGGGCAAGTCCCTCTTCGCGGGCAACGTCATGGCCGGCGCCCTGGGGATCGTGACGCCGTTCTGCTCGTGCTCGGCCATCCCACTGTTTTTAGGCTTCGTCGAGTCCGGCATTCCCCTCGGGGTGACGTTTTCGTTCCTGATCGCCGCTCCGATGATCAACGAAGTGGCCGTCGTCCTGCTCTTCGGCCTTTTCGGCTGGAAAACGAGCCTTCTCTATGTCTCGACCGGATTGATCATCGCCATTTTTTCGGGCTGGATCATCGGCAAGCTCAAGCTCGAGCGGTTCGTCGAGGACTGGGTCTATCAGATCAAGAGCGAGGGCGGGGCTTTCGAAGGCGAACGGAGGTCATTTCCTCAGCGGATCGGGGCCGGCCTGTCGGCCGTGAAGGAGATCGTCGGGAAGGTTTGGATCTACATCTTGATCGGGATCGGGGTCGGGGCCGCGGTCCACGGCTACGTGCCGGAAAACTTCATGGCCTCCATCATGGGCAAATCGGCCTGGTGGTCCGTGCCGCTGTCCGTTCTGATCGGCGTCCCCCTGTACTCGAACGCGGCGGGCATCATCCCCATCGTCCAGTCTCTGCTCGAAAAAGGAGCTTCGCTCGGGACCGCTCTCGCCTTCATGATGTCGGTCATCGGCCTGTCGCTGCCGGAGACGATCATCTTAAAGAAGGTCCTTAAAATGCCCTTGATTCTCATCTTCGTGGGTATTGTGGCGACGGGCATTATGATCGTCGGGTTTCTCTTCAACCTGGTTTTTTAAAATGAAAAAACGCGTCCTTTTTCTCTGCACGGCCAACAGCGCCCGGTCCCAGATGGCCGAGGCGCTGGTCAATCACGATCTGGGGGATCGTTTCGAAGCGTATTCCGCCGGCACGGCTCCCAAAACGCCCCACCCGGCCGCGCTCAAGGTCTTGGCCGAAATCGGCATCGATCACGGCCGGGCGAGAAGCAAATTTCTCGAAGAATTCGAAGGCCAAGCGTTCGACTATGTCATCACCCTCTGTGACGGGGCGAATGAGACTTGCCCTCTCTTCTTTGGAGGCGTCGAGCGGACGCATTTGGGCTTCGAAGATCCTGCTCGGGCCACGGGAACCGAGGAGGAGGTCCTGACCGCCTTCCGGCGCGTAAGGGACCAGATTCGAGAAACCGTAGAAAATTATCTTCGGATCCGGACGCCGGCGTCCCTTACGGATAATTGATTACAAAGGAAAGCCACCATGCCGCTGAAACAGGTCCCCCGGGAGAAAATCCCCTGGTACCCCTTGATCGACGAGGAAAAGTGCGACGGTTGTCGGGTTTGCTTTCAATTCTGTCAACATGGCGTTTATCTATGGGACGAGAAGAAAAATATCGCCAAGGTTATGCAGCCGTTCCAATGCGTCGTCGGCTGCAACGGGTGCGAGAATTTATGCGCGAAGGGGGCCATTTCTTTTCCTGAGATCGACACGATCCAGGAAATCATAAGGAAGCTTCGGGAAGGGCAAAGAAGATAAGAACCGGTCGGATGAAGATTATCGATTTCTCGGAAATTCACTCTTGCGGGGACGGCCGCTATGCGGCTTCGGTTCTTTTCGATCAAGGGACGGTCAAGATCCGCCGGATCGAACTTGCCGCCGGAGCCCGTATCCCGCCGTGCCGGATGATGGAGGATGTGGTGTTCGTGGTCGTCGAGGGACGGGTCGCCTTCCTGACGGAAAGCGAGAAAGCCGTCGTCAGCGCTCCCAACGCCGTGTTCATCCCCGGCGGGTCGATGACGCGCAGCATGGAGGCCGACGAGCATTCGCTCGTACTGGCCGTGCTCTGCAAGCGTGAAGTGCCCGGAGGGCGGCCGGCGAACGAACCATGATCAGTCTCTGGATCATCACTGGGGTCGCGTTGCTTGTTTCCCTGGCCGCCGACCGCCGGAAGACATTGGCCGCCATATCCAGGGGGCTGAAGATGTTCGTCGGCGTCATCCCGATTCTCCTTGGTGTCCTCGCCGCGGTGAGCCTCGTTCTTACGGCCGTGACGCCGCGAATGCTCGAGCGCATCCTTTCGGGAGAGGGCCTTCTTCCGTTCTTTTCGGCCCTTGGTGTCGGCAGCATCGCCCTGATCCCCGGCTTCATCGCCTATCCGCTCGCCGCCGTTCTGCGGCAGAATGGCGCGACGGTGCCGGTGCTGGCCGCGTTCATCACGTCGCTCATGATGGTCGGAGTTCTGACGTTTCCCCTCGAAGCGCGTTACTTCGGCTGGAGGGCGGCTCTCCTGCGCAACGGGCTTGCGCTCTGCGGGGCGGTGATCGTTGCCGCCGGCATGGCGTGGGTGCTCCGATGAACGGCCGCCCTCTCCGGAAGATAAGAAAGGCCGCGGGGAAATACTGGTCCTGGTTTCTCTTCGCCGGCGTCGCCGCGCTTTGGGCCTACAGCCTGCCGCATGCGGATTTCATCTTTGGGAGAAAAGCCGGAGAGAATCTTGGCTCGTTTCTCGTTGAGATGGCGTCCGTGCTGCCCCCCATGTTCTTGCTTGTCGGATTGTTCGAAATCTGGGTTCCAAGAAAAGTCATCGAGCGTCACGCCGGTCTCCGGTCCGGGATGAGGGCGGTCCCGTGGATGATCCTCTTGGCAACCGTACAGGCCGGTCCGCTCTATGTCGCGTTTCCGGTCGCCGTCGGCCTTTGGCGAAAAGGCTGTGCGCCGCGCAATGTCTTTATCTACCTTGGCGCTTTTTCCGCGATGAAGATCCCGATGTTGACCTTCGAAGTCGCCTTCCTCGGCTGGCGGTTCTCTCTCGCGCGGACCTTAATCAGCATTCCGGTGTTCATCGTTCTTGCGGTTGTGATGGAAAGGCTCCTGCCCGCCGATTTCCGTCCTGCCGGGCTGGAAGAACAGGGCGAAGGAGCGGACGTTTGAGGTCCGTCATCCAAGGAGGGAGGTAACTTTTGAAGTACTCCCGATCCGTATTTCCCAGTTTGTATTCCGACCTAGAAATAGCGGCGTGAGTCGCCGCGATCAAGAATGAAGGTCTTTACCATATACTCAATTTCCATTGACAGATTTTTTGGATTTTTGTAAACTGAGGATTCCGCTCCGGAGTCGGATTAAGCAAAATGGGAGCCCTGACGATGAAGAAGATCGCGATAGCTCTGAGCGGTATGCTCGCGCTGGCCGCCTGCGTCAAGCCGGCCCACTCCCCGACGATCCCCTTCCCCTGCGAATGGCCAGGGAGCCCGGGATTCGCTCCGCAGACGAACATCGACAAGCAGAATATCATAGACCCATCCGGCATCTGTTTTCATCCTTCCCGCAAGACGCTGTTCGTCGTCAGCGACGAAGGGGAGATTTTCGAGATCACAACCGAGGGAGCCCCAGTGGCCAGGTCCAAAGTCCCCGGCGACCTCGAAGACATCACCGTGGACCCGGCCACGGGGCTTCTTTATGCCGTGGTCGAAGGAGATGACGTCATTCTCGAGTTCGACCCGGACAAGAAGGAGGTTGTCCGGCGGTTCCCGATTAATCGATCGTATCAGGGCGATCCAAATTATCTCCAAAAGCAGAAAGACAAATACGACAACGGCGTCGAGTCGCTTGCCTTTGTGCCCGACCCGGGGCATCCGGAGGGCGGCACATTTTATGCCGGAAATCAGGAAGACCCGTCGGCTCTCATGGAGCTCCTCGTACCCCTAAAATCGGCTAAGTCTGCGGAAGCGGAGGCCACAATCCTGCGCGTTCTGCCTTTTAAAATGCGGGATCCCGGGGCCATATATTACGATCCCGAAACGCGCCGTTTGAACGTCGTCAGCGACGCGGATAATCTCTTAGTCGAGATCACTCTCGATGGGCAACTCGTCAAAGAATACGCGTTCCCCGGCAACGATCAGGAAGGCCTTTGTTGGGATCCCGAGGGTTACATCTACATCTGCCAGGATTCGGGCGGCATTCTCAAGCTGAAAGACCGGCGCAAGCGCTGAGTCATTCAAATTAGCGAAGTCCGCCTCCGGCCCGCGGACCTCGAATGCTTATCATTTCATCTAAGCTCTAGAAGTCGTTTCGGTCCGCTTCTTGTACTCCCTGGCGATCAACATGCCCGTGAAAATCCAGACGAGAACGAGGCAGAAGCTAAACTTAGCGAGGTTCTCCATACTCAGGCTGATGAAGGTGATGTTCAAAAAAAGTAACTACTCAGGTAGACAGGATTCAGAAGTCAGAATTCAGAATGGCCTGCGAATAGGTCCCCAACAGCTTGCTGATCTCTTCAATCAACCGGCGCAGCTCGGAAACATCGCCGTACTCAAGGTCCTTGGCGAGAATCAAATAGTATCGAGCAAGTCCTCAAATCTCGTCGCCGGCATTCTCATTCTGTCTCCTGAATTCTGACTCCTGGCTACCTGAGTAGTTACCAAAAAAACATTGAAAACGAATTAGCGTTACGTCGTGAATAAGACATCGCATATTATGGCGACGGACGCAAAAAGGTTATATACTAACCCGGTCCGTAATTTATCCGAAATAGAGGAGACTAAGATGCCGGCACGAATCAGGCGCGTCATCGCACGCGAAATCCTCGATTCCCGCGGCAATCCGACCGTGGAAGCCGAAGTCACGCTTGAAAGCGGAATCTCCGCCAGGTCCGCGGTTCCCTCCGGCGCGTCAACGGGAAAGCACGAAGCGCTCGAACTGCGCGATGGCGACAGAGCCCGCTACAACGGCAAGGGCGTCCTCGCCGCCGTCGCAAACGTCAACGAAAGAATCTGCGGGGCCGTTGTCGGGCTGGATGTCATAGACCAGGCGGCCGTCGATGACGCGATGCTCAAACTCGACGGGACAGAAAATAAGAGCAATCTGGGGGCAAACGCCATTCTTGGCGTAAGCATGGCCGTTGCCCGGGCGGCGGCACAGTTGAAAGGCGAGCCGCTCTTCAGGCACCTTGGAGGCAGTGAAGCGAGGATTCTTCCTGTGCCGATGTTCAACATCCTCAACGGCGGGGTGCATTCCAACTGGCAGGCGACGGATTTCCAGGAGTTCATGATCGCTCCCGTCGGAGCGCCCAGCTTCCGCGAAGCGCTACGTTGGGGCAGCGAGGTTTATCAGGAGCTCAAGGCGATTCTCAAGAAGGCCGGGCATGCGACGGCAGTAGGAGACGAAGGCGGCTTTGCGCCCGCGCTCGAAAGGAATGAGGAGGCTTTAGAACTCATACTACGGGCGGTTGAGAGAGCCGGATATTCGCCCGGCAAAGATGTCGTCATCGCCCTCGATCCCGCGGCAAGCAGTTTCTATGACGAAGGGCTGTATCACCTGCGCACGGAAAACCGCAAAATCTCGTCTGAAGAAATGGTCACGCTGTATGCGGACTGGATATCCCATCGCCGTAATCGAGGACGGTCTTGCGGAGGATGACTGGTCGGGCTGGAAACTCCTGAACAAAACGCTCGGCCACAAAATCGAACTCGTTGGAGACGACATATTTGTCACTAACGTCGCTCGCATCCGTCGAGGAATAGAGGAAAACGTCGCCAACGCTGTTCTGATTAAACTTAACCAGATCGGCACTCTAACCGAAACCATTGAAGCCATAAGAATCGCCCGGAGGGCCGGATGGGGCGCGATGGTCTCGCACCGCAGCGGAGAAACGGTCGACAGTTTCATCGCCGATTTCACGGTCGCCATGGAAACGGGCCATCTCAAGACCGGAGCGCCGTGCCGCGGGGAGCGCGTGGAAAAATACAACCAGTTACTCCGCATCGAGGAAGAACTTGGCGAAAAAGGGACGTATGCGGGCCGTAGGGCTTTCGTGCGTTAAAGCGCTTTTTTCTTTGACATGAGCGCAAGCCAAGGGCTATATTAATCTCTCATCAAGGTGATGGAGTTCGCCAGAACCGCTTATCCGTAAGCTGATAACTCCTACGAGATACGTTTGGGTGGAGGCTTAGATGAAAGCGGATGTCATTCCCCTCGTCGTTGAGGGCCGGTTTTTCTCTCCAGTCTGATTTCCCTGAAAATATGTCTCTCGGTAGTGATTATCCAGTTCTTCGTCCAGAATCATCTTGTTCTGACGCACGACAAAAGGAGGCCGCATTGAAACGAAAAACTTACGCCCTCGTCATTCTGAACGTGATCCTTTTGATCCTGGTCGGCGGCGTGCCGCTTTCAAGCCAGACGCCGTTGAAAATCCTCATCTCCAACGACGACGGCATCGACGCGCCGGGGATCGCCGCGCTTTTTGAACACCTGTCCAGGATCGGGACAGTGACCGTCGCTGCTCCGCCTCAGAATATGAGCGGCGCCAGCCACAGCGTGACGTCCCAGGATCCGATCTTCGTCACGGAGTCGGAGAAGAACGGCTCGAAATGGTATGTCGTCAAGGCCACGCCGGCCTCCTGCATCAGGCTGGCCTTGGAATCTCTGCTCAAGGAGCCGCCCGACTTCGTCATCACGGGGATCAACCGTGGAGAAAATATGGGAACCGTGACGTTCTATTCGGCGACTAATAGCGCCGCGCGAGAAGCCGCCTTCAAAGGCATCCCCGCCATCGCAGTCAACCTGGTCCGGGGACAGAATATGGACTACGGACCAGCCGCCGAATTCATCGTCGATCTCGTCAGAGCGCTCAAAGATAAGCCCATGAAGCCGGGGACGTTCCTCAACGTGAACGTTCCCAACTTGCCGAAGGACCAGATCAAAGGGGTGATGGTCGCCCCCCAGGACCTGCGGGCGCCCATTGAATTCTACGAAAAGGGAGTGAATCCCTCAGGGCAGGTCTATTATTGGAACTCCTACAAACACCACGAGCCGGGGACGGACAAAACCGATGTTTGGGCCCTGCGTAACGGATACATCACCATCACCCCGTTTCAGATAGACCAAACGGATCGCGGGGAGGCGAAAGCGCTGGAGTCGCTGAAGATCGGCGGCTGGAAAAAATAACCGCTCAATCAAAATGAGCGCGGGGGCGAGCTTCTTTTCTATTCCGTCTGCCGCTTTAATTAAGATTCAAGAAAAAGTACAGAGATGAAGAAACAAAAAACTTGGACCGCGACCTTTCTCCTGCTCATTCTCCTCCCGCTTTCCTTGTTTGCCCAGGGGCCAATGCCCGGAGAGCCGAAGAACGGCCCGGCGCGATATTTCTCGCTCTCGATTCGCTATGCTCCGGCCGCTCAGACGATTCCCTCCCGGGCGGTCTCCTCGACGCCCGCTCAATCAACCCTGCCGGCGCCGGAGAAATTCACGTTCAGATCCCTGTCCCGCGATTTCCTTAAGGACGCCGGCGAGATCTGGAGCTACCCGCTCCATATCCGGACCCGGGACATCCTGCCGATCGCAGGCCTCGCGGTCCTGACCGGGATCCTGATCGGGAACGACGAGGCGATCTACCGGGGGTTCAAGGATTATCGGGACAACCATGCCTGGGTCAAAGCCGTCAGCCCGGTCATTACCGAGATGGGATCCTCCGGGGCTTGGGGAACGGCCGCCGCATTCGTCTGCTTCGGCCTGATCGCCAAGGACAGTAAATCCGTCGAGACGGGGGCCCTCGCTTTGAGCGCCATGCTGCAGAGCGGGATCCTGGTCCAGTTCCTCAAGGGGCTGCCCGGGCGGCAGCGCCCGTACTGGGCCGAGGGGGTTGATCACTGGTCCGGGCCATCCGGATTTTTCAAGAGGTTCGAATCGGGACAATCTGGAAGATATGATTCATTCCCCGGGGGACACGCGATCACAGCGTTCAGCCTGGCCACGGTCGTGGCTATGCAATATCGGGAGAGCGTCTGGGTGCCCATCCTGGCATATACGACGGCCACGGGCGCAGCGCTGTCGCGGCTGACCGAGAACAAGCACTGGCTCTCGGACGTGCTGGTGAGCGGCGTCCTCGGCCACGTCATCGGCCGATTGGTCGTGCTCAACCACCGCAGCCGCTACCACATGCTCCCCACGGCCGGTGTCGTCCACGGCTCGCTATCCTTTGCCGTCACCTTTTCCTCCCGTTAGCGCCGGCTTGGCAGCGGACCGGTCATCAAGGGGAAAAACCCTACTCGGCGTGTTTTATCATTTACATCTTCAACAAGATCATGTAACATATCGATAAAGGTGATGGTGTCCACCTTAATACGCCCGCCGGGCTGATGACTCCTACCCATTAGATTTTGTCGATAGGTGTTTTTATGCACGCTGATTTGACTCCGTTGATCGTCGGAGGTCTCGTCTTTGTGGCTAGCCTGATTTCCCTGAAAATAGGACTCTCGGTCGCCATCGTGGAAATCGCCCTTGGCGCCGCCGCCGGAAACCTCGGCTTGAAGCCCGAAGAGTGGATGACCTATATGGCCGGCTTCGGAGGCATCATCCTCACGTTCCTAGCGGGGACGGAAATCGACACGCGCCTGATGAAGGAAAAATTCAAGGCGAGCTTCCTCATCGGGACGCTCTCCTTTCTTCTCCCCCTCGCGGCCGTATTCCTTTATACGTTCTTCGTCGCGGGATGGACTTACAAAGCCTCCCTGATAGCCGGGACAGCCTTGTCGACCACCTCGCTGGCGGTGGTTTATTCCGTCCTGGTCGAAACCGGCCTGTCCAATACGGCGATCGGAAAACTGCTCATGGCCTCCACGTTCATTACCGATATGGGCACCGCGCTCGCTTTGAGCATCCTCTTCGTCAAACCGACGCTTTATACGCTGATCTTCATTTCCGTATCCCTGAATGTGATATACCTCGCCGACAAATTGTCCCACCATGTCTTCATGCATCCTCTATTCCGGAACAAGGTCATTGAGCCGGAAATCAAGTATGTCTTCCTGCTCCTGCTGGCATTCATGTTCTTCGCTAATTTGGGCGAAGGCCATGCCGTCCTTCCCGCTTTCCTGCTGGGACTCTTGATGTCCCGCCATTTCAAGCAGACGGCCGAATCCCGCGTCGTCCGGAACAGGCTGAGAACGGTGGCCTACGCGGTCATCACGCCGATCTTTTTCGTCGTAGGCGGCATGAAAATCTCGCTCTCTCTTATCGCCACCGCTCTCGGATTATTCGTCATCCTGTTCATCATCAAAATCGCGGCGAAATTCCTAGGCGTGTTTTTCCTGGCCAAACGATTCATTCCGCAGGGAAGGATGTACACGACGTTGTTGATGAGCACGGGCCTGACTTTCGGGACAATAGCCAGCGTTTTCGGCTTGAATTCCGGCTTTATCAGCCAAGTTCAGTATTCCGTACTTGTCGGCGTCGTCATCGCCAGCGCCGTCATTCCGACATTCGTCGCCCAGAGATGGTTCCGCCCGGTCCATTCCGAAGACATCGTCGAGATCGAATCCGCAAACGGGGAGAACGGGTCCAAAGAACAATGAAACGGGAATCGGGCGGCGAAGAACATGTTTCTCTTTAGCCTCTTGATCGGCGCCGTGTTTTCGACGCTGGCGGCGCTCTGCGCCTTTGTGATCACGTATGGAGAATACCTGAAGCACTACCCGGACAAGAGGCGGCCTTTCCTCATGGCTGCGAAGACCTCGCTGGCCGCATTCGCCTTCTTCATGGTCGTATCAGTATTGCTGCTGGTCATCGTAAATCCATTCTAAAAGCGAACGTCTCTCGGCATCGAATTCAGATTTTTTTGAAGGCGATTCCATAAGATAATATAATGAGCTGAATGAAAAACTCTCGTTTGTCCCAGAAAACCGCTCTCAAATTCGTCATTTTGCTCGGCGTTGTGAGCCTCTTTGCGGATGCGACCTACGAGGGAGCGCGGAGCATAGCGGGACCGTATCTGGCGTTTCTCGGCGCCAGCGCCGCGATAGTCGGAATCGTCTCGGGCTTCGGGGAGCTTGTTGGATATGGCCTGCGCTCGCTCTTCGGCTACATAAGCGACAGGACGGGCAAATACTGGACGATGACCATCCTGGGATATGCCCTGAACCTGCTGGCCGTGCCCCTTCTTGCGCTGGCAGGACGCTGGGAAATCGCCGCCTTTCTCATGATCACGGAGCGAATGGGAAAAGCCGTCCGCACGCCCGCCCGCGATGCTATGCTATCGCATGCGACGGCTCAGATGGGACGCGGCTGGGGGTTCGGCCTGCACGAGGCCATGGACCAGATTGGCGCCATGCTCGGTCCGTCCGTGGTCGCGCTGGTCCTTTATCTCAAAGGCGGATATAAAGCCGCTTTCGGTCTCTTGCTCATTCCGGCGCTTCTAGCCTTGGCAGTCCTGGCCGCGGCGCGTTTCCTGTATCCCCGTCCCCGCGATTTCGAAGAGGGTCAGGAGAAGCAGGGAAAAAAGGGCTTCCCGCGGATATTCTGGATCTATCTTGCCGCCGTTGCCCTCCTGGCCGCCGGATTCGCCGATTTCCCCTTGATTGCCTTTCATTTCCACCGGGTATCGGTCGTTTCTGACGAATGGGTTCCCCTATTTTATGCCATCGCCATGGGAGTCGATGCGCTTGCCGCGCTCGTGTTCGGCCGCCTGTTCGACCGGAAAGGCATTCCTGTCATGGCTTTTGCCGCAATCATCTCGGCGCTCTTTGCCCCTCTGGTTTTTTTGGGAGAATTTTATTTCGCTCTCCTGGGCATGGTGTTGTGGGGAGTAGGCATGGGAGCGCAAGAATCCATCATGCGGGCCGCCATCGCGGAAATGGTTCCCGCCGACAGGCGAGGTTCGGCCTACGGGCTCTTCAACACGGGCTTCGGTGTTTTTTGGTTTCTCGGAAGCGCTCTGATGGGAATACTTTATGGCCTCTCGCTCCCGTCGATGATTGCTTTTTCAGTCGCGGGCCAGTTGCTTTCTGTTCCGCTGTTTCTGTGGATTAAGCGGATGACGGACGCCAAAGCAAAATAATCAAACGCAACGTTTTTTATCGCTGTTCATCCGAACAAAATGCATTCCTTTCTCACAAGCGTTTCAAAAAGTCCTGTTTATCTCTCTCCATGAATTCAAAGAAAAAACTGCACGAATTGCCCCTTTGGGTCGAGCGCGTGAACAAAGCAATTAGCGAAAGGCTAAAGCTGGAGGATTTGAAGTGATTGGCATTGATTCTTCCTCGATGGCCGTTCACAAAAGCAGAGAAAAGGCCAGGCTAAAAATATTCGAAGGATCATTGCGGGTCTGGCGATTGAACGCCGAAAAGACGCCGTTTGAAGATGAAAGTTTTGATGCGGTCTTGTCATATCATTCTATGCATGATATGCCCAACCCCGATAAGGTCATAAAGGAGATGTTCAGAGTGTGTAAGAAGGGAGGGTTGGTTGTGATTTCTGATCTCGATGACAGAGGCAGAAGAGAGTCTGGGCATGCGCCTGACAAAAGGTTTCTCCCAGATGTTGAAAGACAATTAAAGAAACGTGCCAAATCCAGCAGGAAGGGAAAGACAGATATTAATGAGATGTTTGTTTGCGAAAAGAAATAATATATCGGCGTTTTTTTGAATGAAGAAACGTGTGCTTTTTCTCTGCACGGCCAACAGCGCCCGGTCCCAGATGGCCGAGGCGTTGGTCAATCACGATCTCGGAGATCGTTTCGAAGCGTATTCAGCCGGCACGGCTCCCAAAACACCGCACCCAGCCGCGCTCAAGGTTTTAGCCGAAACCGGCATCGATCACAGCGGGGCCAGAAGCAAATCCCTCGAAGAATTCGAAGGCCAACCGTTCGACTATGTCATCACCCTTTGCGACGGAGCGAATGAGACTTGCCCTCTCTTCTTTGGCGACGTCGAGCGGATCCATTTAGGCTTCGAAGATCCGGCTCGAGTCATAGGAACCGAGGAGGAGGTCCTGACCGCCTTCCGCCGGGTCAGGGATCAGATTCGAGAAACCATAGAAAATTATCTTCGGAGCCGGACGCCGGCGTCCCTTACGGATCATTGAGTACAAAGGAAAGACACCATGCCGCTGAAACAGGTCCCCCGGGAGAAAATTCCTTGGTACCCCATGATCGACGAGGAAAAGTGCGACGGTTGTCGGGTTTGCTTTCAATTCTGTCAACATGGCGTTTATCTATGGGACGAGAAAAAAAATATCGCCAAGGTTATGCAGCCGTTCCAATGCGTCGTCGGCTGCAACGGATGCGAGAATTTATGCGCGAAGGGGGCCATTTCTTTTCCTGAGATCGACGCGATCCAGGAAATTATTAGGAAGCTTCGGGAGGGGTAAAGGAGACATTTCCCAATACTCTGAACCCGGTCGATTCTCTCCCTCCCGGCTTGATTACATCATAGTCTACCAAGCAGATGATGAGTTTTGTGTCGCTTGGATATTGACAATATGGCCACAATGCCATATACTTTCCTTCGACATTCGGGAGGAACCGATGAAAGAGACAGACATTTTCCGCAAGCAGGCGCAGTTGCTGAAAGCCCTAGCCAACGAAGCGAGGCTAAAGATCGTGGATCGCTTGGCCAAGGGAGAATGCTCCGTGGGCGAACTCACCGAAGTTATCGGCTTAGACCAGTCGACCGTCTCCAAGCACCTGTCGCTACTGAGAGCCAACGGTATCGTTCGCGACCGGCGGGACGGAAATGTCGTTTATTACCAGCTGCTCACGCCCTGCGTTCTCAACTTTTTCGCTTGCGCGACTCAGGTATTAAAGGAAAGGTGGGGACGATGAAATCTCCGATCGAAGCCACTCTAAGGCTCGCGGAGGATCCTCTTGGATAATACGGCTGCGGCGAGGCGCCTGGTTGAGATCCTGGGGATCGACACCGAGCCCGTCGCCGTTTTCCTATTGGGCTCCGAAAGCCCGCTACCGGCGGCTTCGCTCAAGAAAGTTACCGGCCATCGCTACTGCCAGCTTCTCATGCGGGCCCGGCACGGCGAATCGGTCGCGCTCGCTCCGGAAGAGCTCGCCTGCCCCGCGGCAGCGGCGGCCTTCGGTTTTCGGCCGCTCCCGGAGGGGCTCGCCACCGGAAAGGGGCTGGTCGGGTTCGGTATCGTCGATAATCCCTTGACGGGTCGTAGGATGTTCGACGGCATGCCGCGTCTGGAGCCCGGACGCGTGACGCTGATCGCGGCCGCGCCCCTCAGCGCGGTCCAAGCCATCCCCGATGTGGTCGTCGTCGAAGGACCCCCGGAGGCTCTCATGTGGATCGCACTCGCTGACCTCAACCTGGCGGGCGGAGAGCGTCGACGCGGCGATACCGCCGTTCTCCAAGCGACCTGCGTAGACGCGACCATAATCCCGTATATTGAACAACGTCTCAATTTTTCCCTGGGATGCTACGGCTGCCGCGAGGCGACCGACCTCGGGCCGCACGAATCCGTTCTCGGCTTCCCGGGGGCGCGGCTCGAACCGCTGCTGGCCGCGCTCGGGTCCCTCGCGAACAAAGCTGTCGGGCGCTCCCGGGCGAAAGCGGTCTTCACGAATCTCGAGCTAAAGGAGATTTGACTCGGGAAAGGAGGAAGGCATGAGGGATAAAACCTTGGGTTTCATCGGCGGAGGCCGGATCGTCCGCATCCTGCTCGAGCGATTCCGGGATGAGGGTCTAAAATTCCGGGACATCGTCGCCAGCGATACCAGCGAAGCGGCGCTTGCCCGCCTCCGCGAGGCCTTTCCAGGCGTCCGGGTTTCGCCGGGAGACAACCGCGCTCCCTCGTCTTGTGACTTCGTTTTTCTGGCCCTCCATCCTCCCGCCTGTCCCGCCGCTCTCGACGAGATCAAAGGAACCCTGAAACCGGATGCCATTCTCGTCTCGCTGGCCCCGAAGCTCACCCTCGCCCGCCTCAAGGAGAGTTTGGGCGGCTTCGGACGGCTCGTCCGGATGATCCCCAACGCGCCGGCGATCCTCGGGGCGGGCTTTAATCCCGTGTCGTTTTCGAACGACCTCGGGGACGACGAAAAGCGCGGCCTGGCCGGGATCTTCGCCGTCCTCGGGGATTGTCCCGAAGTTCCGGAGACGACCCTGGAGGCTTACGCCGTCATCGCGGCCATGGGGCCGACGTATTTCTGGTTCCAGTGGCGGGAGCTGGCGCGGCTGGCCGAATCGTTCGGTCTGGCCCCCCAGGACGCCTCCCGGGCCATCGAAAAAATGCTCGACGGCGCCGCGCGGGCTTATTTTCATTCCGGCCTCGCGCCCGACGAGGTCATGGATCTCATTCCCGTCAAGCCCCTCGGCGAAGACGAGGAGAGCGTCCGGGAAATCTACCGGACGAAACTGGAAGCTCTCTTCCAAAAGCTGAAAGCCCAGTGAGTTGCGACCAGATCGACAAAGGAGGTTCGTCATGAAAAAAGTATTGGCTTTTGCTTCGGTCATTTTCGTCGTTGGAACCGCGGCGGCAGCGGACCGGACATTCGATCAACGGGTTTCGGAAGCGCGGCGGCACATGCGAG
>Ga0315284_10006725_pt1 | contig 16388 bp, 16 predicted proteins | sample YL17G09_16_MG_FD_203696 | JGI IMG/M metagenome (GOLD analysis project Ga0315284, IMG submission 203696) | Sediment microbial communities from Yellowstone Lake, YNP, Wyoming, USA - YL17G09_16 | ecosystem: Environmental > Aquatic > Freshwater > Lake > Sediment | place: USA: Wyoming | collected...
GGTTTTCTTTTAAATAACTAATTGGATATCCAATTATATTACTTATTATTTTGCCCCAAATTTCACTTATAGCACCTCCATTTGTCGCTATAACATTTTTTGGTTCAAAACCTAACTCTTTTAAAACCTCTATGTGATGTAAAAAACCATAACCTATCCCTTCAAGTAACGCTCTATAAATATGATACTTAGTATGATGAAGCGATAAACCAAAAATCACCCCCCTTGCTAATGGATCAAATATTGGTGTCTTTTCTCCTACAAAATAAGGTAAAACTACTATACCTTCAGATCCCGAGCTTAGTTTATTAGCCTTTTTATCAATCTCTTCATAATTCATGTTATCTTCTTTAAATGACTGTGTTATAAACCATTTCAAAGCAGATCCGCTGGATGCCATACAACCATTAATAAGAAATTTATTTGGGATTATATGATAATCAATAAATAATCTTTTATCAGTTACTAATTTATCGGTAGAACACAAAATATCACCAGCTCCACCAAATTTCAAAAGTAAATCTCCTTCATTCTGGATCCCTGCCATAAAAGCTGATGCTATATGGTCTGCTGATCCAGCAACTACTGGTGTACCTTCTTTAAGATTCAATACTTTTGAAACCTCGTTAGTAACTTTTCCAACTATATCAGTTGGTTTATTGACCCTAGGAAAAAAATCTTTATCAATCCCAATAATTTCAAATATTTTATCAGACCATTTTCCAGTATGAATATCATATAAGCCACTTTCTAAAGCCCAGTTATGTTCAAGCGAATATTCTCCGGTTAATTTATATACAATATAATCATATGAACCCATTATTTTTTCTACTTTTTTAAAGATATCCGGTTCATTTTTCTTCATCCATAAAATTTTTGGACCGATCATCTGTTGGTTTATAATACACCCGGTAATGTTAAAAAAATCATCGTCTTTGATTTTTTTTCTAATATACTCTATTTCTTTATAAGTTCTTGCGTCATTTTGCTGCATAGATGGCCTAAGTACTTTTCCTTCACTATCTAATAAAAGAAAGGCTGGAACCATACCACTTACTCCAATACCAGCGATTTCTTTTGGATCTATATTAGTCTTTTTCATACATGACCTTATTGTACTTATTACATTATTCCACCAATCTGTAGGGTTTTCTTCTGCCCAACCTGGATGGAGAGAAAAAAGATCGTGTGTAGCTTTTGCATTAGCGACTATTTTATAATTATTTACATTACAAATAATGGTTTTGACAGATGTTGTTCCTATATCGATACCTAATAAATATTTATTCATTTTATATATAAAACCCGTACTTTATTTTAAATTTAATTGATTTTTCCTCAAGATAGATTAAGTATTATTCTTAATTTCTCACAGATTTTTTTCTAAATATTTCTTTGCTCTTCTTCACTATTATTTGAACTAAATGCAATATATTTTTTTATTTTTTTACCGCCTCTTTTTTTCTAAAATATATTAATTTATTTAAAATATCACCTCCTGTCAGTAATTTAAAATCTGGACAAAATATTGGCAATTAATTCCTTGTGCTTTTTATTTAATGGAAGACCTGGTCTTCTATGTTTGCTAACGTTTATGATTAATTTTATAAAAATTAAAAATTACTATTTGTTATTATTAATAAGGTCCTAAACAATAGTTATTGCCATATTGTCTCAACATTATAGTTTTCTTTGATAAATTAATATTTTTTTATAAACAATAGTATATTGCTTTTTATGGTTCATTTTATATCAAATAAATTTCTACTCTTCAGATTTTCGATTGTTTTCTAAGATATTTAACCGAATGGCTCCCCAACTTATTTAAACTGTTTTCTCTGTTTTACATTCTTGCTATCATATTAGGGTTTTAATATGGATAAGTAAGTAAATTTCTTAATATATCTGTTTTTAATCTTCTTGCCTCACCTATAATCTTAATATTTTTATTATTTCGAACCTCTCCTAATAATGCTTTCGAAACTTCCATTTTAATGATATTTAATGTGTTTTGAATTCTAACCATTTTTACGTTTTCGCAATTTTTATTCAACATTTTCATAGCTATTTTAATTGCGTATTCATCATTTTTCACAACTATAGGTATTTTCCCTTCTAAATATCCATTAGAGGCAAGTAAATTTGTATAGAATATATTAAAGTCGATTTTTTCAAATATCTTCTTGGTAATTAAATCGGATAAACCGATACCTGCTGCATTACCGCGTGTTCTTTCAGTAAGGTCTAGGGGAATTATAATATGAATATTTTTCCCTATATTTTTTTCCGTAGATTCTGACCTTCCTATAATATTGGGGTCCATTCCAGCTCCACTAATATCCTTTCCTATTTCATTAACCAGTAAAATATCGATTTCGGACAAAGGAAGTTTAGGCATTAATAGTTTTTCTTTCTTTAAAAGTTTTTTTTCTACCTCAAGGAAATTTTCAGGATCTATAGCTACAATTTCACTTAATTTACTATAATTATTTTCCAACAAAGCAATTCCTAACACTATAGGTGCTTTTTCTAACACTTTTAATCCAACTTCTGGAATAATTTTAAAAAATGATTCTATTCCATAATTATGTATTATAGTAGCCCCTTTGTGCTTCCCTAACCCAATCGCCAACATTTTTAACAAACCACTTTCTATCTCACCAGAAAAATCAGTATGCGGCTTTATTCTCGCTACCACAATAATCGCATCCGCTAACATAGCATTTTTATCAATATATATCGGAATATGGCTATTAGTTTCTCCAATTTTTATAACTTCCATTGATGAAACAATAGGGGTATCAAGGTTTTTTATACTAATATCTAAGTCTCTTAATATTTCTACCTGGCCCTCTGCTGTCCCACCTCCATGACTACCCATAGCCGGAATAATAAAAGGTATTCCTCCCATTTTTTTTACTTCAGTTATAAGTGCTGCTACTACATCTGAGAGCTTATCAATATTTCTACTTCCTACTGCAATTGCTACTTTTGAGCCCTTTTCTATTCTTTTATTAAATTTAGTTTTTGCTATTTGTTTTTGTACCGTTTCAAAAATATTGGTTAAGTGTATATCAGGAACATTTTGTTCAATTTGAATCATTTCAGGTAATTTTATTTGCTCAATACCTATCACTTTTACTTTAGAAATATCCACTAATCGTTCCTTCCTATTTAAATTTAAATCAAACAATTTATAATAAAATAAAGAAAATTATAATTTCTTAGCTTTAATTCATGACGCATAGTAATAATTTGTTTTTGTGGAATTTTGTTCAATGGTACCCCTTTATCCTTTATAACCCTGTTTTCTGGGAGATTTTTTCCAGAACTATTCTAAGTTTCTATTTTCCCATTTGAAGTAACTGATGTTGAACAATCTAGAACAAGGAAATTCTTCATCAGATTGTATCAAAATCAACCCAAATGATATTTATTATTAGATAAAATTTACTTCTTCCCTTATTTAAAATAAAATATCTAAAACATATAATTATTTAAATATTTAATCCAAATATAGTAGGCAACCACATAACGATAATCGGAATATAAGTAATTATGAACAAAAGAACAATACTTATCATTATAAATGGTAGCATTTCTCTTACAATTTTTTCCATAGGTAAATTACTGATGATACATCCGGTAAAAAGTGCTACTCCATATGGGGGAGTAATAAGACCTATTACTAAATTATAAGTAACTATCACCCCAAAATGAATGGGGTGAATGCCCAGGGTTTTAGCCAGAGGTAAAAGTATAGGAACTAGAATCATAATAGCTGGTAAACTATCCATAAACATACCAAAAAAAAGAAGAAAAATGTTAATGACTAACAATATTCCATAGGGATTTTTAGTGATAGAAAATAATATATTGGCAACCTTTTGTGGAAAATTTTCTGTGGCCAGGATCCATCCAAAAACATTTGAAGCTGCACAAAGCATAAGAATTGAAGCCGAAATAATGCCAGCTCTTTTAATAATCTCAATAAGTGGTTTTATTTGGATATTTTTTCCCTTATAAACTATGATTAAAAATAATCCCCAAAAAATTGCAACAGCAGAAGCTTCTGTGGGGGTAAATATTCCTCCAAGTATACCTCCTAAAATTATTAATGGCATTAATAGAAAAGGTATAGTGCCTAGTACTAGCTTAAGTACTTCAATAAAGCCTAAATTTATCACAAATCTGGGGAACTTTCTTTTTTTTGCAATTATGAATACAACTAAACATTGAAATAGTCCTATTAAGATACCAGGAATAAGTCCTCCAACAAGTAATCCGCCAATTGAGGTTCCCGTTACAGCTCCTACTAACACTAAATCGATACTCGGTGGAATTATAGGTCCCTGAATCGCAGAACTTATCGTTACAGCTGCACTAAATGGTTTTGTATAACCACCTTTTACCATCATATCTATTTCAAGCGGACCCAGTCCTCCAACATCAGCAATTGCTGATCCAGAACAGCCCCCAAATAACATACTAGCAAAGATGTTTACATATGCTAACCCACCAGAAAAACGGCCAACAAATGCATTGGTGAAATTTAAAAGTCTTTCTGCTGTTCCGGAATAGACCATTAATTCACCGGCAAGCATAAAGAATGGTATGGCCATCAGAAGAAATGTATCTATTCCTGTAAACATACGATGAACAATAATAAATAGATCCTTACCAGTTATAAATATATATATTAAAGAGCTTAAAAGCATACTGAATGTTACTGGAAGTCCAAAAAACATAAAAAATATGAATATCAAAAGCATTAATAAAAGAGGAAAATTCATCTTAAAACCCCCCAACTAAATTATTCTTAAACGATTTTTTTCTATTTAATTTTAAAAGATTTTTCTCCAAAAATATAATTTGCAATAATTTGAGATATCATTAACAATGCCCCAATCGGAAAAGCAAGATATATCCAAAAGAAAGAAATACGTAAAGCAGGAGATTTCATAATTATTTCATCAAGCGCCATAAAATATCCTTCTTTAAAAATAATAATTAAAATAATTATAATTATGGTGTCTTTAATAAAATTCCATACTTTTACAAATCTAATGGGAAATTTTTGAATTATAAAAAGCAAAGCAGGATGTTTTCCTTCTCTAAAAGCCACCGCGCTTCCTAACATTACCATATAAAACATTGTATATCTTGCAAATTCTTCAGTCCAAAAAATAGGATGATTTATAATATAACGGAAAAAAACACCAATAATCGTTGTTATAAACATAAGTGCTAATAATAATGATACTGATTTCTCGATAAGTTTAAGTAAAATTTTATCAAATTTATTTTCCATATATTTCCCCCTTTTTTGCAGATATTATTAATGCACCATTCTAAATTTTTATTCCATTATATATATTATATGGCTTCTGCTTCATCATAAATAAAGCAGAAGCCATTTCGTTTACGTCCCTAAATATACAAAATAAGGTTAAAGAAACAAAGTTTATTTAACCTTATTTTAGGGATTCCATTTCTGCCTTTATCTCATCTTCTACTGCCTTAACAGCAGCTAAATATTCAGCAACAAAATCTTTGCCAAGCTTTTCTTCCATCCATTTTCTTACATATGGTACTGCTTTTTCTCTAAACATTGCCATTTCTTCTGGGGTTGGTGAATATACTTCCATTCCCAGAGATATGACTTTTTCAAGACCCGTAGCATCCAAGAGCGCACCATATCCGTTATAAGTGGCTTGGGCAACCCTATCAGCTTCAATTAAAGCTACTTTTAGATCATCTGGTAAAGATTGGAACCATTTTTCATTTATTATAGTTGCCCCTGAATCAAGAAGATGACCGGTTTGAGTGCAATATTTTTGAACTTGATAAAATTTCTGAGAAATTATATTAGAAAATGGATTTTCTTGTCCATCTACTACCTTAAGTTGTAAACTTGTGTAGAGTTCTAAAAAAGGAATTGGGGTTGGAGTGGCACCTAAAGATTCCATTAACTTCATATGTGGCACTATTTGCATAGTTCTTATTTTTAAGCCTTTCATATCATCTGGAGTTCTTATTGGCCTAACATTGTTTGTGAGATGTCTAAATCCAAAAGGTACTAAATTTAAAATCCTAATGCCTGTTTTCTCTAAACATTCTTCAACTAACTTTCTGGTAAATGGATTGTTAATATCTAATAATCTTCTTGAGACCTCTCTGGAAGAAAAAGTAAAAGGCATATCAAAAATCCCCAGCTTTTCAAAATACACTGATGCTAAGGTGCCTGAGGATATATTGGCAGCTTCAATTGTACCTTGTCTTACTTGTTCACATGATGATCCTTCATCAGCTAATTGACCATTTGGATAAATTTCAACTTTTATCCTCCCGCCAGATAATCTTTCAACCTCTGATTTTAGTACTGCACAATATGCACCTGTAGTTCCTGCAAAAGGATCTGCTATATCGACATGACTATATTTCATTAAATATTCCTCTTGAGCAGTAACCACTCCAATAAAAGCACTACCTATTATCAAAATACTTAATATAGCAAAAAGAATCTTTTTCATTTTATTTTCTCCTTATTTGATTTATTATTTTAATTTTTATTCCACAAAATACCATGATGCATTTAGTTATATTTAAGAACTATAATCACCCACCTCCTTTTTTTCTTTAAATAGCAGAATTTTCAACCAAAAAGCGATAATCTTGAGAAGACAAATTTGGCATTCTGCTTTTTAAGTGAATTTAATAATTTTATTTAATAAAATTGTATAGATGTTGACTATAAAACTAAATATGATTATTTTAAATTAAATAAAAATATATAATACGGTAATATCAATTTATAATTTTAGTTATTCATCATTATAATTAATATAGCCCATCTCCTTAGAAATACAATCACAATACTCTTTAACTTTTTTAGCTATATTGGGAATATTTTTTTCATTTATTCTAAATGCTCGGCCTGAAACACTTAAAGAAACACTGACCTTCCCGGTATAATCTTGTATCGGTCCTGCAACACATCGCACTCCTTCCTCGTGTTCCATATTATCCACGGCGTATCCTTGTTCTCGAATTTTTTCCAACTCTTTTTCCAGTTCTTTTTCATTAGAAATAGTATTTTCTGAATATCTTATTGTGCCCATTTCTTTTGTTGTAAAAGCAAATTTATACTTTATTAATCAGTTGATAAAAATTTTCTTACAAAAATTATATCTTGCCTAGAAGGCTTTTAATTTTTTCCTTATGTTCAGCACTCAATGGCAACATTGGTTTTCTGGGGCTACCCACCTTACGTCCAATTGCTTCTAATCCCGATTTTATAAAAGGTAGCCAATGAGGTTCTCTATTCTCATCCAAAAACATCTCAAGATGTACTAAGGGCAATATTCTTTCCCAGATTTTCCAGGCTTCATCTCTCTTACCTACTATAGCAGCATCACAGAGCTCTCTACCTTCTTTTGGGATTAAATTTAAAATGCCTGAAATCCAGCCACCCGCACCACAAAGCAATGCCTCTAAAGCACATGGGTCTGCACCATAAAAAATAGAAAAATCTTTTCCGCAAAGATAACGAAGGTCATGTACCTGATAAGGATCGCCTAATGCAAGCTTTACACCCTGTATAATTCCCAAATCAAAATATTCCTTCATTTCCAAGACGCTTAAACCTATTCCTGAAGTGTAAGGATTATCATATAAAAATATTGGGATATTTATGTTTTTAGCTAATTCTTTATAATACTCTAAAACTTGAATTTTAGTGAGACCCATATAATATGGCACAAGAACTAATACTGAATCTGCTCCTATTTCCTGTGCATGTTTACTTAGTTCAATTGTTGTTTTTGTGCGATAGTCACCAGTAGCTACACAAATAGGTAATTTGTTTCCAAATTCTTGGACTATTAATTCAGCTAATTTCTTTCTTTCCTCAACCGTCATTGAGATAGATTCTCCAGTGCTACCGCAAACCATTAAGCCCTGAATACCTTTCTCCAGAAGAAAATTAACGTGCTCGATTGTACCTTTTTCATCAATGGATTCATCTGATTTAAATACTGTAATTATCGGTGCTACAGCTCCTTTAAGATTACTCTTTTTCATTTTCATTACAAAACTCCTTTTTAATTGATTTTTATTTTTTATTATTAAACTTTAGTTTCTAATTAAAAGATCTATTTACCCAGGACTTAGGCTCTCTACCACTTAAAACTCTCACCACCTCTTCTGCCGCCCTAGTTCTCAGCTCTCTCTCTGATTCTTCTGAATACCATGCTGTATGAGGAACTATTATTAAGTTGCCATTCTCTCTATGATATTTAAGCAAGGGTTCATTTCCACTAGGGGGATATAGAGTCAAAATATCCAGTGCAGCGCCCCCAATCCACTTTTCTTTTAATGCTTTAAACAAAGCTTCCTCGTTAACTATGGCTCCCCTGGCTACATTAATGAGAAAAGCATTGGGCTTCATTTCCTTAAATTCGCGTTCGCCAAAAAGATTTTCAGTTTCTTTAGTTAATGGAGTATGAAGTGAAATGAAATCTGATTCTCTTATTATTCTTTCTAAATTTGAAGGTATGAACCCTTTTTCCTTTATATTCTGTTCATTTTTATATGGATCGTAGACCAGTATCTTAAAGCCAAATGCTTTTGCTCTATAAGCAAAAGCCTCCCCAATTCTTCCAAATCCAATAATTCCAAGAACTTTATCCCATAATCTAAACATCGGCCTTGAATTATCCCTAGCATACGACCAACCCTTAGTTTTCACCAAACTGTCCAGCATACATATTTTTCTTGCTAGTACCATCAATAGCGCAAACGCTTGATCTGCGACTTCCCCTGTTCCATACCCTGGTACATTTGCTACGAATATTTTACGTCTGTAAGCAGCTTCGAGGTCAATATTGTCCACTCCAATACCATACTCAACAATCACTTTGCACTTTTCCATGGCATCGATAGTATTTAAATCTATTGAGGTATAGCCCACAATAAGAGCATCGGTATCTTTTATTAGCTTTAATAACGGAGTACCTGTTGCATCTCCAGCATCTATAACAACCGCTCTCGCTTTTACTAACTCATTTGACTCTATATCTAAATTTTTATATCCATGTCCAGATATGACAACTTTGTGTAAAATACTCGGTATATTAATAGAATTAAACATTTTTACTTTCTCCCTGTTCCAAACATTTAGGAAACTAAACGAACATATATTGACCTTTATAAAACATTTTATACCCTCTTAAAAAAAGTCAAGGGAATGTTTGAGTCCAATATATTTGCAACATCAAAGCATCTTTGTATTCAACAACTTACTACAATATTCAATAGGAGCCAAAAAATTTAAAAGCCTATGAGAAAGCAAATTTATACTTTATTAATCAGTTGATAAAAATTTTCTTACAAAAATTATATCTTGCCTAGAAGGCTTTTAATTTTTTCCTTATGTTCAGCACTCAATGGCAACATTGGTTTTCTGGGGCTACCCACCTTACGTCCAATTGCTTCTAATCCCGATTTTATAAAAGGTAGCCAATGAGGTTCTCTATTCTCATCCAAAAACATCTCAAGATGTACTAAGGGCAATATTCTTTCCCAGATTTTCCAGGCTTCATCTCTCTTACCTACTATAGCAGCATCACAGAGCTCTCTACCTTCTTTTGGGATTAAATTTAAAATGCCTGAAATCCAGCCACCCGCACCACAAAGCAATGCCTCTAAAGCACATGGGTCTGCACCATAAAAAATAGAAAAATCTTTTCCGCAAAGATAACGAAGGTCATGTACCTGATAAGGATCGCCTAATGCAAGCTTTACACCCTGTATAATTCCCAAATCAAAATATTCCTTCATTTCCAAGACGCTTAAACCTATTCCTGAAGTGTAAGGATTATCATATAAAAATATTGGGATATTTATGTTTTTAGCTAATTCTTTATAATACTCTAAAACTTGAATTTTAGTGAGACCCATATAATATGGCACAAGAACTAATACTGAATCTGCTCCTATTTCCTGTGCATGTTTACTTAGTTCAATTGTTGTTTTTGTGCGATAGTCACCAGTAGCTACACAAATAGGTAATTTGTTTCCAAATTCTTGGACTATTAATTCAGCTAATTTCTTTCTTTCCTCAACCGTCATTGAGATAGATTCTCCAGTGCTACCGCAAACCATTAAGCCCTGAATACCTTTCTCCAGAAGAAAATTAACGTGCTCGATTGTACCTTTTTCATCAATGGATTCATCTGATTTAAATACTGTAATTATCGGTGCTACAGCTCCTTTAAGATTACTCTTTTTCATTTTCATTACAAAACTCCTTTTTAATTGATTTTTATTTTTTATTATTAAACTTTAGTTTCTAATTAAAAGATCTATTTACCCAGGACTTAGGCTCTCTACCACTTAAAACTCTCACCACCTCTTTAATATTTAACAGCACTTTTCGTTAATCCACTAATATAAAGATCTGTAAAAAAACTAAATATTAAAATTACTGGGATAACAGATAATAAAGCTGCAGCCATTAAGGGACCGTAAAAAAACACATCTCCTCTAATTAACTCTGAACGAATACCCACTGGAAGAGTTTTATTCATTGTTGAAGGGACCATTACTAAAGCATAGATCATTTCTCCCCAGGATAAAGTAAAAGAAAATAAAGTAACAGTAGTGAGTTTTACTCCATTAATAATACCTAAATCCCAATAATTCTTTATTTCCTGAACACTTATCAATATACCAGAAGCAGAGGGATTGTTATATAATAAAATAGGTATATCAACAGATTTTGCTATTGCTTTAAAATGTTCAAATACTTGAATTTTAGTAATACCCATATAATAAGGGGGAATAATTAATACAGAATCTGCACCCAAATCTTTTGCATTCTTAGTTAATTCAATAGTATCTGCAGTTCTATAACAACCAGTTGCAATACAAACTGGAACATCATTTATAAATTCCTTCATTATTGCTTCTGATAGCCTTTTCCTTTCATCTTTTGTCATTGGTATTGATTCCCCTGTACTACCACAAACAACAAGACCTTGCACTCCATTATCTATTAACCATCTAGCATGTTTAATTGTTTTTTCTTCATTTATCGATTCATCATCATTAAAAACTGTAATTATAGGAGCAACTGTACCTGCCAATTTCATTAAATTTTTCTTTTCTACCATAATAGATACTGTCTTTCTTACTTACTTGCTTAGAATTTTAAGAAAACTATAGTTTTCTTATTTCTTTAACTTTTTTCATGAGTTCTATGACCCTTATTTTATCAATGGGGTTCCAAGTAATCCCATCTATCTTTAAACTTGTACCAACAATAGCACCATCTGCTACTTTTAAAACTTCTGAAACATTATGGATATCTACACCGGTATTTGCAAAAACTGGAGTATCCGGTAAAACTTTTTTAATTTTTTCTATTATAGATAGGTCTGTTTTTTCGCCTGTGATGTTTCCTGAAACAAGTAATATATCAGGTAACGATGAAAAAACTACACTTTTAGCAACATTCTCTAAAGGTCTTTTATCTATAGAATTTACAAATTCTGCATTTATATTAAACATAGTAATAATATGATTTGCCTTTATCCTATCTCTATATCTCATGGTCTCTCCACAATTTGTTACCCATAATCCCAAATCACCAACATAGGTACCAGTAAATACTTCTCTAACAAAATTACAACCTACGGCCTTTGCAACTGTAAGGGTAGCTTTAGAATCAAATAGAACATCTACACCAAAAGGGATTTTAATCATATCTGATACTTTTCCTATCAAATAACTAAAAGATGCTGTTGTTATTGCATCAACATTAGTTAAATATGGTCTATCGTTTTCATTACCGAACATAATTGCATCAATACCACCCTGCTGTAAATTTATAATCTCCTTTTCTATTGCCTTTAAAATATCGGAAATACCTTTATTGTCATCATAAAGAGGACTGCCGGGAAGTGCTTTGAAGTGTGCCATTCCAATAATTGGTTTATCTGTCTTAAAAATTGATTTCAAAATATCTTTTTTCATTTTAACCTCCTATTTTGTTATTTACTTTTTTTAGAATGTCCTATTTTATATTACTGTATCCTTTATGAAATCTATAAAAGCTTACTACAATTAGATTCAAAAGATACATATTTTTAATCTGTTCTCTATCTCCAAAAAAGCTCTGTATGCCAAGAATTTTAAAAGATATCTTTTAAAATTCTTTCTTTTTTACCTTCTTTTTAAGTAGTAGCGAGTAAAAAATTTATTTTTTAATTTCATGAAACTCTTGAATATTATTTTTTTCGATTTTTCCCTTTTCTATTTAAAATTTCTTATTTTACTTAATTTTTCCATCTTAAAAAGCTAAATTTTCCTTTCGTTTATTGTAAGCATGCCATAAATGATACATAATCTAAATTAACTCTAATTGAAATTACCTTATTAAGTAGTGTTAAAGGAATAATAAGAATTCTCCATCAGGCTAATTTTGTCAAAGAATCAAAAAATACTTAGTTTATTAAAAGTGTTTTGATAAACTTTTAATTTTATGAATTCTCATACATCTTTAATACTTTTTCGATCACTCTTTATTAATAGATGAGACAATTTGATAATTGATATTTATTTCTTTAAAAAATTTTATATAATCATCTGATATCTTATCATCAGTTATAATACTGCTAATTTTTTCCCATCCACAAACTCTGCAAAACGCATTCTTATTAAACTTAGTTGAGTCAGCAACGAGTATTACATTTTGACTATTTTGAATCATTAGTTTCTTAATAGGGACTTCCTCTATATTCGCGTTCGAAATACCATTATCTTTACTTATTGCATCAGCAGCTAAGAAAAATTTATTTACCTTTATTTGTTTTAAAAAATCAATTGTAAAAGATCCAAATAATGTATATAAATATTTTCTTAAAACCCCTCCTAATACAATCACTTCTAAATGTTCTACAGCACAAAGTTCATCTGCTATTTTAATATCATTAGTTACAATACCAAGGTCTTTGAATCTTTTATCTTTAAGTTTTATTGCTATTTGTAAAGTAGTTGTGCCTGAATCAAGAATTATTGTCTCTCCACTATCAATAAATTCAACTGCTTTCTTAGCTATTGCTTGTTTTTTTTCAAAATTCAAATATAATTTTGTTTTATACAATGGTTCAAAGGAAGTACTTAATCTGGTAGTGTCTGCTGCTCCACCATGAACTTGTTTTATTAAATTTTGCCTACTTAATTCTTTTAAGTCCCTTCTTATTGTTATTGGTTTAACATAAAAAATATCTTCAAGTTCTTTAATTGTCACAAAACCCTTTTCTTTTATCAATTTTAGAATATTTGCTTGTCTTTCTGCTTGTAACACTTTTTTTCACCATCTTATATTATGTTTGTGTTAAAACATTCAAAATTATTACAATAATTACTAGATTTTTGTTATATGAAAACTTTTATCAATTATTATTACATTTTTTAAATCAACAAACATATTTTATAACTTAATTTATAATATAAATATCATAATAAATCATGTTTGTCAACTATTTTTTTTTATTTTGAACATAAAAAGCTACTTTTTTTGACTTATTATCACTATATTTATCTTATATGAACTTATATTATCATAATAGATATATATTTTAAAGATAAATTTTAAAAGAGTCTGTGCTATATTTTCTGTAAAAGTGAGTAGAATAACTTGAAGGGGCCATCAAAAACCTCCATAATAAAAAACAAATACCAATACCATTAAGGAGGTAATAAAGATGACCCAACTAAATAATACGTCATTAAGAGAAATTTTTCAAGAGGCATTAAAGGAAGACAAGGATTTTATAAAGGAACTTCTAGAAAGGCTATTACAAGAATTTATGGAAGAAGAAAGGAATCAACAGGTGGGAGTAAGTTCTTACGTGCGTGAGGGATAAATCCATGAGAAAAGCTACCCGTAATGGCTACAAGAGCCGTAGTCTAAATACCCGAGTAGGTAATCTAAAATTAGAAAAGCCCCAGATACGGGAATTTGCCTTTCATACCCATCTATTTGAAAACTACCAAAGGAGTGAAAAGGCCCTTCTTTTAGCCATCCAACAGATGGTCATAGATGGGGTATCTACTGATCGGGTAGAAAAGATAGTAGAAAGATTATCTCCCGATCTATCTTTTTTTAAATCGACAGTAAGTAGGCTCACCCAAGAGCTTGATCCCCAAATTAAGAAGTGGCAAGAAGAGAGATTAAGGGAACACTATGTCTATCTATTTTCTGATGCCTATTACTTTTACGTCAGAGAGAATAATCAAGTAGTTAAAAGACCACTTCTTATCAGTGTAGGGATAGATGCTAACGGTTACCGCAAGATATTAGGGGTAGATATGGCCCTAGAAGAAAGCTCATCTACCTGGACCGAACATTTTACGGACCTAAAAGAAAGGGGGCTAAAGACCGTAGGACTTACCATATCTGATGCCCATAAGGGATTAGTTAAGTCCCAAGAAGAAGAGTTTCCTGAAACCCCTCATCAAAGGTGTATGGTCCACTGGGAAAGAAATCTCCTATTTAGAGTTCCAGCCAAAGAAAGGAAAGAATTAGCCAGATACATAAAACAGATCTATACTTCTCCTAATAAAAAGATGGCCTTTGATATTGCGCAATTAATAGCTAATAAATATCAAGATAAACATCTTAAGAGTAGCCCAATTCTTAGAGGAAGATCTGGAGTCTATCTTAACTTTTTTTGATCATCCGGATATCTACCAGCGCAAGATCCGGACTACCAATCTAATCGAGGGAGTGCTAAACAAGGCCTTAAAGCAACGCTCCCTCAAAGGTGATTTTCGATATTTCCCAACCGGGAATCCTGTCTGAGATATGCTTGTTGTATATTGATGGAAATTGATGAAGAGTGGCAGACCAGAAGAAAATATATAAAAATGTCAGAAGAAGACAGAGAATCTGATATAGATAATGATTTAATGAATGAGATCACCAAGGTAACACAAGAAGTAAGTTCTAAGGAGGAATTGGTGGCTTGTTAATTTTACAGAAAAAATGGGATTGACTCTTTTAAAAATAAAAATATATAAGCAAATATAAAAACAATTTTGTAAAAATTTTATTAATTAATAAATTAATTTAATTTTTAACTTGTATAACAAAATAAATCAAAATGAATTACATTTCCCATTTAAACGGAAGTTCCCCCACAAAAATAAAAAAACATGTAAAAAAGCCTGAAAAAAGAAGACTTAAGTCCGAAAAACAAAAATATAATTCGTGGCTACTGCTCTATTAAGTAAGGTATATTCTGTCTCAAGTAGCCTGGTTTTTGGAGTGTAAACCTTCAGGTTTACCCGGGGAAAGAGTAAACAGCTAACGAAGTTCGCCAGACGAGGTATCAGTCTTACACTCCAGTATAGTTCTCGGAAGTACCTATACAGTTGTTGATACAACACTACAGTTGACAAGGAAATTTAATATTCAATAGCAAAAGAATTTTATCTTGCGTTTCAGAATAATCGGTAGGTAAAACCTTTATATTTTCCTTACCAAAAGTATAAACAATATATTGAATTCTATCCAAAGTCTGATAGATGAATTCTTGTTGTATGTTTAAAACTTTTAATCTATCCCAGATATATTTTGTTACCAGGTAAGAAAGCATACAAATAAATGCATAACCTCTGGTTCTTGTTTCTTTTCTTAAAAATAAGGGCCTGATTTCTAACAATCCGGTTTTGATGGTTCTAAAAGCTTTTTCTACCTCGGTGAGGTCTTTATATCGTTCATGGATGATTTCTTTTTAAAGTTGAGAAGAAGGAATATTAGTCTTTATTACATAGCAGCCATCCAACCTACTTTTTTCTTCGAGTTCTTCTTTATTGATAGCATAAATAATCTTATGCTGAGTTGATTGCGGTTCTATTATTTTCGTTAATTTTAACTTATCAACCATCTTAGCAATATGTTTAATCCCACCTTTAACAGACGCTCTCGGATGCTAAAGCTAAGTATTTATTCTTCTACTCAATTTTTTTATTAATATATTCTATTTTACTATCTCTGCTTCTTTCTATTTCCTGCTTGCGCTCAGGGTTTCTCCTTAAAATATAACGAATTTCATCATATTCAACCTCACATAAATTCTCCTCGAATAATTCCAACTGCAATATTTTATCTTCCCTTAATTTTTCAATTTGTGGGTTAGTGATAGCGGTTATATAATACCAATCCCGTTCATTTAAATTCTCAATTTGTTCGCTTTTTATCATGCCTCGGTCACCCACAAACACAACCTTTTTAATAGCAAAGCATTATTTGAGCAGGAACTTGATAAGAAACCTCAGTTAGTTTTTCAATTTCTAATAAAATCTTTTCCTCCCCTTGA
>Ga0315284_10006727_pt1 | contig 16379 bp, 19 predicted proteins | sample YL17G09_16_MG_FD_203696 | JGI IMG/M metagenome (GOLD analysis project Ga0315284, IMG submission 203696) | Sediment microbial communities from Yellowstone Lake, YNP, Wyoming, USA - YL17G09_16 | ecosystem: Environmental > Aquatic > Freshwater > Lake > Sediment | place: USA: Wyoming | collected...
CTGATCAGGCGACCGCTCAGGCGACCCATCAGGCGACCGATCAGGCGACCCATCAGGCGACCCAGCAGGCGACCGCTCAGGCGACCCGTCAGGCGACCGATCAGGCGACCGATCAGGCGACCCGTCAGGCGACCCGTCAGGCGACCGATCAGGCGACCCAGCAGGCGACCCATCAGGCGACCCAGCAGGCGGAAGGTCGCTCTAAGTGGTATCGGTTCGATGTTCCAGCACTTCGGCGGCTTTCTTTCTCACTGGGCCTCGCAGAATTTGGGCTGAAGTGTGCGCAGAGTGCTTATCATAATATGTGGCAAGGTGGGAATCAATGGTCCGGCTGGGCTTCTTATCTTAGTTTTTTCAAGGACGTTGCGGAAATAAGTCTAGAGGCCCACCCGATTTATGAATCAACATGGGAAACGCTAGCGAAGCACTCCGGCCCGAGAATTATGCACCCTGATTTTTGCATGATCTCAGACCGACCGCTCACATTGAAACAAAACGCCCGAAATCAACCGCACTGTGAAGATGGTCCTTTCTGTGAGTGGTCAGATGGATCAGCACTCTATGCGTTAAACGGTGTCTTCGTTCCGCAGTGGGTTGTAGAAACCAAGCCCGAAGACTTCACTCGCGAAATGATCACGAAGGAGACGAACGCCGATATCCGCCGAGAAATCGTCCGGCGCGTCGGGAATAGACGCCTCACCGAACTACTCGATGCCGCAGTCATCAGCAAGAACACAGAGGGCGATGAACTGATTACGTTCGATATCGGTGACGGGCGCGTTCGCCCATTCGCCAAACTCGTCTGCCCATCTACAAAGCTTATCCATGTTCTCGGTGTCAAACCTGAGATCAACACTATCGAGACGGCGCTGGCCTATCTCTTCAAGCAAGCTGCCTACCGGCGTCCGATGAAAGAAGATAAGGAAATCCGCCTGGGTTCCTTTGCTGATTTCTCGGTAAGTCAAACGGTCGGACGACACGGAGACGTGAACCTCAAGAAGACGGCGAACCCAATACTCACCGATCAACCGCTGTTCACCGGCATCCTTCACGCTGGAAACAACCATAACCACACGGGGACAGGTGCGTATTACATACGAACGGAGGGTGATGAACGCTTCATCGGCATCCTTGACTCGCTTACCCTGGACCACGAGGAACACGGGCCTCAGAAGTGGGGCGCTCACGAAACGGGTGGGACAGAACTGAAGATCGAAATCGCACAAGAGTATGACCACTGGCTAGAAGAATCGCGCCAGATGATTGACTAATTAGGATCATTACCGTGATGATTGTGTAACAAGGGGTACTGTAATGATCAAGGGTAGCGACTCCGCAGGACCACGGATTCGATTTTGTTTTTACGGACTACACCCAAGCACAAAAGGAAACGGAATGAGCGACTTTCGGCATTGGTATAAAGATCGGTATTTCCCTGAGATCAAAGTATCAAATTCCGACATTCTGGCGGTTGTGCCGGACCCGCAGCATCTGCAACGGTTGATCGATCACCACAATGAAGTTCTGCAGGAATTGGCGACTTTCCGGCACGGGTTACTGGAAGTCCTGCGGGAGCGGGGCGTGGAGGATTCGGTCCGGACGGAAGCTCAAATCGTTCAGGCCTTTCGGGAACTGAGCCCGGTCGATCACGACACAATCATCCGGTCGATCCTAGCGACCTATACACACTTTCGGGGCGAGCTACGGCAGCTTCTGTATGAGAATGGGATTCAGAGCAACCTGGAGTGGTCTGAACAAAAGGTCCTGGATGCTCTCCGGACCTTGATCGGTAGGCTTCCATGAGTACAAAGATTTATAACGGTGGCAGATTGCCCTTAACGAGTTTGGAAGTTTTGTTGTGTTGGTGTCGGGAGGCCCGCAAGGTTTTGGTCGAAGCCCGCGCCGAACAACTCCGATCCCGGTACACGTTGAAGCAATACCGCAAGGAAAGGGATGAACTGCAGAAACGAGCTTGGCGGATCGAAACCACCTGCCTGCGTGACCCAGCGGCCGATTTCTCTTTCAACGCTACCTTTTTTCCGCTGCGGGAAGCGACTCTCGTAATACCATTCCAGGACAACCCCGGGATGCTGAAAGCCTGGAACCGACTTCCGTATTTGATTGAGTACGGTTATTGGAACAACACCGATATACCCGCAGAATGTACGGATACGGAATGGAGCCAGCGAAAGGACGATTGGGATCTGGCGCTACCGGGCTCGGGAGTTCCGCAGGACCACGGATTCGATTTTATTTTTACGGACTACACCTTGCCTTTCGGAGGGCAGCTTTGGTGAACTACGGATGGGAAACATAATGGCACAGCAACAAGAAGCGTTCATGCAGATGCAGGCAGCGTTCGAATCTTATCTGCGGGATACATTTGAGGTCGAATACGATCCGACTAGCGTGGATCATCTGACCAAGCAGGCGATCTTTGAGGCCGGTTGGGATGCAAGGCCACTTCCTTACCGGGTCAGTCGGGACGGCAATGGGGGAGATTTGTGAACTACCCCATCCGATTCCTCCATACCTCCGACATCCATTTCGGTGCTGGTCGTAACCTGAGCCCCAAATCGACCCAGTACCTGGAACGACACGAAGCTCATCTGGATCAGTTGGTTCAGATCGCGGCTGAGCGAAAAGTTTCATTCGCGCTGGTATCGGGCGATCTGTTCGAAGACGCCCGCACCACCATCCGGGAATTCCTGGCCGCCGCCCGGTTCTTCCGGAAGTTGACACAAGTCTGTCCCGTGATCGCGACCGCAGGCAACCACGACGAATTGACCGTAGGGGAATTTCAAACCAAGTTCCTGAGGAAACTAAAAATTCCAAACCTGCATCTCGTGGATTCGATTGAATCATTCACCTGGACGGGAAAAGATTTCGAGCAGTTCGAGGGGCCTCCCGGGGCCGTATCGGTCTTGGCTTCCCGTTGGACCGGCATTAAGAACCAAGCTGAGTTTGATCTCTATTTGAAAAGCCATTACAAAGGCGAACCGATCGTCATGCTGCATGAATGCTTTCAAGGCAGCGGAACCGATACGGGTTATGTGGCCAAAAAGGGCGTGGTGCCGCCGGATCTCGATAAGGTCCGGGCCTACTGCTTGGGCGATATCCACAAGCATCAGAAGGTCCAGTATCCACATGCGCTGTTCTGTGGGGCACCCATGCAGATGAACTTCGGCGACAAACCCGGCAAGGGTTGTTTGGTTTGGGAGATCCGGAGTCCGTTCGAGTATGTGCCGGAATTCATTCCGGTCCCGAGCCCAACGGAACTTCATGTCGCGTACCGCCTGGAAGATATCCCGCAGGGTTCGCCGCATTGGTGGCAACTACGGGTACCGGCGAATCAAATCCCATTGGCTCTACCGGATTGCGTGAAGGATATAATGCCGTTGCCTGTAAAAATGGAAATGCCTGGAGTTTCGGATACCGACGAGCCCACCGAGCGACCCGTTTTGAAGATCGATTACCGAGAAGGAGTGGTGGACTTGTTGGAGACCGCACAATATAAGGCAACTGAAATCTCGGCCGTCATGGCGGAGATCGAAACCGTTCGGATGGAGGCGTAATGGCAACGATGGGTTGGATCGTTACGGCGGGGGAGTATTCAGATTATCACGTAGTGGGAGTCTTCTCGACTTGCAAGAAGGCGGAAGCTTTTCGTCTTCTCTATCTAAGGCAGAATCGGACTGCCGAGGTGGAAGAGGTAGAGCTGGACCCCATTTATAAGCCGCGCAAGGAAACTTCCTGGGCATCAGGGCCCTTGTTCCACACGGAATATCCGGTCGAAGTGCGGGACTGCGGGTCGGGCCTAGCGGTTCTAGAGCTATCTAGCTGTTATTTGACAGGGTCCGGAAGAATCATAACCCTCGGGATTTGTTTTGGCCGTAAGGTGGATGAAGCTACCGCACTGAAAGTTTTTTCTGAGAAGCGGGCGCAATTTTTGGCCGCCAACCCCCACATAACGTCTGACGCTGCCCTCGCGGGTGCTATCCGGGGAGCGTATGATCCCTCGACCTTCTTGAAACAGGAGGCACCTCCGCCGTCTCTCAGCGGGGCCACTGGATTCTTAGGGCCACGCGAATGAGTGGAGGTATGATGAGCGACCTTAGACAGGAATTCCACGACACGTTGGAGTGCTACCACGCGCAGTGGCGGAATGCGGCGTTGGACGAGGCGGCGGGCATTTGCGACCTCATTTGTAACGAAGCCTTCTTCACGAAGGTTCCACAGCCCGGAGCCATGAGTGCGGCTTTCAAGATCCGCGCACTGAAGTCGGACCCGAAGGCCAAGCCAGCAGTGCGTCCGTCCGGAGACACGAACCCACCGGGGGCTTGCCTGTGAGTCGCTGTTACGATGGATGCTCGTGTGCGTTATGTGTAGAGTTCGACACGGTCCAGGTGCTTCGGTCCAAGCTCGATGCGATGGCCGCAGAAAACAAGCGTAACTATGACAAATGGTGGGACTACGAGCAAGAGTATATCCTTCCTTGTTTTAAATGGGCGAAAGAGTGCGGTATCGACCTTCCTGCGCTCGTGAGCGAGGCGAAAGGGAACAGCACTGTTCGATTTTTTGGGGCTTTGCGAGATAAGATCGCCGAACTCCGCGCCTACAAGGTCGCCGCGCTTGAGGAGAATTTGAGATTTAGGGCGGCGCTTGAGGAAATTATAAGGTTTCCTTACAGCAAAGATCACTCTTCGAGAATCGCCCACGAAGCACTGAGGGGAAAGTCATGACCTGCGAAGCATGTGGTGAAGACGCAGGGTGGGAAACTATTGAACGACTTAAAAAGGCGCTGTCATGAGCACCCCCAAGACAACGATCGACTGCGGAGACAACAGCTGTCATTTTAGTCCTAACGTATCCAAAGGCGGACAGCGAACCAACGGGGGGTGCCGGTGCTTTGCAAACGCCGGATTCCCTAGGTCTTCCATCGCTTCTGCCTATTTAATGCTGCCGGAGTTGTTGCGTCTACGGGGCGAACGCGACCGACTACAGGAGCGCCTCAAGACCGCCGTTCAGTATCTCCGGGAAGGCAAGATTCGCTTTACGCCCGGCACGACTAATAGTTTTGTGGATGATTTCATTGCCGCTTATGATGCAGAAGAGCCGGGCCTTTGAGTACGGCCGTCTACCGAACCCTCGGAACAGATTGGTGCCGAACCTGCCGGGGCAAGTGGCGGGCCAGCCAAATTCATTATTCGGCTCCAGGCCTACAGTGGCATTGCTTGGGATGCATGAAGGTCTGTGAACGCTGCAGTTGCTAACCACCAGTAGGATGCCGCGATATGCTAAGACAGACATCCCTCCAGGCCTACGAAGAAATTGAACGCTCCGGCACTTTGGGTCGCCTACAAGGCATAACGTATCGACTTCTATATAAAGACGGACCCCTTACGGCTCAGGAACTTTGTCAGGCCGGGGGCCACGCGGGTTTATGGAAACGCCTGTCAGAACTAAAAGAGATGGGGGTAGCGATCGAAGTAGGCGAGAAAGTCTGCCGTGTGACGGGACACATGGCGATATTATGGGATGTTACCGCCGACCTGCCCAGACGGATGGAGATTAAAACTCAGGAAAGTTCACGCCACCGGATCGCGCGTCTGGAACAAGAAGTTGCCCACCTAAAGAAGGTAAATGAACGGTTACGGGAAATGATAGAATCAAGTCGGTAGAGGGCAGAGGCACGGGAATGACTAAGTTTCAGTCGGCAACGCAGTCGGGACCGTCAGGGGGACCGGATCGGCTGGCTTCTGCTCTCGTTGCGCATTCCGGGGCTCTGAGAATTGGTTGGCGTAATCGGACGACCAGAGCGCCCCGAAGTCCGGAATATCGAAGCTCCACGAAGGATACCGGGGATCGATGATGTCCCCGACGCCTTGCTTCAATAACTTGTATAGGCTCGGGTACTTGGTCCAGGCTGCCGCCAAGGCTTTTCGTTCCATCCCTGGATCGTCTCCGGGCTTCCGAAACCCGAACTTCTGGTAGAACCGGATCAGCTGGTCGGCCGACATTTTTTGATCGCCCGCGCCCAACGGGACCGCATCGAGCCGCAGCTGGATGCCGGTCCGGTCGGCCAACTCGGTCAACCATTCCATCACATCGGACCCGTGGCCCTGCCGGGGTTCCTGCACGACCATCATGTCGATCCAAACCAAATTCGATTCATCCCGGCATGGATTCAACTTCAACGTGACGCGGTTCTTCCAAGACCGTAAGTTCCCCGCCATAGGGGTGGTCCCGGCCTCATAGAGCTTCATTAATTCCTTCGAAGATCCCACTCTTGAAAGGTAAGCCGGATCGATCCTCGGGGCTTAAGAAAAACAAAAGGCACCCCTTGGGGTGCCTTATGTTGCTTTTCCTGCGGGGGAAGTCTTATTTCTTTTTCACCAGCTGCTTAGCATATTCTTTCGATCCGAACGCTTCCTCGAAATACTTCTGAAGCTTGGCCGATTCATTAGGAGCCTTCTCGGCCGCCTGCTGCATCACGTCCAGAACAGCTTCTTTCGCCAGAACCGTATCCTTGCCATCGACCAAGACCTTGTAGCCGCCCCGGATAGCTTCCTGGATGGTCGCCGTAACGATTTGGCCGTATCGGTAGGCCTTCACGACATCGCCCTTGCCGAGCCAGTCCTTAGCGACCGCTAGGCTCGCGAGACTGATGTTGGGGGTGTCGGTGACGAACATCCGATTGCGGCGAGCCGCAATGATCTGATCGATGTTCTCTTTGACCACTCGGGCCAAAAGCTTTTTGCCGTCTTGGCCTTCTTTGACTTCCCACGCATCCTGGAGCTTGTTGTCCAGGTACATCATTCCGGCCATCACGGGCGTCATGGCGGATTTGTTTTCGGCATCTTCAATCGGCCGGGTCGCGACCGCAAGCTGCGCGATCACCGAGATGGCCTGCGGCTTGATCGAGCAACTCGACATCACCGGAACGATCTGGCCTTCAAATACTTTCGCAAAGTATCGTTCGACATCCACGCCGGAAGGCTTTCCAAGTTTGGGTTCAAACTCCAGCAGAACGTGCGCCGAAACGGCGTCGAGCTTCTGGAAGTCCGCAATCGAAAGATCCCCGCGTACGCCCGTGGCGTACCCAGCAATCACCTTCTCGTACATACGTCCGACGTTCATGCCCGTCTCCTGTGGGTTTCAAAACCTATACATCCCAATAATAACCTGTTCCGTTGCACCTCTAACTCAGTGCGTCAGGCGGGTATCAAATCGTATGCTTGAGCATCCATGGCTCCCACTTCGCGGCCGAGGTCCATGGTGGTGGTGAAAACAAGTTTCGTGCTTCCGGCTACCGGGGTAGCGGCGAGGCTATTCGTCAAACCGGGGATTCCCGGCTGGGATACGGAAGCTCCCCGGGCGGCCGGTACGGCGGGAGCGACCGGCACCACCGTAGGAATCATGGCAGCTCTTTTTTTACGAGCCGCCTCGATTCCAGCCCGAACATTTTCTTCGCCGGTTTTTAAGTCTGCTGCTTCCTCTTCCTTGGAAGCATTGAAATCCATTGTGAGCTTTTTGTCCCATCCGGTGGCTTCCAGAATGGCGCGTGTAGTTTCGTAAGCAGCCAATCCGGTCGAAACCAACGCTCCGGCTCTTCCGGCTCCTCCGACGGAACTTAACGCAGCAGCAGCCTTAGCAGCCGCCCCCGATAGTGCCGCCATCACCACTTGAGACCTACCGGTCGAAAGAACCAGCGCCCCCATTCCCGTCACCAATGCCCCCACGGGGGTATCGAGTTGTTTGAATAGAGTCGTGATCGGATCGGCCGCCGCCGCTACCGCCGCCGCCCCGGCTTGTTTATGGATGGCTTCTCCCGCCGCCGCCGCAACTCCCGTATCGGAAAGACCAGCGGACTGTTTATCATAAATGTCCGCCATGCCGGTATTGCCCGCTGCCCGTGCGGCATCGGCTTTCTTTTTTAAAGCATCCGATTCGGCATCACGGCGGGCTTTCGCTTGTTCTTGGTCCCGCCCGATCTGTTCCTTATCGGCCTGCTCCTGCAGGCCTTTCACCAAGCCCATTCGATCCACTTGATCCTTGGCATAATACTCGGACAACTGGTCAACGCTGTCGTGCTTCAGTTTGAATTCATCTTCCAGTTGTTTTCTAACCCGATTGGCCTCTTCTTCGTTCCCGTCTTTTTTAGCTTTCTGCAGCAGATCATTAAGACTCACCAGCTTGGCCGCCGATGCTTCTTGTTTATCGGCTGCCGCCGCCTGATCGATCAACGCCTTCTGTTGCAATGGATCGGCGATTCCGTAGACGGCTTCAATGACGGTCGAGGCACCTTCCCCGGCGTTACGAATCAATTCCCGCATCTGCTTATCCATGGCACTGATCCCGACGCCAGTCCCCTCCAGCATCTTCTGGATCAGCTTCTCTTTTTGAAATTCACCCATCGTGCTGCCCGCGATGCCTTTGATCTTTGCCGCCAGCCCCGGCTGTGCCTTCTCAAGTTCTTTAACGAAAGCAGGCCCCATTTCGCGGGCTTGTTTCAATAAATCTTTTCCCGCCATGATGCGGGTCCAGTTGGGTGCTTTGGTGGTCAATGCTTCGATATAGGTTGTGGCCCCTTTGAGCGCCTGCTGATAATTCATTCCTTGCTGCTGCAAATGAACCAAATTGCTAGTCAACATTTGACCCAAGAAGCCTTGGTCCTGCGCCGCCGCGTCCGATTCTTTCGAAATATCCATCAGGACTTTCGCCACGTCCCGACCGTTCACTACCTGCTGGCGCAGTCCTTTATTGGCGTTCTCGACCGACTTCTGCAACTGCTGCATCGTCTGGGCCGATTGGGTCGCGGTCCGGCCAAACTTCAACTGAGCCTCGATAAAGAAATCGGTCGCTTCGGTCGCCGACAACCCCAAAAGTTTCCCGAGCGATCCGGCCGCTAGGGTCAAATCTTTCATCCGCTCGGTAGAACCACCGGAGATCTTAGAGAATGACTTGAAGCTCTGATTGACCTCTTCTTGTGAGATCCCCAACAGCATCAGCTGCGACTGCGCAATCGAAACGTCCCGACCGTACCGGAGCGTCTGGGCCCCGATGGCCGCCATGTCGTCCCCGATGTTGCCCGTCATGCCGAGGAAAGAACCGGACTGAATCGAAATGTCCGCTACGTCGCGCGCCGCTTCCCCCATCTTGCGCATAGCGGCGTAAATACGTTCGGCCCCAAGCAGCTTGGTGAACTTGCTGCCCAGGCCCTCCATGATCTTACCGACGAAACTTCCGTCCTTGGCGATCTGGCCCATCAGCTTTTGCTGTTCGGCGCTCTGCTTCTTGGTAGTATCCAACTGGATGTTGGCCTGCGCGATGACCTTCTCTTGATCTTTGATCTGCTGCTTGGTGAATTTAAGCTTCTGCTCGTTTCCCTTGACGCCGTCTTTCTCTAGCTTCTTTTCCTCCTCTAATAATTCGAGGTGTTTTTTCTTTTCTTTCCCAAGAGTTTCCTCAGCTTTTAATTGCTCTAAAGTGACCTTGGCGATCTCTTTTAGTATTTTGGCAACCTTGGCGTAATCGAGCGCGACCTGCCCGGAAGCCTTAGCAGCCGCAGATGAATAAGCTTCCGCCTGTCCCTGCGCCGTCTTCATGGCGACCTGCAGGGCTCCCAGTTTGGCTGCCGCTACGGCTGCATCATCCGCCATATCTTTACTTCACCATAAAGTTTGCTAAGTTGCGCAGCAAGTCCGCTTGTGCGGACGGCTCCAGCCGAAAGTTGTAAATCAAATTCTTTAGATTCGTGACCTTACCGGTAAAGAGAAGCGCTTTGTCTTGATCCGACACCATCGCGGTCTTGTCGCTCAATCCTTCTGACTCCAGCCAATTCTGTAGGCTCTCTTTCAAATCCCATGGGTCTTGATTTCCGAATCGATCCAGTGGGATTGAAAACTTCAGGAATGCTGATTCATCCACCCGCTTGGTGCCTTTTTGTTTGGCGTACCAAAGCTCTCGGTCCAAAACTTTCGTTGCGTCTTTGAATCCAATTTTTTCTAATAATTGAGCTGCGACTTCCTTATCGCCCCCGTAGATCAATCGAGTCGTGTCGGGATCATATTTCAATTCGTCGATTTCTAATTCATGATCCGTCTTGATGTCCGACACAACCCGCTGGACCGTCTCGCTGGATGGGATCGTATCGGGACGGAAATATTCGATCAGATAGATCTCGAACTTCGCTTGCTTGGATGGGTCCCGGGGAGTCTTGAGGATTCGGTCCAATTCTTCTGCCGTCAGATCCAACGCGCCTTTCTTCAAAGGCCCGTGTAGGAGCTTTTGCCAGAAAGTCCCGTCCGATTGCTTGCCGCGCTTTTCGATCAGCTTGGCAATTTTTTGAGCCTGCTCAGAATCCGGCATACTCTTGAGGAGTTTTTTGAGATCCTGTTGGGCGTCCGGGGCCGCCAGGATACGGTCGAACTCGGCTTTAGAATCCGGATCGCAGCAGCCCAAGATATAGTGAAGGACTTGATTCGACATATACCCTTAAACTAAGGAGCCGGGGCCGTCGGGGCTTGTTTGTTCTTGAAAAACGCCATGAATTCATCCGGCGTAACTTTCCCCAGATCCACCACGACTTCGTTCTTTCCTTTTTGGTATTCGGCCGGGAGCGGCACGCCTTGGCCGCCCACCATCTTGATCAGGGCCTGTTGGAGTTCCGGTCGGAGCGCAAGCGTCAACGGCATCAAGATCGGATCAGCATCGAGGTAATCGCGGCCCTTACCGGCCCCGCCCCACTGCCGGATCTCGCCCGCCGTGAACTGGACTCCCAGGTAACGGGCGAAACTTTCCATTTTCTCGTGGTCGAGCTTCCGCAGATGGTATTCGAGGAAGTCCCGATCCATCGGGTCCAGCGCGGTCAGTTCGTCGAGTGGGCGGTGTGAAGCGGCCCAGATGTATCCGAGTTGGGCGACCGAAGGATCTTGGTCGGTCGCCCTTATGGCAAAGGGCCTCGGCGGACCTCAGCCGTCAACCCACGGTCATCCATCGGTACCGCATGCACCATACAGAAAACCGGAACCCCGGCCTCGACCTTCCGGTCAAATTGCTCCGCGCAACCCTCCATGGGACACGTAAAGGTCCGGAGCTTCGGGTCCATCGAACTATGAAGTTCGATCCCCTTGAACTTCGCGTTAAACGCTTGCGCCAACTTCTTGCCCAAATCCGGGTTGGCCTGGAAACCTTTGAGGCTTTCGATCGTCGGGGAGCCGTTCAGGACTTCAAAGAATGCCTGGGCCGCTATCTCGCGCTGTTCCGAGGGAACTGTCCGGAAATCCCGGAAGGTTCCTTCCGGCACCAGCCCTAGGGCTTCTACCAACGGGAGGCCTTCCACCAGTACGGTGCAGGCGGCAGCGGTTGAATTGGAGAACGCCACATCGAAAGCATGTTGGCCGAACGATTGGGCTTCCAATAGCTTTCCCCATACCCAAGGATGCATGGACGCCGGGGGTGGCAAAAGCCCAAACCGGATCTCTTCGATCGTGACTTCCTCCGGCTGTAGCCGTTCCAACGATAACTTCTCCCGCATTCGCCGCAGGATCGGGGTATCGATTGTCTTGGTCGGCGGGGGCGTCGGGGGAGTCAGGAAGGGTTTGGCGGCCGGGGCGGGCGGCAATGCGGCTGCTTCAGTCTTCAAGACTTCGGCTTTCGCTCGGGCCAGCTGGGCTTCCAGGAATGCGATCCGGTCGGCCGAGTCCAGGGCTGGTTCGGGGCTCGCCATCCGTTCCGCTTCCGCCTGTAGGGCCACGAGTTGTTCGGGCGTCATGTTCTGTTCCATCCGCTGTACCTTTCGTTCAAGCTTTCGATCCGGCTGGCTCGCAAGCAATTGCTCGACCGTAATGCCGCGCTCTGCCGCGATATCCCGCAGAGCCATTTCGTTCAGTTCCGGGTCATACGCGCCAGGACGATTGTTCGCCACCGGGTCTTCAGCCCGCTTGGGTTCAATCTTGTATTGATGCAATTCCGATTGTGGGATCACCGGGAATGGGCTCGCAACCCCCCCGGGCCGAGCGGGCTTGTTGGGCGTAGGGGGCCGGGGCGGATTGTCCCGCACCTGAATGGCTTCTCGGCCACCAATGATGCGGGTTTCGGGATCTTTCATCTTATCCTAGCCTCCAACTTAACGACCGATTCTTCCAAAACTTCCAAAATGCTCCAGTCCCATACCCGCAGGGATGAAGTTGCGGCCAGTCGGTTGGGAAATAACAAATGAAGCCGCCAATCCCCGTGATCCTTAAAAGCTCCAAAGATACCATGTGGTTCCGATAGTTTAGGTACCAGGATGCTCAGAAGCCGGACCGCAATTCCGCCGTCGATTTCGAGCGCTTTCCGTGGGTATAGCAGACACGACGCGGTCGTTTCGTTCCGACCCATCAGCCCCACCTCTTCTAATCCATCCGGACTGGCTTCCGCCTGCACCCGAACCCGAACTTTCTGGATCGCCGCCATCCCCATGGAATACTTTTACCAACTACATCGTCCTTGCCCGCCAGGCAAAGCAGCCTTATAAGGGCCCGGATGAAACCAAAGTTAAACTTAAACGCAAAGCTCAGTAAACCCCGCCGCAAGTATCTGGGCAAGCTTTGGAACCGACTATGGCGATCGAATTGGACTAAACAGGAACAACTCGTCATATTGGATCATTTGATGTCCCGACGGGCGGGCAAAGTTGGTAATCGTTGATTGGACATCGGAAAAAAGATCGGAAGATTCCGCCTTCCAACTCGACCTAACCCCACAAAACCACTGCGCTACGATCGGCAGAAAGATCGGCTAATTGAGACCCAGTGTAATCAGCGGGAGGTTGGGAGGTCGTAAAAATCGTAGATAGATCGAACAGAGCGCAAGATAAGTACGCCTTATTTTTAGGTCGATGGCCACTCCGCTCCCCCAAGCCCCCCGAATCCTCACGCGCGGCGAGCAGCACCAGTTCCGCGTCAAGTTTTTTGCCGATTCGGCCCTGACGACCCCATTGGTCCCGCTGGACCCTACCTACCCGGCCTATTCGATCAAAGCCCCCGACGGGACCGAAATCCAAGCGGGTGTCGGGACCCTGGTGGCACCGGGCGAATACAAACTCGATTTTCTGGTCCCGAAGGATGCTCCACTCAGCTACTTCAACCAAACGCCCCAACAGTTCAACGACAAGGGCCAAGGGATGGAATTGTCGGCGGATCATTCCCGCTACCGGATCGAATGGTTCATCGTTACGGCCGAAAACTTCCAGGTCCGAGAAGTCGATGAGTTCGATGTCCGGGACCACGCCGTCACGCAATCCAAATCCAGAGAACTCAAGTATCTGACGATGGCGGGCGATCCGCTCCGCATCCTGTATCGCGATACGGTCTTGCCTTACAAGGTCACGATGCGGCTCTACCTACGGGGCTCAAACGGTGCGCTGTGCGAGGAAGTGTTCGATTCGAGCCAGCCGGTCGGCAGCCAGGGCAACGTCCGGTGGGCCAAGGACGGCGATAGCTACGTCATCTACTACGATATCGCCGAAGGCAACACACAAGCCAATACGGCCTACGTGATTCTGTGGACCATCATGGAAACCCCGTTCTCGGTTCCCGAGACAGAACACCAAATCATTACGGCCATCTCGATTAATGCGTTGCCGTTGATCACGAGCTTGCGAATGTTGATTGACCGGTTTCAGAAGAGACTGGGTAGGGTCCAGGCTTTCGAAGACAGTGATCTCCTCGAATACATCAGCCAAGGCCTTAGGCTGGTGAATCTCGGATATCCGACGACCAACTACCCATTGGATTCGATGCCGGACATACTGATGTCGTTGGTTCTGCTGGCGGCCGGTTGGTACGGCCTGCAGGCCCAATCACTCCTGGAGAATGATCTGCAATTCAATTTCTCCGGACAATCGGTAACTTTGTCGGTCGATCGTCAATCGGGCCTCGACGCAGTCGCGGGCCGGATGATGGAGATGTTCAATACTCAAATTGGACCTGCGAAACTCTCGTTGGTCCGCAGGGCCCAGGGAGTCGGGACGGTCGCGGGCCGAGCGTACAGTTACCGGCGGATGTACAATTTCGTATATAAAATTGATTCGGTACAAAGTAATATGCTGCTCAAAACCATCTCGGCTATTGGGCTTCTGTAGCGGTATCCGGTGTGCTAAACTAGACTCATGCTCTGGTTTACCTCCGATCTCCATTTTGGGCATGAAGCCGTCATCCGGTACGCCAACAGGCCCTTCACCGATTTGGCCACCATGCACGAAGCATTGATCACGAATTGGAACCAGCGGGTCAAACCGGACGACACGATCTACGTGGTGGGGGATCTGGCGCTTTGTCGCTTCAGCGATTTTGAGCCGCTAGCCCAACGTCTACAGGGTCGGAAGTTTTTGATTCAAGGCAACCACGATCATTACTCGCTCGCCCAGTATGGCCGGGTGGGCTTTACGGTCCTGCAGGAAGCCAAGTTGAAGCTGGCGGGCCGGATGGTGCGGTTGTCACATTATCCGTGGGCTTTGCCGTGGTGGAAGCGTCCATTCGCTTATAAATCGGAGCTACGGTTCATGGAACTCCGGCCGCCTCGGGTGCCGGGCGAGATCTTGATGCACGGCCATACCCATCAGCGATACCGGACTACTCAAGATGGACGGCTTCACATTGGGGTCGATGCGTGGGATTATCGGCCGGTGTCGGCGCGAGAAATCGAATCGCTTTTGAGCCAGATGGGTAAAGGCTAACCTGGGTGGGTACTGGGAGTCACGAACCAGTCCCGAGATCAAGTGTGGCATTGGGTAGGTCGGTCTTGGCAAACGCCAGGCCAAAGGGAATGCGGAGCAAGACCGCTGACGGAAAGTAAGTTCCCAAAACCGAGAGTAAACGCCGCGAGAGCCTGCCCGTTTTAAAGGAATCCCATGACCCAGTTCAACGCCCCGTTAGTCGCTGCCCTCCAACAGTCTCTACCTCGGGGATTCCGTTGGTTTCCAAAAATTAAAGAATTCAAACGGGACCCGGATGGTCTCTCGGAGTACCTGCGGTTTGAATTCAAACGACATTGCCATCGGCAGCACAAAAAGCGGTTGGCTAAAAAAATCATTGCTCGGGGCGGTTACAATCTCAAGACTTCCCTGACGGTCGAATATCGGTCGGCCCGTATGTACCATTTCGGAATGGTGATGGCGGAACCTATTTTGGATGCGCTGGATCGGCCGGGGTTCGCGCGCCGTATTCTGCCCGTAACGAGTTCCTCGCCGCAACTGTCCTGAAAGGGGCTTTGATCCCTCAGGGCGGGCGTAGCTGTTCTAAAAAAGACCCTTAGCGCAAGATGGCGGCATTCCCTAGATTAATTGCGTATAGACCTGGGCTATTACATTGTACATTTCCGCTCAAATAGCCCAGGTCGATTGCGTATTTAGCGATTCACTAGGATTCGTGCCAACGTCGGATACCGCACCGGATCAACCGACGCGGTGGTCTTGATGAATTCGAATTCCTTGATCGCGCCCTTCAGAGTCGGGGCGACCCGATAGGCTCGGTGGGTATTGCAGCCGTACCAAGTCTTGCCTTTCACTTCGGCTTTCCAAACAGCGGGAGTTTTTTCGCCATCGGGTCCATGGTGCCAGACCGCTCCGGCCTTCATGACGGCGTCCCGTTCTTCGGGCGTCAGTTTCTTTTTGTTGTCCTTAAGGGTTTTGAGTTCGGGAGCCGCCAAGACCACATGGGCCAACAGGGCCGTGGCGGCCGGATCATCAAACTCGGGGTCCAATAATCCCAAGATTTCCTGGATGACGGCCAGCGGGAGATAATCGAACGACCGGGTATCTTCCCATACGGGTTGGCCGGGCTCGGGTCTGAACGTTCCTTGGAAGCCGCCTAAGTATTCGGAGTCGCCATTTTCCTGAATGATCCAGAGATCTCCTTTGGTTCCATAATCTGCCAAAAGGTAGTAGGCGTCTTCCAGGATGGCTGGGCTAACGGAGAAGGGTGGCATCCGGCTGGGTTTGGTCGGCTTGCCCGTACCGGTCGGAACCAGTCCCGATTGTTTCATAAACTCCAGGGCGTTTTTCAAGTCATCATCTGAAGGCGGTTTCGCCGCCAGGACTCGCGCGAGCGCCGGATAGGCCGAGATCGATTTACGAAACTTTTCTTTTTTTGCGTCCCGGGCTTTCAGCTTTTCGACCTGTTCCCGCAGGCTCCCGGGCCGGAGGGAAGTTTGGGGAATAGGTTCGCCATTGACCCTGATGTCGCCTTTGATCTGAATGGTTCCGGTGATTTCCATATCGAGAGAATCCAGCCTGAGATCGCCCCCCACCGTAAGCCCCTGGGGCAACTGGGTAATGGGGGTGCTGGAGAGTTCGAGATCGCCCTCGACCTGGAGCCCCTGTGGCAATTGGGTAA
>Ga0315284_10006728_pt1 | contig 16377 bp, 14 predicted proteins | sample YL17G09_16_MG_FD_203696 | JGI IMG/M metagenome (GOLD analysis project Ga0315284, IMG submission 203696) | Sediment microbial communities from Yellowstone Lake, YNP, Wyoming, USA - YL17G09_16 | ecosystem: Environmental > Aquatic > Freshwater > Lake > Sediment | place: USA: Wyoming | collected...
GGCTGTACGCTGTATAGTACTCCATTGAATCGTACATCAGGACATGTGCCCGCAGGTAGCCATCCACGCGGGGTGGCATACTTCTCGAACGCGCTGTTGGGGTTGAGTGGAATGATCGTCTTTTGTGCCTCTGCACCTAGAAACGTTTCCAACACTGAGCCTCCTTGTATGCTGTGCCTACCCATTATCCATCTAGCCAGCACCTCGTCTACCTCGAAAGTAATCCAATCGGGCTTAGGCCCTCCAGTGAATATACACACTGCGATTATATCGGGGTCTTTACAGAGCTCTGTGTCAAACCAGGCCAACTGAGCCTGGTACTGCTCTCGCGATACGGAGGGTGTGATAGCTTTCCATCCACATCCGTCCTGCCCTGCACAGCCCCCATCCAAGCCGGCCTCGGTTACAAGGATCGGTGGCACGCGAACACCCTCTGCCCTGAGCTTAGCTATAATTGGCCTATGGTGCAGAGCGAAGTCAGCCTGGTTGTTTGACTGCATGGTCGGCGCGGAGTATAGGTGCATGCTCATGTAGTCAGCTTTGAGCATTGATTCTCTAAACAGCATGATCTGCTCCACACGGGGCCAGGTTACTCCAAACGTCCCAGAACAGTACAGCAACCCCACCCCGTGCATGAGATCAATCATCCGAGAGTCGAAGGCAGCAAACGCTTTTACGAAGTCAAGGTTACTCATCGGTTGAGGCTCGTTAGGCCCTTGCCACACCTTGATCCAGGGGCTCTCACGAAACTTGGGCAGGCATCTCTGGAAGTACGCTTCAGCACCAGCTGCCCCCCTAGCGACATAAGTACTGTTGATAGTGTTATCGAAGTCTAACCACAGTCTACCAGCGGCCTGTGATCCTGGCCAAAGGTTATCTCTGCCGGGGTCCATGACAAAGTGCCACGGTGTATGGATCTGGTTAGCCCAAGTAGGGGTAGTTTGCCAATGCACAGCCAACTTGGACGAGACCGGCTGTACATACTGCATGTTGTAGTAATGATTCAAGATCTCCGTGTAGGAGCGCCCCTGCTGTGCCAACACCCGCGCACCCTGCTGGCACAGGCCCTGCCTGTGCCCATTCACCCCATACCCCGCGCCTGCACAGGGACAGGCCGTTGGCTTTAGCCACGGCCCCCAATTACTCAACGTTTGCCCACCGCAAGAGGCACTAAAGTACATGGGCCTGATCACACCCTGATACGTGCCCACTACCCCGGCTGTGGCCCTGACCGCTTCGTCTGTATGTGCAGTAGCGCTCCCAGGACGATATACCTGACTACGTTCATCATCTGCGAGTATCACGCTCCCCTGGGCCAATGCGTAAGTCCTTGCTGCAACGGCCTGTGCTTTGAGTTCCTCCATCGGCCACGATGCAGGAGACTCGTTAGGCACGACACACCTGAGATAATCCTCAATGTCAAGCGTTAGCACCTGTCCTGTTGCTGTAATTCTCACTCTTATGGTGGGCATAACGTGCCTTCTTTCACTGTGATCACCGACCGATGATCATTCCAAAGTGCTCTCAAAACCACTGGGGGAGCCTGTTGTAGATAAAGAAGTAATATGCTAGTATTATCAGGCTCCCTACAAGGATCAACATGAAGAGTGTCATTAGCACATCAATGATGATGCTCAGCACCCTTCCAGCTGCTGACACACTACTCCTTAGCCTGCATAGCCAGTACAACCTTCTCGATACCGTGCGTTACATCGTACAGGTTCATGGCGATCAGCGCGGCAGTAATGCCCTGCACAACTTTCTCAAACCACAGTGCAAATACAGGGTTCGTCAGGGCGATCTGGTTGCATATGGACAGTGCAATGCCAACGATCAAGGCCGCAGGGATAGCGAACGCTGTAGGCATTTTCGCCATCTTGAGCAAGTCCACAATGGTCTTGATCCAAAACGCACCCGCTACTCCAAAGATCACCAACTCAGTCATGTTACCTCCTCATGCTACCTCGTCATAAATGACCACTTTAGCCTCACCCAGTTTAGTCGGTGTGGTCTTGATAGTATCGTCGGGCCAGGTTATCTGTACTTCTGCATTGTACTCACCCGGCTCGTTGGCCGTGTCCTCTGCAGTCCAACGATATGTTACGATACCGTCTGTACCATCACCCACTACATCAACATCCTCATCAACTATTGCAGTCTCATCTGTCATACCACAGTGAAACTTGATCTCAGATGCCTCACTAACATCAATAGCCGAGTCGTCATCATTCGTCAGGTATATCGTCATAAGCTGGTTTGCATCGTTATGTTTGATCTGGTAGGTTCTAGTTGTCATATCTAGTGCTCCGATAGACCTATATGTTCAGTAGCATCTTCAAATCCGACGTGTACTATCGCACCGTCAAACTCCATATGCTGCACATCACTATCAAACTCTACGTGCACGCTATCTCCATCGAAGCCCAGGTGCACAGGGGCCTCCTCGAATCCGATATGATAAGGAGTTAATGTCCAAGGCAGCCTCAGCAGGATTGCTGTAACAACTGCTATGCCATATGCTGTACTACTTAAAGCTACGTGATTCTTCAGGAACGATGCGCTTGTTGTATTGCCATCAGATGTTCCAACAAGTGACCACAAAGCCTTCAGCGCGATGTGGACTGTTGACTCACCACCGCTAGATCCAAAGAGCGCCACCCTCAGCTGCACAGCCCCCTGTGCTGTGCTCACGCAGGCTATCTGGGTCTGCAAGCCCCTTCGAGGGCTCATCAATACCGCTGCTGTCGCGGAACCAGTAACAAGGGCAACTAGTGCCCTTCGTACACCCACTACCGCAAGCGCCGAAGCTGCGGATGCAGACGATCCTATGAGGCTCAGCTTGCAACTTAATGACGCTTGACACTGTGAACCTCCTGCACTTGAACTCGCTAGCGAACGAGTGCAAGTAAGAGCGCTCGATACAACTGCTGAGCCGGCACTTGATCCTCTCAGCACCAGTACGGCAGAAATCGCACTAACTGCGGTAGCTACGCCATCGGAGTCTCCAGCGAGCTCTTTTGCCTGCTTACTCAGAGCACTTATGACTGTCGCTGCACCGTCTGATGTGCTAACTAGCACCCATCGTACAGACATGGCAGCAGTGATGGTGGCTACGCCAGCAGCGCTCGCAGCAACGCCTCTGACTCCCAGTAACACAGCGACTGCGGTGGAGGCCCCACTCGCAGAGCCTACTAAGGACTGATAACGTGTTAATGTACTCTCGGAGGTCGCTACACCATCCGTTGTACCTACCAGAACACGAGAACCACCGAGTACAGCTTCTGCAGTTGACAGACCATCCGATGTGCCAGCTACTGGTACAGGGCCACCAGTAATTACCAGACTAAGAGTGCCTTCCGCTGTCGCTACTCCCGCAATACTACTAGCTAAGGGACGTAGCTTAGTAAGCGCACTCACTGCCGTAGCTATGCCTGCGGTTGATGCAGCAAGTCCTCTAACTGGATGCAGTAGTCCGTTGACCCACGTCTTGCCAGCTACGACGCCTGCGTGCACTTTGTAAACGTGCCGTGGGTGGTGCGTTATCGAGATCTTGATATTCGAGACACTGATGTTTGGTGTGGTGTCAGTTACTGCTACACCGTATGCCTGTAATGGATTAGGCCCTGTGCCATTGACATCAGCAGGCGTCCATGCTAAACCTGTGTTAGGGTTTAGAGTCCACGTATCGGAGTAGTTGTCATAGCTTGTTGTCGGCTCACGTCCTGCGGCATCGTAGAAAGTGCCATTGACCTTAAGCGAGCCACCAATGTTAGGAGTTCCTACTCCTGCCGCTTTCTTAGCACGAAAGGTAACAGTTACCTTAATTAGCGCACTGTCGCTGGGAATAGATGGCGGCGGGAACAGGAACATCTGTCTGCTAACAGAACCTAGTGACAAGCATGTAATGTAGTCATCGTCACTGGGAGGATCTTCATCAACGCACCCGTAGTACGTTGTTCCCTCCGACATTATCCATTCGCCTATCGTCTCGTCATCGTCGAATGGTGATATAATGACTTCTTCTTCGAAGAACGCATCAACGGTGGCTACACCACTGGACGTACCCACAAGAGTATGCGCAACAGTCAGGGCACTTGTAGTAGTAGCAACTCCATCGGTTGCTCCAGCAACGATCTGCGTCGTTATCAGGATATCTACTTCAATGACCAGTTGTGAAAGCCTAGCCGCAGCATCGGTAGCCTCAACATCCGCCTCGATGATAAGACTACTAAAGTTCATCACACCATCGGTGGCGTCTATGTCGGCTTCTACAACTGCCTGAGTCACCTGTCTTGGCTGATCGGTCTGGAGAACGTCAACTTCAGCTACAACCTGAGTAACTCGGTGCACGCCTGAGTCAATAATCGCACTTGTAACTGTAGCTACTCCAGCTACCGTTCCTCCAACAAGTTTCCATTTGTTAAGGTGCAACGCCCCCGTGGTAACTCCTATACCATCAGAGACGCCCGCTACTTTGACTGTCTCTATCTCTAGGACACCAGTGCCGTCCTCAAGCAAATAGCCATCAACCGCACTGGTCTCCAGTAGATATTTAGTCACGTCAGCTCAACTTTACAAGCTCTAGATACGAACCTTGCATAGCATGGCAGACCAGCAATGCAAGCTCGGCCTGCATCTTAATCTCAAGATCACCGGATACCGAGCAAACAAAGAACCCTTCAAGAGTGGCAATCATATCCAGGTTGATCGTGTCAACACTGACACTAACTGCCCCGATGAGCGTGTTCTTTGTTCTGGATCCCTGAGATTCATATAGGTTGCCCGTAGCTGTATTGGCTATTTCAGTAGCAGCGTTGTTTGCAGCAGAACCACCTGTTGTTGACTGCCTCTTTTCTACTACGAACTGCGTTAGTGTGCCCGTATGGTTTACCGCAAAGCCGACCCCAGTTGTAACAACGTGCGTTTGGTAGACGATCTGGGCCTTGAAGTAGAACCTGCCTGTGCCGGTAGCGGTAATGGTCATGACCGTTACCAGGCCGACTCCTGTGATATCACCTGAGTCGGCAGCCAGCACCAGTTGCGTTGTATATGGCCCTGCTGCCACAGTCGCAGCCGCAGCACGAGTGACGAGAAAGTCACATATCTGCTGGAGGGTTAGCTTTTTCGACGCCCCTGCCTCGTTGATGGCAAACTCATCGGCAGCGAGAGCCACCGAAGCGGCAGTAAGAGCACTGATCTTGGTGTCAGCGATGGCACACCTCCAATCCCAAAGCCCTAGTTACCTCACAACAGCACCAAACTCCATCGCATTAACTCTGTCAATCGTCCAGGCTACATCAGGCTCATCACCTGGATCAAGCTCAAAGATAGTCTGTACAGTCTTTGCTGAGACATCCAAACCTACAGGATCCCCCTGTGCATCTATACCATTAGAGCGCACAAGGGCAGCTATCTCACCCTCTCCCGCTGCTAGTAGGCTCCTGAGTATCACATTAACACAGGCAACCGCGCCCGTTGCAGGAGTAACATTACCACCAACAAAGGTACTCTTCTGGTCAATCACTGAATCCGAGATGTAGTCAGTATCACTGGGAGGTACTTCGTTCACGCACTCGAAAGGATCTCCCACAGAGGCGTGTAAGTCGGCATACTCTCCTGGCCCTGTTGGCAACTTAGGATAAATACCACCTCTACCTATCCAAGAGTTATTAACTACCCCGGCGCTGTCGTTGATCGCGATGTCATCTACAAAGCCAATGAAGCCACGCTTGGTTGCGCCAGACATAACCATCCCAACAACCACTGATCTAGCCCCTACTACAGCCGTAGCTTTCGTATCATCAGCGGGAATAGATATGTCAGTCATACCGTCTATCTTAACTATACTTGCGCCTGCAACGCCATCATCAATCAAGATATACCACTCGATGCAACACCACTGGTTCAGCGGGATAGAGTGGGTGCCCGTGCTCAGCACAACACCGCTCCATACACCACGGATAACGGACATCAGAAAGGTTTCATACTGGAAGCAGAGACAGACCTGATTGCCACCCAGATTGTCTCTTAACTGGATCAAGTTGCATTGGGAAGGACTTGAATTATACGAAGCTGCAGTCAGATAGAGACCAACTCTGAAATAGAGTATGGTCTTGTCGCCAGGAAGATCAATGTTAGCCGCCTCTAATGAATCGATCAGGAAGGAGTAGTTCCCTGTGCGCTTTTGCGCTGCGCTTACAGTAACTCCCCCAACCACACTGGCAAAGACGTCCAATGATCCTGTCTCGGCTCCCAACGTTACCAACCTAGTCATCTGACCACCATCCCGGCTTCAAGTGCATTGACACGATCTATCGTCCATGCTCCTGTACCACCAGGAGTACCAGGATCGGTCTCGATAGTCTCCACGATTGTCTTATAAGACACATCTATACCAACATCTGCTCCCTGCCCATCCACACCATTTGAGCGCAGTAGTCTTGCAACATTTCTACTAGCAGCCAGAGATGCCGCCGCACGCAGGTTAGTCACGATGCAAGCTATGTTCCCTGTCGTAGGTACAAGATTAGTTAAAGCGAAGGTGCTCTTTTGATTCACAACAGCGTCGTACACATAGTCCGTATCACTCGCTGGTACTTCATTGATGCACTCGAAAGGATCTCCCTCAGAAGCATGTAGATCAGTATAGGTTCCCGGCCCTGTTAAAAGAAGGGGTACTACTCCTCCGCGCCCGATCCAGGAGTTGTTGACCGCGCCGGCGTCGTCATTGATGGCGAGGTCATCTATGTTACCAGCTAAACCTGTAGACGACCCACCTGATGCTACCCATCCAAGAACTACCGTCCTGGCTCCCGCCACAGCGGTAGCTTTCGTATCGGCGGCTGGGATCGTTATCTCAGGAAACCCGTCCATTTTGACTGTACTTGCTCCCGCAACGCCATCATCTATCTTGACGTACCACTCAATGCAACACCACGCATTTAGCGGTATAGTATTGACGCTTGTGCCCAAGATCGTACCGCTCCATGTTCCACGGATAACATGCAGAGTATATGTGGTTCTATTGAAACAGAGGCAGATTTGGTCACCAGCTGCGTTATCTCGTAAGTGTATCAAAGAACAGTATGTTGCACTTCCGGAGACACCAGAACCAGTTAAGTACAGACCCATGCGAAAATACAGGGAAGTCTTATCGGCAGACAAGGTGATGCTTGCAACGCCAGTGCTGCCCCCAGAAAACAGAAATGAGTAAGCTCCTGTTCTCTGCCGCGCAGTGCTGGCGGTAACTCCCGCGCCAACAGTGCTAAAGATCTCAGTTGATCCCGCCTCTGCCCCCGTCGTGAATAACCTGGTCATCGCTTAGTCCTCAGTGATAACGATGTCGTCAACAGCAAACTCAGCGGTATCGCCGATACCGATGGTCTTGGGAACCGTAATAGCGCCCCAGTAGAGTAGGTTACTTGCTCCACCGATTGCTGAATCGAGGATGCCAAACGCGACGCACTCACCCCACGACGCACCTGCCGTTGGGAAGGTAAACGCGATCTTGTTCTTCTTGGACCCGACAGTTGACTCCTTCCACGACACATCGTCGTTGTCCACTTCGACGCGAGCGTACAACGTACTACCTACTTGCGTGACCTCTGTGCCTGCTGCAGAATCACTAGGCGTCACCGTATACAGAGCGATATATACGTGAGCAAGCGGTGCAAACTCCCACGTTACCCCACCCAGTAGATGATTGAGAACCTTGTTTTCGAGATAGTTGCTTTTAGAACCCATTGTGCCTCCCTAAACTTAGCGCCTGCGGCGACGAGATATTTTACGAAGCGTCATGGCAAGACGAGCACGTTTGCCTGTAGTACCCTTCTTTTTGGCTGCGCTACGTAGCCAGCTAGACTTGATTCGCCCACTCTTAGTTACTGCGTGAGCCCTCCGTGCAGCGCGGGTTAATGCTCCCTTCCTTTTGATTGCCTTCGCAATCCACTTTGCCATACTCACCTCAACTTGCACTGACTATGGGCCTTGAGTACTTCTGCTCCACTGATTCACGGAAACTCCGCACAGTCTCCCGAATACTACTAGGATTGCTCCTGTGCCTTATAGCCATCATACCTTCCGTGTAGTCAGGCTCCATCATATCCTCATGCCCTCTTGCACTGTAAATCTCTGACAACGTAAGATCTCGTATAATATCGAGATCTTCATCCGGTATGGTCAAATAACCTTCCGCAGACGGTGGTATCTCCCCGCCACCCTCTATAGCCTCACTGAACTCGTGATTCATCGTATATACCACTCGTATATCAGAGGACTCCAAAGAGGGAACCTGCGTGAGCCAAATCTGCTTGCCTACGATCTTGTATCCACCACGCAGACGCTTTGCAGTCGCAGCTCTATTAATGGCTCTGATAACATCCAGTGAGGGCTGATGTGGTAGCACAGGGGGAAATGGGAGCATATCTGGTTCTGTTATAAACATCGCTTCTGGATCACCCACAGGCCACCACTCGATGCTCCTTATCCCCCTAGCATCATCAGGCCAGTCGTACAACTGCTCTCCATCCTCAATGGGAATGATCTCGATCTCCACAACCGGATTATAGCGACTGTAATATCTGACAGCCGCAGCGATAAACTGACGCAATTTTGCTCCTGAAGGAGGAGAAGACATCATCAACTTTACGCTGCTGGTAATATCTGTCAAGTCCATATCAGTCCTTCCCTGTTACATCGGCATAGATATACTGGTTATCTACACCGTAAGCACTAAACGTAGCGTTATAACCCCTCAGCAAGTCATAGATGTTCTCAGTACTGAATACTCGGCCACCCATCGTATACTTACCTGGGTAATTATCAGAAGGTACGGAGAATATGCACCGGCCTGCGAGCCCTAGTTGGATGTCAACCAGTTTAATGATGTCAACATCCGATGAGAGTTGCATAACGCCCTGACTGATACAGCACACAGGAGCTACCTTATCCAATGCAGCCTTCAGATCTAAAACTCCCTGCTTTCCCAAGTCAAACGGTATGACTTTTACGCTCCCACGTGGCAAGCGGCTCTCCAACGTCTTGCTGACCCTATCAACGTCGTCTATCTCCGCTACTGCATAGACCTTATAACCCATATCTACCAGGGTCTCGGCTAGCATCCCATCACCCACGCCGAAATCCAGAAGAGCGCTTTTCCTAACAAACTGCTTTTTGATATGTGTATAGAAAGTCTTGTGCTGCAATCTTGACTCGATGATCGTTCTCTCAGGCACACCACTAAAGTGACCTGCACTATCTGGTTCTACAGAATCTATAACATCCTTCAGCTGATTAGCAATAGCTATGCGCCCCCAAGCTCGTTGCAACCATACAGCGCCTGCAGCACCCTTCTTGTATGCAGCGTCACGGTTATGGTACATCCAGCGCATTGTCTCGATACAGTAATCCATATCTGGTATAGCCCACTCACCGCCAAGTGGACAGTCTTCGTACCTCTTGACAGGAATAGGATAGTTGTACTTGGTATTAGCAAGTTCTTTCAATCCTGAGCAGTTTGTGAACAGTGTTGGCAACCCTGTAGCCATAGCTTCGCGGGGTGGCATACCATATCCCTCTCCCTTAGTGGGAAACAGGTAGGCGTCGGATCTGCACAGCCAGTCATACATCTGTTGTATAGACCATGTACCATTAAACACTGAAACACGATCATCCTTCATAGCAGGGATTCTACCCTCCCCCTGTCCTAGGATGTTCAGTCGGGTCTTAAACTCCAACCTCACATCAGGGTATTTGTCTCTAGGAAATGCTTTAAGGAAACAATCTAGAGCCTCTAAGGGCGACTTTCTCCCTGTTAATGTACCGTGCATGGCGAAAGTAAAGGTGGGCTTGGCCTGCCGCTGCACAGGCCGGTAATAGAAGGGATTGATGATGATAGGAACTACCTCAATGCGCCGCTTGAAGAATGGAGAGAATATCTCCTTGCAGTAGTCACTTGGAACTATTAACATATCAACGCTGTTTGCACCTGCTCGCCAATCACTGCGATATTTAAGCGGTTGCGATGACTCATACATAGTGATCCCTATCTTATAGGGAGTAAGGAGCTCTGGAAAGGTAGTCGGGGTGGCCATGCACAGGCCCACACGGAGGGGCATGGGTACACCCCGACTTAGAAGCTTTACCGTTCGCTTGTCTAGACCTGCCGTAACAGACCACCAACAACTCTGTGGGTAGACCTGTACGCCAACGTCTAACAGTCCCAATACATACTGTTCGGCTGCACTGGCATATCCATCATCAATAGCAAAGGGACTCATCCATAACAAGTGTATCGAACCATCCTGCTTCCACAGATAGTCATTGATGTCACCCGTTGTCTCTAGGTCAACAGCTTTCTGTTGATGGAGCCTGATGGCGTCTTGGAATGGTACGTCAGTCCATATGTTCGGTATCAGCGTGATGTTCCCCGCTGGCCGACTAAGGATGCGTATTTTGTCAGTGCAGTTGCGAACTTTCATATTAGGATGCCAACTCCACAGTACTGTAAAGCTCAGGAACCACAAGCGCTGTGGCATGGCGGGTACGAACGTTTCGAGACCACTTGTCAGTGTTCTTGTAGACTCCGGTATCGGAATCATACTCGCCATAGACAAGCGGCATGGGGCCTAGCGGGATATATGGTGCATAGATGTATCCCGTATCAGTCTGGGTGCGTGGATAAGGGCCAAGAAGGATCTTGTTGGTATCTTGATAGGGAGAGCGGTAAACATCCCAGAATCCTTCAATACGACCAACCAACTCAACACCGAGCTGGATGCTCTGGCCACCCACAGATGGGCGATCAGCAGGCTTGAAGTCACTCATCTTGCGGATGAACTTGTAGGCATTGCGACCACACAGCATCCAATCCGCATTGCGGAAGCGGTAGCCGAAGATCAAGTCCTCGGAGTCAATTACCGCGTCAGCAAGTGTCTCATACCACTCCTTAGCAGTATAACCCTCATCCAGTGTCCAGTGCCAGTCGGCATTTCCTGCACCAGCGCCCTCAGTCAACTCAGTGATGCACCTCTGATCGTGCTCACGCAGGATTTCCTGGGAAATCTGATCCACCAACTCGCTCTCGATGTCAATACCCATCGCGCCGCGAGCGTCCTCTTGGACATCAGTAGACCAGCAAGCGCCCAGAATATCCTTCTCGGCTTCAACAGTCTCGGACTCAATGGTCATCTTGACTTTCTTCGGAACGCTGCCCTCAGACCCAAGTGCGAAGTTGGGCTGAGGTGATGTGAGACTGGTATCGTCAGCTTCCCGAATAAAGTCTTGATAGAACACCCTACCGACGCCGCCACTGGACAGGGGCAGCGGCTGGATAGCCCCAACCTTCGTGATCCACAACTCAGGATACACCTTGCGAATGATAGGCAGGGCATACTTCTCTGGTAGAGTCACATCCGACTTGAGGTTATCCTCACCGAACAGTGATCCGCGCCTGCAGGTAGCCTGCTGATTCTCAAACAGCATAGCCATCACCTTGTGCAGGTGCTCAGGAATGGGCTTCAGCTTCTGCTTCCTCGTTCCCTCGAGCAGGTAGGCCCATTTAGAGACCAAGTGCTCTTCGTAACGCCGACGTGACTGGATGAAGTCCTCATAACCCTCATTCTCTTCCAGCACGGGCATCACTTCTGCTCTTCGTGCCACGTTAGTTACCTCCATCTGTAAAATCTACATAAAGTTATGTAGAATTAACCGGCGATCCGCATGATGTCCCGCTGCTCTTCGGTGAGCTCGTCGTCGTCCACAGTATTGTCCTCATCACCCTCAACCATCTCTTCGTGCACAATACCTTTAGCAGCGGTAGCTGGTGACGCTGGTGTACCTGCCAGGACAAGCGACAGCGCTTTCGAGCGAGCGTTGGGGAGCATCTTGTCAATGTCCTCGATGACCTTGACTTTGCTCTTCAGTTCTTCTACGATTTTACGACCCACACCGATCTGTGCAGCCTTCTCGATTGCCACTTCGAGCTTGAGTACTGAGAGCTCCGCAGTCATCTCAGTGACCTTAGCTTCCAGAGCCGTTTTGTCGGCCAGCGGCACAAGATCTTCGGTAGTGACCTTCTTAGCCTCTACGAGCTGAGCATCCAGGTCTGTAATCTTTTGATTCAGTACCTCCGTTACGGAAGCAACATGCTCGTCTAGAAGGTCTTGGCGATGTGCGACCAACTCTTCGAGAGTCAGTTCACTCCATTCCATATCACTGACCTCCTCATCACTAAACTTGGGTGCTTCCTCCAGTAACTCAGTGATGCCTGCTCCAGCGATGCCAGGAAAGTCGGCGGTGTCTATGCCTACAATCACGCCCTCAAGCATCTCTTCGACTGTACGATCACCCATTTTACGCTTACGACTATCTAGCTCAATCGCCCGGATAGACGTAGCTTTAACGACCCCAGAGCGAATAAGGGTTGCCAGATCCCTGCCTTCGACGGTGGGGGCGATAAAACCCTCGTACATGATCTTGCGACCTTCGCGCCACAGATCCTTTGTTACTTTGCCCACCGGCATGTTCTCAGACAACTGACCCTTCTTAGGAATCGCCTTCCCATGCCGTGAGTAGATAGTGACAATGTGGCCGTCAGCCATATACTGATTCGTAGCTTCCATACACTTGTCATTGAAAGCCTTAGAATAGTAGCGGGAGCCTGTGCTTCGACTGATGGCTTCATCAACCAGTGCAACGCCCTTAAAGTGCAGGCCACCATCAGCGGCTGATTCCTCAGCCACGACTATCGGCTCCAGCAAACCCTGCGAAAGTTCAGTATCTATATCCATACTTTCACCTTTGCTCCAAACTCCAGATTCCTTATCCTTGTGATAACCAGCCTTCTCCATAGCTTTATGGAGTGCAGCGTAAGCTATCTGATACGCTTTGCCCTCATCCTTGTAGGTCTTGAAGGCACTATCATACACAGCTATGAAAATGTTTGCGAATCGTTGAGGAATCCCCTTATCTCTCAAACGAGGGGGCATTTCCCCCTTGCTCCAGGGCATTATTGCACCTCCTTATCACGTGCTGGCTGTGCGGGCCTGCTTTTTGCTAAGACAACCTGCTGCTTCAGTGCTTCGGCAGCGTCCTTCTTGATCTGAGCCTTCATAGGCTCCCACTCTGCAGGCGTCACCCGCACATGCTCCAGCGCGGCATAGTCAGCCGTGATGATACCATCCTTGATCAGAATGTCATCGGCCTGTGCATAGTTCTTCAATGCTGTGCTCGTATCCACCTCATCTGCCCATGCTGGAGAGGGCCACATGATAGTGTACTTGATGTCAGCAGGATCATAGTCCAAAAGCACAAGTTGCAGCTTAATGGTGTGATCTACGGCTTCGGATAATACCGACTGCACACGCCTAACGGTACGCGCAAAGCGCCTGTCTTGTAACTGCAAAGTCGCCTTCGCGTTGATGTCTCGTTCAAGTCCAAGATGAGCCTTCGGCACTCGTACTGCCGTAAGGATTTTTCCTCTGTAGTATTCAATAGCATTAAGATTCCAGAAACCTGTGCTGGTCGTGTCTAAAACCTTGACATCTGCCAATCCCGGCTCCATCCGGCCACCAACATCTTGGTATCCTTTGCCGATGAAGATGTCCTTGACAACACTGAGCTCTTCCGACTCGTCTATACCCGAAGAAATGCTCTTAGTTAACAACTTGCTCTTGAAGGCTTCGATGTAGCCCTCTGCTTCGTCTGGGGCCTTCCCAGTAATGTCCAAGATGAACAGCAAACGAGCGAACGCCCTGGTGAGCCAGTTGATAACGAGTGCCTCTTCCATTGCCTGCAACTTGCGCCATGCGGTACGCGCTGTGGACAACAACGATCTACCGTATGGATTACCCCAGGGTCTGTTCCAGCGCATGTGCTCGACCTGCCAGGGGAAGAAACCCTCATTCTGCGTCCCAGGTACTATCTGGTAGAACGCATACTGCCCTTTCGCAGGATCGTTGACCAGTCGGCCCTGGGCATCCTCATTGCGATACATCGTCCTGGTAGGCATTTCCATTAAGCGCTCAATGAGCATGTCCTCATTGATAACAGGCTGAACGAAGCAATCACCCATCAGTAGGCACTCTCGCGCTGCGGGCTGTGCTAATTCATGCCACCCAACACGCTCTATAAACTGGTTGACTGCTTCTTGCACCCCTGTAGGTACATTACTATCGAAGCGAACCCAGAACGAGCGCTGTGCACCACCCTCAGCGTTTACAGCATTGTCGGCCAGAATATCCAGCGCCGTGGCTACCTCATCTATTGTATCATCCATCTCCATAACATCGGTGTAGACATCCTTGCGCTTTGTAGACAGATCATAGAATACTGAAGTCCACCGGCGCATCATCTCGGTAACTGTGCCGACACCCGTTGTTTTATGACTGTCTGCACCAGCGTCTACACGCTGAGCGGCCTGTGGAAGTTGCTCAACCTTGCCGAACAACGTATCCATTACTTTGTCTGCGAATCGCCGTATCCGGTTGTCCTGTACGCTACCAACCGTCATAGTTATTCACCTTACCAGTATGTTATTGGCACGAAGAGCTTTTCAGGCACTTTGTACTCTTTTCCGTCTGCCACAGCCTTTTTCCTCTGTGCCTCTTGATAAGCCTTCTCGTACCTGTCATATGGGTCATTACTCTCCGCATGGCTGCTCCTCATGCGTTCAGGTATGTCTCTAGCTGCCTGAAACTTGTGTACTGCACCCTGAATCAGTCCCACACTCGAGAGGGGTTGCCAGCCCTTTGCCAGCGTTCGTACACCTTCTAGTGCATCAGGCCCATCATCGTGTGAATGCGCATTAGGAACGTAGTTTGCTAGCTGTTCAATCAGTAAATCCTGGCCTTTATCACCTATCAGAATATACTCATTCTCCAAATCCGGCTGGAGTGACTGAATTCGCAGTTCCTTGTTGTGCGAGTGGTCAATAGGCATCATAGGAAACCGCACATCCTTGACCAACCCCTGATAGGCCGATTCAGAGGCGAAGAAAGCTTGAAATTGCGTCTTTTCGATCCCCCACCGCATCATACTGGGATAACGCTCCATCCAAGTAAGCTGGTCATTGATGATTCTAGCCGGAGGACGACGCTTTATGTCAGCTTCCAGTACAAACTGCTGGCGATTTGGAGCTTTTGCCAGTATTATGATGGCTGAGTAGTCCGATCTCATGTGTTCACCCATCGAAGGGTCTGTAAAGGCGAACAGACCACAGGCTGCTAGCGGTACAGCCGGCCTGCCGTTCTCTGGAATGAGCCACATATCATACATCCCACGGTCATCTACACGGATTTCTTTGGAATAGTAGGCCCAATGCTTGAAAAAGCGGGATTCGGGGTCTGTAGGCTCATTTTGGAGCTCAGTAACGAATGACGAATCACCATCTGTAACCCGTGTGACCATCAGATCATAGTAGTTGAAGGCTTCAGGCCACGAAACGGAGGCTCCTTCGAGCATCTCCCCCCTGTGCTGATCGAAGAAGGCCCTGGCTGTGGTGTCTTTTGCCGGATCGGACAGGTCAATTAGCTTCTCACGCCACTGATCCCATAGTACTTGATCGCTTGCATAGCTCATTACAGCCTTAAAGACCACGCTCTTGAACATAGGGTTGTCAATGAGCTTCTTCAGCAAGCACTCATAGTGCAGAAAGTTGCCTGTAACGAAGATTTTGGTATCAAAGCCACCTGCTCGGACTACTGATCTCGTAAACCAGCGATACAGAACGTTTCTCTGCGTGGGGGAACTGACGCTAATCAGGTTCTCCAGATCATCTCCGAGGATAAGGTCAGGCCTCCACTGACGGTACTTGATACCACGAATCTTCATACGCGCACCCAGTGCAAGCACCATGATGTCATTCGATGTCTCTATGACATCTTCCTGCCACTTGCGACCCCTAAGCACCCCAAAGTCCTCCAAAATACGTGAATTGTATTCCAACTCGTTCTTCAACGTGTTCAGTTGGTTCTTCGCCTGGCCGTGCGTATCAGAAAGGAATACAACAAAGTGCCTTTTCCCAAAGCAGATGCACCACAGTGGAAACGCCAGGAGGGAGATTGTGCTCTTTCCAAAGCCACGGGGCAGTGCTGCGGCCACGTTTTGACGCCCATAGGTATAAAGTGCATCTCTAAACATGCCAAAGACCTGCCTGTGATCTGGAGAAGGTGGCAACGAGAAGTGATGAGGCAGGTAATAGCGAGCAAAGAACTCCAAATCGTGCTCAGCGAGTTGCAAGCGGAGATCTTTGTCGAAATCCGCATCGTACAGACCTAGCTCCTCAATCTCCTGTACTGAGAAGCTACGGGCAACAGTCTCTTGAATTAGCTTGATGTCACTAGCTTGCAGTGCCATTGTGCCTCTGCACAGGCCCCTAAC
>Ga0315284_10006729_pt1 | contig 16376 bp, 13 predicted proteins | sample YL17G09_16_MG_FD_203696 | JGI IMG/M metagenome (GOLD analysis project Ga0315284, IMG submission 203696) | Sediment microbial communities from Yellowstone Lake, YNP, Wyoming, USA - YL17G09_16 | ecosystem: Environmental > Aquatic > Freshwater > Lake > Sediment | place: USA: Wyoming | collected...
CCTGGCAAGAGATTACGCTACCTTTGGACGATTATAGTTATCGCCGACGTTCACTGGCGCTTCGAGCAGTCAGCCTTTCTACTAAAAGTAGAAAGACCGCCACTGTTAACGTTCCAGCACTGGTCAGGCCTCAACCCCTATACATCCTCTTACGAGTTAGCAGAGATCTGTGTTTTTGATAAACAGCCGCCAGGGAATCTTTCGCTGCGACCCCGCCAATGGCGGGGTAAGGCATATCCCGAAGTTACGCCTGCTTTTTTGCCGAGTTCCTTCAGGAGCATTCACTCGTTCACCTTAGTACACTTATACCAACCCACCTGTGTCGGTTTACGGTACGGACCCAATGCTCTTAATTCTCCAGACTTTTCTGGGTAGCTTATCCAATAAGTTCGTCCTGCCCGAAAGCAAAACTCAACTGTAAATCCAATAATACACCTTATCTTTTAAACTACGTCATCTTTTGAAAAGCACTGAGGGGCCGGAATATTAACCGGCTATCCATCTCTCGTCTACCTTTCGGTAGACGGATAAGGACCGCCTAACCCTTGGCTGACAACCATTGCCAAGGAAACCTTAGGTTTTCGGTGGTCCGATTTCACATCGGACTTGTGGTTACTCATGCCAACATTCTCACTCCCTAACGCTCCACTGAACTTTACAATTCAGCTTCAAAGCATTAGAGACGCTCCCCTACCAATCCCGCCAAAGGCGGGAGTTCTTATCTTCGGCATTTAGCTTGAGTCCCGTAAATTTTTGGCGCAAAATTCCTTAGCTAGTAAGCTATTACGCACTTTTTAAAGGATAGCTGCTTCTAAGCTAACCTCCTAGCTATCAAAGGAACCTTACTTCCTTAAAAACACTTAGCTAAATTTAGGGGCCTTAGATAAAGATCTGGGCTGTTTCCCTTTTGACCATGGAGCTTAGCCCCCACAGTCTGACTGCCCTGTCTAATTTTTCAGTATTCGGAGTTTGGTAGGAAAATCCGAGCGAAGCTCAAGAAATTCCTTCCAGTGCTCTACCCCTGAAAACATTAACAGAACGCTAGCCCTAAAGCTATTTCGGGGAGAACCAGCTATTACCAAGCTCGATTAGCTTTTCACTTCTTACCACAGCTCATCCCAGAGTATTGCACGGCTCACGGGTTCGGGCCTCCGGCCGCCTCTCGGCGTCCTTCGCCCTGGCCATGGCAAGCTCGCTTGGCTTCGGGTCTTCCGCATATAGCAAAAACGCGCTTTTAACACTTGCTTTCGCTACGCCTTCGCTCTGTAAGAGCTTAGACAAGCTATATACGAAAACTCGTTGGCTCATTCTTCAATAGGTACGCCATCACCCCGCTGAGCGGGGCTTTGACTCCTTGTGAGCAAAACTGGTTTCAGGTTCTATTTCACCGGGGTCACCCCCCTACTTTTCACCTTTCCCTCACGGTACTAGTTCACTATCGGGGATATTGTAGTATTTAGCCTTAGCCGATTAGTTCGGCTTGCTTCCTACAGGACTTTCATTTCCCATAGTACTCAAGTAAGATAACAAGGAGCGCGAAGAAGTTTTCGATTACGGGGCTATTACCTTCTTTGGCCGCCCTTTCCAGGGTCGTTCTCCTAACTAATCTCCGTCTAAATATTCTCCCTCGAAAGCATTCCAGTGCACCCGGAATACTCCCGACATTATCTCCTTACAACCCCATATTTAAAAAAATATGGTTTGGGCTCTTCCCTTTTCGCTCGCCGCTATTAAGGGAATAAAATTATTTTTCTTTTCCTCCGCTTACTGAGATGTTTCACTTCAGCGGGTTTGCCACCCTGATAAAATCAGGGTTAATCCCGTTTTACGAGATTGGGTTTTCCCATTCGGAAACCCCCGGGTCAAAGGTTGCTAGACACCTCTCCGAGGATTATCGCAGTCACGCCACGTCCTTCATCGCCTCAATATCCCAAGGCATCCACCATTTGCTCTTAAAATTTAGTTGGCTAACAATTAATAATTGTAATTTTACCCCTGTTAAATATACTCTGCGGCAATTTTACTTCCAGTAAAACTATTTAACGGGGCAGATTTATTTTTTTAAGGTACTTTCTAATCAGAGAAACAAAAAAACCGCTTCGGAAGCGATTTCTCAGATATAATATAAAATTTCAGAATATTTTATCCGCTTCCTTTTGGTTTTTTGTTATTTATTATATTGTTCATATCTTTTTAAATTTTAGCAGAACCAAAGGGTTTGTCAAGCCCTCCCACTTTAATAAAATAGGAGGGCTTATTATAGTCTGATTAAATTTATCTGCTAAGCTTGTCTCTCAAATTCTGCAGAATATCTCCTGCTACATCTTTTCCTCCTAACCCGAAAGCAAGACCGCCGGCAATCACTATTAGAGCCACTACTCCTTGGATTATGGTTTTTACTAAATCCTCTGCTATTCCTAATTGAAGCAGAATCGCTAAAATAGCGAAAATCCAGATAGACCATTTTATAATAGCCCCGATTAACTGGCCATATCCTATTTTTACTCCTTCTACCGTTGCCCTGACAACTTTCTCTAAAATATCAGCAATAATTATTGCTACAACCAGAATAAATGAAGCCACCACTACATTCGGAAGATAATTTAAAACATCTACAAAGAAATCCTTTAGCTGGCCCAGGCCTAAAATCTGAAGAGCGGCGATCAAGAAAGCGATTAACAAAACCCATTTGATTATTGCTCCGACAAACGCAGCTGCATCTACTTTAATTTCCGCTTTTTCTAAAGCTGTTTTCCAAGCTCCTTTTTCAAAAATCTGATTAAACCTGATTTTCTTTAAAACTTCAGCTACTAATTTACCAACTGCCACAGCAATAACCCAGCCGATAACAAACACTAAAAGCGCTCCGATTAAATTGGGAATAAAATTAATAAAACCTATCCAAAGACTTTTTAAGGCAATAATGGTTGTATCAAGCCAATTTGTTATAATCATATTATTATACTTATTATTTATACTTATTTATCTTATTATTTTGCGACCTTTACCCCCGCCAAGGCGGGGCTTAGTTTATTATTGAATTATATCATGCCCCAAGATCATTAAACACCTTCTCCCTGTGGATAACTTATTGTGGTGTTTGTTTGACAGACATCTATCCATTTTGATATACTGAAAATAACTTACCGGGTGGTAAGTAATGTTGAATAAATAATTTAAAAAAATATGGAAATAATCGTGAAGCAATCTGAAGATACCATTCAAGGCACCAAGAAATATATCATTAATACGGCCCGTCGGTTTTTCTCCGAATATAGCTATTTGGGTGTTTCAATGAATGATATTGCCAAAAAACTGAATATTACCAAGGCGGCGCTTTACTATCATTTTACTGGCAAAGCCGAAATCTATAAAAAAGTGCTGGACGAGGTTTTTAATGATTTAAGTCTAACTATCATTCAAGTGCTAAACGAAACTACGATTGATAAAAAACTGCATAAACTAATTAAAAATTATTTAGATTTTGGTTTTAAGGAAAAGAATCTTATCAGGGCTTTAATGTTAAAACTATCGCCGGCTGATTCTCAAATAACAGAACATATTGCTCAATTAAGAAAACAGGTTGTTAATTTAATTCAACCAATAATTGAGAAAGTATTTGTAAATAAAAAAATAACCAAAAAAGTTGATAGCCGATTATTAACCTCTTTACTCACCAGCATGATGGACGGATTGCTTTTGGAATATTCATTTCTTAACAAAAAAATCAATTCGGAAAAAGCGTCCAAACAAATTATCGCTATCATATTTTAATTTTTTATGCTAAACGTTATTATTCCGACTTTTAACGAAGCCAAATTACTGCCCTGTCTTTTAAGGTCTCTTCAAAAACAAACTTTCAAAGATTTTGAAATTATCGTGGCTGACAATCATTCGACTGATGCCACCCGCTCCATCGCTTTGAAAGCGAAAGCAAGGGTGGTTGACGGCGGGCTGCCGGCCACAGGGCGCAATAATGGCGCCGAAGCCGCCCAAGGCGAATGGTTGCTTTTTTTGGATGCCGATGTGATTTTGCCGCCAGATTTTCTAGAAAAAGCCATAGGAGAGATTAGAAGTTCAGATTTAACGGCCGCTTCTTGCTTAATCAGTCCTTTGAGCGAGAGAAAAATTGATAAATTTTTGCACGGCATAGTCAATCTCTATTTTCGGATGACTAAAAAAATTTTCCCTCATGCCCCTGGTTTTTGTATTTTTGCCAAAAAGGAAATCCACCAATTAGTCGGCGGTTTTAATGAAAAAATTAAATTAGCAGAAGATCACGATTATGTTTTAAGAATAAGCAAACTTGAAAGATTTGACTTTCTAAAAAGCGTTCGAATACCTGTATCTGTTAGAAGATTAGATAAAGACGGCCGTTTTAATATTTCTGTAAAATATCTTGCCGTTGAAGCACATCTTATTTTCTTGGGACCGATATGTTCAAATATTTTCAATTATAAATTTGGACATTTCTAATTTTTTTATTGTGGACCCACGGGGAATCGAACCCCGACCCCGCCCATGCCATGGGCGTGTAATACCGTTTTACTATGGGCCCTTTAGTATAAATTATTTTAATATATTTTAATAATTTTGTAAATAAAGAACCCTGTTATATTTTTAACAGGGTTCGTCAGCTAATTCTAAAAGTTTGGCTGCTACTTCTTGGGTTAATTCCTCTTTGCTTTTTTTCTCAAAAATAATAGTGTCTCCTATTTTTATGGTTATTATTTTCCAGAGACGAGGAAAAGAAAACTTGCTTGTGTTTTCATCTACCCAAAGCGTATTAGGAAAGAAATTATCACTTCCTTCTACCCAGATAAAAAGAACCGGAGCTTCTGTCTTGCGGATTAAGAGCCCGATTCCTTCTTGAAGAAATGCAATTGCTTTGCCTTTTTCACTATAAAGCTTTTTTCTTTTAAATGTTCTTCCTGCTTCTGGAAAAAGAATAACGATCCCTCCTGAATCAATAACATTTTTCACTTTAATAAAAGTTTTTCTGGCTTTTTCCGGACTTCCTCTGCTAACCCAGATTATTCTTGATTTTGCCCAGCGCCACCAAACATTTTTATAGTTTTTCTCTTCTGGAATATTCCAGGGGGAAAGCTTAAATGGATGGATAAGATACTGGGTAAAAAATAATCCAGCTACCAATAAGGGCTCTAATAAAGAAGGGTGATTAGAAACTACAATCAACCCCCTTTTAAACAATTCTGGGTTTCTGCTATATTTGGGGAAACGTTCCCAATGAGTTATTTTTATTCTTCCCAAGATTCTCAGCAAAAAAACAGATCCGCCAACAATAGTCCCCACTATATAAAGACTTAAAAGAAATAACAAACCATGAATTATTTTTTTTATAATTCTCATTTTCTATCCTTTCAAATGTCAAAGAACTAAATTCTGGTGCCCCCAGGAGGACTTGAACCTCCAACCACTGGCTTAAAAGGCCATTGCTCTACCAAATTGAGCTATGAGGGCATATTTATAAAGTGCTATAGACCTTGTTCTTGTAATTCTTTTAAAAGCTCTTTTTGCTTTTTGGTTAAGTTTTTTGGAGTTTGGATTATTAATTCAACATATAAATCGCCTCTGCCAAAAGATGAAAAATGAGGAATTCCATTTTTGCTAATTTTTAATATTGTTCCTGATTCTAAACCAGCTGGAATTTTTTCTGAAAGCTTGATTCCGTCTAGGGTCGGTATTTCTATTTCATCGCCCAAAACTGCTTGAGAAAAAGAAACTGGCAAAGAAATAAATAAGTCGTCTCCCCTTCTCTTAAAAATTTTATGCTTTTTTACTAATATTCTGACGTAAAGATCGCCCGAACTGCCATTTTTTTTGCCTGCCTCTCCCTTTCCTATAATTTTTGTAATTTGATTAGAGTCAACGCCAGCCAGAATAGAAATATTAATTTTTTCTTGGCCATTGATCCTTCCTTCCCCTTTACAGACATTGCAAGATTTCTCTGGCCTTTGGCCTTCTCCTTTGCATTCCGGACAAATACTCCAACGGGTAAAAGAGCCTAAAAATGTTTTTTTTATCTGCTGGACTTCGCCTGTTCCCCGGCAAGAAAAACATTCATTTATTTTGCTTTCCGGCTCAGCTCCGCTTCCGCTGCAACGAGAACAAACAATCTGCTTATAAAGATTGATTTCTTTGTTAATGTCTTTTAAGACCGCTTCTAAAGGAACTTCCATATCAACTCTAATATCTGCTCCTTTTTTAAAGTCTTTTCTTCTTGAGCCCCCTGAATTAAATCCGCCAAAATCGAAAATATCGCCGAAGATTTCGTTTAAATCCTCTATGTCAAAATCAATATTAGGCATTCCGCTGCCCCAGGCCCAATTATAATTTCCTCCTCCCTCAAATGTCTGGCCAAATCCATCATATTGAGCTCTTTTTTCTTTATTAGAAAGAATCTGATAAGCTTCGTTTATCTCTTTAAACTTTTTTTCATCCCCGCCTTTGTTGGGATGATGCTTATGAGCTAATTTGTAGAAGGCTTTTTTAATTTCTTCCTCCGAGGCGCCTTTTTCTATGCCTAAAATTTGATAATAGTTCTTGCTCATATCTTATGGTTATTGTTTTTCTGGTTGCCCTTGTTGAGTTTTATAAAGGTCGGCGCTGATCTTTTGAATTGCTTGGGATAAATTCTGGGTTTTCGATTTAATTTCTTCAATATTATCACTATCTTTTATTTTCTTCAATGCTTCTATTTTTTCTTCAACATCTTTCTTTTGGTCCGAAGTAACCTTGCCACTTGCCTCTTTTAAGGTCTTCTCGCAGGTATAGATTAAATTCTCTGCTAAGTTTCGTATTTCAATCGCTTCTTTCTTCTTATTATCTTCTTCAATATACAACTCAGCTTCTTTTTTCATTTTTTCTATTTCTTCTTTTGATATGCCGATAGAACCCTCTATTCTAATTGATTGTGTTTTATTGCTTGCTTTATCTTTAGCCGAGACATTTATGATACCATTGGAATCGATATCAAAGCTTACTTCAACCTGGGGAATCCCTCGTTGAGCTGGCGGAATACCGTCCAAGATAAACCTGCCAAGGGTTTTATTATCGGGAGCCATTGGCCTTTCGCCCTGTAAAACATGGATTTCTACTGATGTTTGATTATCGGCAGCGGTTGAAAAAATCTGGGATTTTTGAATTGGATAAATAGTATTTTTAGGAATTAAAATAGTGTTAACATTGCCCAAGGTTTCAATGCCTAAAGAAAGAGGCGTAGCATCAAGCAAAAGAACTTCTTTTGCTTCACCGCCCATGATTGCTCCTTGAATAGCTGCGCCAATTGCCACCACTTCATCAGGGTTGCTTGATTTATTCGGTTCCTTGCCAAAATATTTCTTAACCGCTTCTTGCATTGCCGGCATTCTGGTTTGGCCGCCAACTAAGACTATTTCTTCGATTTCTTTTGAGGTTAATTTTGCATCCTTTAAGGTTTGATCTACCAATTGGATTGATTTATCCAAATAATCCTTGACCAGGTTTTCTAACTGAGCCCTGGTCATTTTTAAATAAAGATGTTTTGGGCCAGAAGCATCAGAGGTAATAAAAGGAAGATTAATCTCTGTTTCCATTAAGGTAGATAATTCAATCTTTGTTTTTTCGGCTGCTTCTTTTACTCTTTGTAAAGATAACTGATCTTTTGACAAATCAATTCCTTGGTCTTTCTTAAAGCTATCAATAATCCAATTCATTACTCTTTGGTCAAAATCATCACCTCCTAAATGAGTGTCTCCGCCAACACCAATTACTCGGACTGTATCTTGGTCTTGATCAGAACTTTTTGTGATATCCAAAATAGAAACATCAAATGTGCCTCCGCCAAAATCATAAACCAAAATTTGTTGGCCTTTCTTTTTTGTCATTCCATAGGCCAAGGCAGCAGCAGTTGGCTCGTTCAAAATCATCTTTACGTTAAAGCCGGCGATTTCTCCGGCAATCTTTGTTGCTTTTCTTTGAGAATCGTCAAAATAGGCTGGGCAGGTAATTACTGCTTCGGTAATTTTCTCGCCTAATTTTTCTTCTGCGTCTTGTTTTAATTTTTGAAGAATCATAGCTGAGATTTCAGCTGGTTTATGCCACCTTTCGCCCAATTTAACTTCTACTCCCCCGTCATTTGACTCTTTAAGCTCGTATGGAAGAAGTTTTTTGTCTTTTTGAACTTCGGGATCAGAAAATCTTCGGCCGATCAATCTTTTGATAGAGAAAATTGTATTTTTAGGATTGGTTATCTGCTGGCGTTTAGCCGTTACTCCGACTAATCTCTCGTTATTTTTAGTCAAAGCAATAATTGAAGGCGTTGTTCGATTGCCCTCTTTGTTTTCTATAATTTTCGGCTCCCCGCTTTCCATTATGGCCGTAGCGGAAAAAGTTGTTCCCAAATCAATGCCTAATATTTTACTCATATTTTTATTTATTTTTATTTTGCTATTTTTATTTTTGAAGGCCTGATAACCTTGCCATGTAAAAGATAGCCCTTTTTAATTTCTTCTATAATAGTTTCTGCTTTTTCTTTATCTGTTGAAGCTTCAATAAAAGCAGAGGCCTCATGAAAACAGGGATTAAATTTTTTTCCTAATGCTTCTATCTCTTCAACTCCTTGTTTTTTTAAGAAATCCAGAATTTGATTCTTTATTTTCAAAATTCCTTCAGCCCATTGGTTATTTTCTAATTCTTTAGGCAGTTCTTTCTCTGCAATATATATATTATCTAAAATATCTAAAACATTCAATATTAATTCCTCATTAGCAAACTTCACCACTTTTTTCATTCTTTCCAGTTCTTCTTTTTTGTAATTCAAAAGGGCCGCTCTTTCCCGCTTCCAGCTCTCCAAATATTCCTGCTCTTTATTTTCTTCCTTGCCCGCCGTAGCTTTAGCAAGGGTGGGTTTCTTCTCTTCAATTTCTTTCTTTTTAGTCTCTTTTTTAGTTTCTTCGTTTCCCCGTTCTTTATTTTCTTGTTCTTTGTTTTTTTCTTCTGTCATAGAATCTATTATAAACAACCCAAAACCAAAAGTCAACCCCCTAAAAACTTGACACTTATAAATAATAGACATATAATTGACTATCGTTAAAATTGAACCTTAACAATCCTTATATTAAAAGGAAATAAAGATGAGTAAAAAATACTCGAGACAATTAAATGAATGGTTGGAAAAAGAATTATTTTTTGGTATAAAACCGTTAGAATTAGTCATTGGTTTAATCCTTTTGGTAGTTGCACTTTGCTTTGCAAGGGCTGTGATAGAGGTAAAGAAAAAATATAATATTACGGCAAGAACGCCAATATCTACACGATGGGATACTTATACTTCCCTCACAGATGCTTTACTCTTAGAAGTAGAACCCAAACAAGTAGAACCGAAATAATAGCGATGACCTCGCTTAAGGCGTGGGGTATTGGAAACAATCAATATCACCACGCTTTTTTATTTTAAAAGTTTACTTTAAGAATAAACAAAATTATGTTAGAATTGATTTATGAAAAAAAAGATAAAAATATTATTTCTTATTTTATTAGGACTTGCAGTTATTATAGTTTTTTCTAAAATCTTTGAAATTGCTTATGCTTTATTCTTTAGTTGGATTTTTTAACCTTTCAGCGATTTTCAGGGTAAATATAAATTTTCTCAAATCTCAAATCAACATATTCAAGATTCTCTCTGTTTCCTGGAGAGATTTTTTGTTCTAAAAGAATCTTAATTTCCTCTATCTGCCAATTCAAATCTTTTTTAGGATTAAAATATATCTCCCAACCTTCCGAAGTTTTAATATTTAATCTATTTTCAGAAATCAATAAAGCTTCTTTTATTTTTATATCTTTTTCTAATTGAGAATTAATTTCTAAAACCTTTGCCAAATAATCCTTATTAATAATCTCTTGGCCTAAATTAAATTTAGAGATAGCTGATTTGGCATTAAAAACCAATAATCCTTCGACTTGGTCGTTAGCTTTTTCAAATATTATCCCTTGCTTGTCCAAAAAATAACATTCTTTGGCTTGGCTTTTATTAAAAAACATTAAAAAAGGCTCAAAAACAGGCCTGCAAAAAACCGCAATTGGTTTTCTTTCTTCAATTTGAGCCGATATTCTATCGGGCAAATTTCTCTTAAAAGTTATATTTGCGATCTGGGGATATTTTTCTAAAAGATTTTTGCTTATCGCCTCAAAATTAGTCAAAAAAATATTTTTACTATTAGCTGAAATAATATCTTTTATTTCTTGAGCCGGACTTTTCTCAGCCCCTGAAATCTGAATATCTTTTATCTGAAAAACAGAAGAAAAAATAAAAAGATAAATAAGGCCGTTAATAACAGCTAAAATGAAAAATCCGAGCCAAAAAAACTTATTTTTTAATATAACCCAAACAGATCTTTTCTTTTTTGTCCGATAGGATTTTCTGTATTTCATAATCCGCGTTTAATTTTTCTGACCCTTTCAAAAAAATATGTTAAATAATAGCTAAAATTAAGGGGCAAATCTTGAGTTTTAAGATATTCTTTTTTATAACCCCCGAATCCCATTTTAAACAACGTTAATCCTGCCCAAGAATGTTTTCTGTTTGGAAATGGCGCAATACCCCAAAAATTATATTTTCTGCAACCTCTATTTTTCGCTTCTTTGATTGCCTCCCATTGCAAAAGATAAGAAACCGGAACCTTATTATTTTGAGACAAAGAGGCTCCGTGATGATAAAATCCGATCTTTTGCCAATAAATCATTATTGCCGAAGAAATGATTTCTCCTTTGTGTTTTCCTAAAAATATTACCATTTCATTATTCGGATTAAAACAAGAGAACTGATTTTTTAAATAATTTAGAGAAAAAGCAGTGAAATGGTGACGAAAAGCTGTTTTATTTAAAAGCTGGCTAAATTTCTCTAAATCATTAATATTTTGGCTTTTAATAATTTCGATCTCCGGATTCTTCTCCGCTTGTTTTATTAAATATCTGGTTGTTTTCCTCATCCCTGCTAAAAGCTCTTCTTCTGAAAAATTAATATCCAGCTCCCAGGTAAGTTCAGGATGAATATGGATTGGCGCTTCTCTAAAACCAAGCTTTTTAAATATTCTAATATTTTCTTCGCTTTTTTCCCAAATCGGCGCAACCCTGATAAAACTTGCTTTTTCTTGTTTGGCAATTTCTTTTAATTTATTTATTAAAATTTCTAAAATTTTTGATTTAATATTTGGTCCGCCCGCCCCGCTTAGCGGGGCTACGGCGGGTGAATGAGGCGCAAATATGAATGTTCCTCGTTTTGCTTTTATTTTTATAATCAAAGCCAACCCAATTAATTCTTGATCGTTATAAATTCCCAATCTCCAGATTTTTTCTTCCATTTTTTTCTGAAACTCACCCCAATTCCAAGAATCCAGAAATGTTTTTTCCGGACATTGCAAAAGAAAACCCTCCCAAACTTCTTTATTGTTTATTTCTTTTATTTCCATTATTCTCATCATAACAAAATAATTAAAAAAATAATAGTTTTCTACTTCTCTTTTTCTTAATTTTGAGGTATTATTAATTAATATACTTTTATGGAGAACTTTTTTGATAAATTCTGGAGAAAATTAAGAACAGAAGAAGATAAAAGAAAAAGAAAAAACGGCCTTAATATAAAAAAATTAGGCCCGGTATTAGAGCCGACTGAAAGAGATTTTGAGAAAAAAGCTGTTTTAAATCCAGCTTGTTATCAAGACGGCCAATTTGTCCATATGTTCTACCGGGCAATTGACGAAAATAATGAATCAACTATCGGCTATGCAAAACTAAAAGGTCCGACTAGGATTATAGAAAGAATGAAGAAACCCTTGATTTCAAAAGATTTTCCCTTTGAAAGCAAAGGGCTTGAAGACCCAAGAATAGTTAAATTAGAAGACACTTTTTATTTAACTTATGTTGCTCATGATGGAAAAAACGCTCTTACTGCTTATGCTACAAGCAAAAATTTAAAAAGTTTCAGAAAAAAAGGTTTAATCAGCCCTTTAATTCTTTACGATAAAGCTGGAAAGTTTTTTAGAGAACAAAAGCTTAAAGATAGATATTCTATGTTTCAGGCCTATTATGAAGAATTGGCTGGTGAAGATATAAAGATTTGGTTTAAAGATGTTTTTCTTTTTCCTAAAAAATTTCATAACAATTACGCAATGTTAATTAGGGTTTTGCCTGATATTCAGTTAATTTGCTTTAAAGATTTCAAACAATTAAAAAAGAAAACTTTTTGGGAAAACTACTTAAAAAATATTTCTCATTATGTAATTCTGGAAAATAAGTATTGGTTTGAGTCCAGAAATATCGGAGGCGGAGGTCCGCCCATTTACACCAAAGAAGGCTGGCTGATTATTTTTCATACAGTTGAAGAATTAAACAAAGCCAGAGTTTATCATGCCAGCGCCGCTCTTTTAGATATAAATAATCCGCTTAAGGTTATCGGCCGTTTAGAAGAGCCGCTTTTTTCGCCTGATGAAGATTGGGAAAAAGAAGGTTTTGTTGATAATGTTGTTTTTCCTACTGGAAACGCTGTTTTTGGAAAATATCTTTATATGTATTATGGAGCTGCTGATAAGAAAATTGCTGTAGCCAGAGTAAATCTTGAACAGCTTCTTAAAAGGCTGAAACAAAAATAAAAATATGAGTTCAACTGAACCATCGCATATATTATTTATAAGTTCTTATCCTCCTCGAGAATGCGGTATTGCTACTTTTACCCAGGATTTAACTGCTGCTTTTGATAAAAAATTTAATCCTCTTGTAAAAACCAAAATCTGCGCCCTCAATGAACAAGCTACCAGTATTTATAATTATAATGGCAATGTAATGCACCAGATTGCCGCTACGGAATTAGAAAATTATGTTTCTTTTGCGCAAAAAATAAACGCTCGTGATGATATTAAACTGGTTAATGTCCAGCATGAATTTGGAATCTTTGGCGGCCGCTGGGGAGATTATTTAATTCCTTTTCTCCAGGCCTTAGAAAAACCAGTTGTCATTACCTTTCATTCTATTATTCCTAAACCCAGTCATTATCTTAAAAAAGTAGTTAAATTAATTTCAGCTCAATCTCAAGCCATAGTGGTGATGAATAAACTTTCTCAAAAAATTCTTACAAAACATTATAATGTCCCCCAATACAAAATATCATACATTCCCCACGGCATACCTCAAGTAATTTACGGTTCGGGCGAAGAGCATAAAAAAAAATTAGGCCTGGAAAATAATATTGTTCTTTCTACTTTTGGCTTAATAAGCAAGAATAAAGGCATTGAATATACCATCAGAGCCTTGCCAAAAATTGTTAAAAAATTCCCCAATCTTGTTTATCTTATTATTGGAGAAACTCATCCTAATGTTAGAAAAAAAGAAGGAGAGAAATATAGAAATTTTCTTAATAAGCAAGTAAAAAAATTAGGCCTTAAAAATAATGTAAAATTCTATAATAAATATATTTCTTTAGAAGAAATAATCCGCTTTCTTCAAGCCACTGATCTTTATATCTCAACTTCTCTTGAAAGCAAACAGTCAGTAAGCGGAACTTTATCTTATGCTTTAGGCTGCGGAAGGCCGGTTATCAGCACGCCAACAGAGTATGCCAAACATATTATAAATGAAAGAAATGGAACTTTGGTGCGTTTCCGCAATTCTAATGATGTTTCAAAAGCAATTTTATTTTTGATTTCTAATGAAAAAATGATGCGCAAAATGGGCGCCTGCGCTTATAAAGATACCCGCTTGATGATCTGGCCCAATGTGGCTGAATCTTATTTTAAGCTTTATAAAAAATTAGCTAAAATAGAAACGGAAGAAAATAAGCTGCCGGAAATTAAGTTTGACCACATTATTAGATTAACAGATAATTTTGGCATTATTCAACATGCCCGCTACAGCAAGCCGGAAAAAAGATTTGGTTACAGCTTGGACGACGTAGCTCGGGCCCTGATTATTTCTGCGATGCATTATAAAAACAATCCTTCTCTTCAATTAGAAAACCTGATGAATATTTATATTGATTTTATTAAGTTTGCCCAAAGAGAAAACGGCAGTTTTGTTAACATTGTTTCTTTTCGAAAAGAAAAAGACAAAACCTGCGAAGAAGATGTCCAAGGGCGGGCGATCTGGGCCTTAGGATATATAGTGGCTCAAAATTATCTGCCTAAAAAAATAAAAACCGAAGCTCTTAAATATTTTAAAAAATCACTCCCCTATTTAAAAGAAATTAAAGCTCCCCGTTCAATTGCTTTTGCCATGACTGGACTTTATTTTTATTTAAAATCTTTTCCTCAAGATCTAAAACTTAGAAAAAGATTTGAAAAATTAGCCGATCACCTGGTTGAGCTTTATGAACAGAATACTTCTTACGATTGGCCCTGGTTTGAAAATTTCTTGACTTATTCCAACAGCAAACTTCCTGAAGCTCTTTTCTATGCTTATTCTCTTTTAAAAAAGAAACAATATCTTAAGGTTGCCCAATCATCGCTTAATTTTTTAGATTCAATTACTTTTGGACCGAAATATTACGCGCCAATCGGCCAAAAGGGCTGGTATTTTAAAGATAAAAACAGGTCTTATTTCGACCAGCAGCCAGAAGATGTCAGCAGCATAGTCCAGACAAAAATTACAGCCTATAAAATTACCAAGGACAAAAAACATCTTAACGATGCCTTGAAGGCCTTCCAATGGTTTTTAGGGAAAAATTATTTAGGCCTGATGGTCTACGACGAACTAACTGGCGGCTGCCATGACGGTTTAAGCCAATACGAGCTTAATTTGAACCAAGGGGCTGAATCCAGCATCTGCTATCTAATGGCCCGGCTCTCCTTTGAAGACCCACAAATAATTAACTTAATCCAAAAATCATGAAACTAATTGAACAAGGATATCAGCAAGCGATAAATGTTTGCCAGTATTGCGCCAAACCAACGGGTTTTTTTGCTTCTGGTTTGCCTGAGGGCTATCAAGGCCTTTGGGCTAGAGACAGTATGATTACTTCGCTTGGCGCCTGCTTAGTGGAAACAAAATTTAAAGAAACTTTTAAAAAAAGTTTGGAACTTTTAAGCAAGCACCAATCTGATTTAGGCCAAATTCCCAATGCAGTTGGAGATTATAATCTTGATAGAAAATCAAGAATTACTTTTAATACTATTGATTCGACTTTATGGTATCTTATCGGCCATTATGCTTACAGCCAAGCATATAAAGATGAAACTCTTTTGAAAAAATACAAAAATAATATAGAAAAGGCCCTCTTATGGCTTTCCTATCAAGATCCGAATGAAGACAAGCTTTTAGTCCAGCAGCCAACCATGGACTGGCAAGATGCTTTCCCTCATAAATACGGCCGAGTGATTAATACCCAGGCTCTCTACTATGTTGCCCTCAAAATGTTTAATAAAAATAAATTAGCTCAGCGAATTAAAAAAGTAGTTAATGGAGAAATTGAAAAATACCTTTCTTTATATAATGAAAAACTGGGTTATTATAATCCTTGGATCTGGAAAAACCATGACGGAGCCAGAGAACAAAGCGAATGGTTTGATACTACCGGAAACCTTTTAGCTATTATTGCTGATTTAGCAACGCCAAAAATTAGCAATAAAATTTTAAACTATATTGAAAAAGAAAAAATTAACAAGCCCTATCCTTGCAAAGCAATCTTCCCAATCCTCAAACCAAGCAGCAAAGAATGGCAGCCCTACTTTTCCAAAGTTATTTCCCAGCCTGACCAATATTTAAATGGAGGCATTTGGCCCTTTATCGGCGGCCTTTATGTTGCCGCTTTAGTTAAAGAAAAAAAATACGATAAAGCAAATCAAGAATTAAAAAATTTAGCTGCCTCTAATAATTTAGGCAAAAAAAGAGAATGGGAATTCAATGAATGGCTTGATGGAAAAACAGGCCTTCCCAAAGGAGCTCCGTATCAGGGCTGGTCAGCTGGAGCATATATTTTTGCTTTTGAATCTCTAAAAAAGAAAAGGGTCCCCTTCTTTTAAGAAATCTTTAATTTCTCTTTCATTAAATCAACACATCTTTTAGCAAGATTTTGATATTGAAAATTATCTAAAGCGTGCTGGGCCGCTTGCCTTCCTATTTTTTCTCTTAGTTTATCGTCAGACAATAATTCTAAAGTATATTTTGCTAAATCATCCGGATCAGCCCTATAGGCTAAGGTTTTTGGCTTATCAAACTTCATTCTAAAAACCTCTTTAAACCCCATTTCTTTGCTGACCCATTCCTCTGTTAAATCCACGGTTGAACCCACTTTAGCTAAAAAGCCGGTTTTGCCATGAATAATAGTATCTTTAGGCCCCATAGCATCTATAGAAACCACTGGGATACCGCAAGCCATTGCTTCCATTTGA
>Ga0315284_10006731_pt1 | contig 16373 bp, 13 predicted proteins | sample YL17G09_16_MG_FD_203696 | JGI IMG/M metagenome (GOLD analysis project Ga0315284, IMG submission 203696) | Sediment microbial communities from Yellowstone Lake, YNP, Wyoming, USA - YL17G09_16 | ecosystem: Environmental > Aquatic > Freshwater > Lake > Sediment | place: USA: Wyoming | collected...
GCTCTACATCGAGACCATCCCCGAAGGCTCCCCCCTCCCCTATCCGATGGACAAACACGCCCGTGTGGACTATCGAACAGTGTTCCAGAGAAGACTGGAATAGCAGTTGATGCCCCAGGTCAATCATGCTGGCAAACTCGTCATGGCTATGCTTTTGGAGAAACGTCTGATGCGGAGATTGCGTTTGAAGCCTGGCGCAGTGCCAAGAAGACGCTTCAAAGATACCGGTTGAAAACCGAAGGGCTGATCGTTCATCATGATCAGGATGGTGTCTATTTAGGCCATGGCTGGCTCTATGAACTTACTATCCTGGATAAAGTGCTCGTTTCCTATTCTGAGATCGGGGCCCAAGGCAACGTGAAAATGGAGTCATTCAATTCCCGATTCAAAGCCGAGAATCGGCTGTTGTTTTTGGAACGGGAAGATCTCCCTTCGTTGAAAATAGTTGTCGACCAGCGGATTCAGTATTATAATCACGTTCGTCGACACTCGGCGCTTGAGAGCCAATCGCCGATTCGATATCTAAAAGAGAAAGGCAAAAGCGGAAATTAGCTCTCTAAGTGGTTCGAAAAATGGGGGCCATGACCTGGGATGTGAAAATAATCTCTTAATTTTATATGCACCCTCTTTTAAATGGACATAGATGAAAACCTTTCATTATCTATTTCGATTGATGCTTTTATTATCAATGTTATTTTCTTGTGACCTTAGGTCATCACAGCAATTGCCTTCCGGTATTGAAGTTAATGCTAAAGTTCTTCGTTTAAAAAAATACACTTATGTTGACCAGCAGGGAACAGGACTTGAGGCTTTCAGTTTTCTGATGCCATCCAATTGGAAGTTTGAAGGCGGAATGCAATGGATAATAGATAACCCGGCCATGCCCTCGGTTACGGCTTTCAAGGTATTTAATCCTAAAGGAAAAGATCAATTTGAGGTATTCCCGAATCATTGTTTTTTCTGGAGCAACAACCAGCAACTGCTAAATATGTTCCCGCCAGGAAGCCGGTATTTCGGGAGTATAGTGATGCGACCCGTCTCGGCCCAAAAAGCACTCCGAAATATAATTCTTTCGGAACAACGCAATGGGTTTTCGGCTTTGAAGGTGATAAAGGACGAAAATGTTCCTGAACTCCCAAAAGCATTAGGAGCCGGGAAGCAAGCGCAGGGAAAGGATAGTTCGGGAGCCACCGGAGCAAAACTCAGGGTTAGCTATATTAAAGATGGCGTAACAATGGAAGAAGAATTCTATGCGGAAGTTGAATCATTTTCATTTCCTGTGCAAAGCATGGTTGGCATTTTTTATAACACCGTTTGGTACATTGACTATATTTTCTCGTTTAAAGCTGAAAAAGGGAAGTTAGAAAGCAATACAAAGATATTTCAAACAATTACTGCCTCTTTTAAATTGAATCCACGTTGGTATGCCAAATACAGCAACGTAATTGAATACATGGCCCAACAAAAAATCAGTCAGATTAAGAGTATTGGAGATTTTAGCCGGATGCTCAGCCGAATGAGCGATCAAGTGAGCGATCAAGTGTTTGAGGAAAAGATGCAGCATTTTAAAACTCGCGGCGATGTATATGATGAGGTATCGCAAAAATTCGGCGACAACACTTTGGGCATTGACAGGTATTACGATCCTCACGAAGGAAAAGAGGTAGAATTGCCAAGCGGTTACAACTATGCGTGGAGCAACAACAACGGCGAATATATTATGAGCGATAGCCCGAATTTTAACCCAAATGTAGGTTCAAATTTGCACTGGGAACCGTTGAAGAGGAAATGATTTATAATCCGGGAAAGGCATTAAATATAACCATAGAAAAATCGGCTTGCCGTTCGCCTCTCCGCGACAGATCTTCTCGAAAAGGACTCGTCGACTTTTATGACGTGTTTAGAGCGGAAAGAAGAATCCCAGGGTGATTCGCGTAAATACCTGATTTATCAGGCTATTCAGGGGAAAATATGGCGCGCCTGGCCGGACTCGAACCAGCGACCAACGGTTTAGGAAACCGCTGCTCTATCCGTACTGAGCTACAGGCGCGCCTCAATCGCGTGCGGTCAATATAGCGAAGCGGGGGGGTTTTTGCAAACGCCCGCCGCGCCGCGAGGTTCGGTCGGCGTCTATTTCCGCAGGCCCTTAACGAATCTCTTCAGATATTCAAGGACCGTCTTCTTGTTCGTGCCGTCGGCGATGTCCTTCTCCGAAAGCTCTTTGAGCTTCTTTAGGAAGTCCTTGTTTTGCTCGTTGCGGGCGCTGACGATCTCCGCGATCACTTCGGCGAGGGCCGGATTGCGCTCGAGGAGCACGGCGAAATCTTCGGCCTTGATCTCGAGAAGTTCGGCCTCCTCGGCGACGATCCCGGTGGCCGTCCGCGGCATCCCGGTGAACAGCGACATCTCGCCGAAGATCCCCCCCGGCTCGACGGTGAACTCGGACAGATATCTTTTACCGGTCTCCTCGTAGGCGATCTCGCCGCGGATCCTGCCCTTGGCCACGACGTAGCAGCTCGTCCCGCGCTCTCCCTGCCGAAAGACGATCTCCCCTGTCGTGAAAGCGGAACGCCGGACCAGTTCCGCTAGAGCCCGCAGATCTTCGTCGGAGACGATCGCTTGGCCGGATTGATCTCCCTGAGGATGACGCAAAAAGGATGAGTGGAGCAGGTCCATATACGTTTTTTCTTGATCGTCGGCTGCCCCCTCCAGCCCCCGCGCCCCGCCCGGGACCTGCCGGACCGCCCGAACGACATCCCGGATCCTATCGCCGAGGGACAAGGCGATATCGATGCGGTCCCGGCGCATCTTGTACCAGGCCAGCCGCCCGACCTCTCCCATGATCGGATTCTTTTGGGCGAAATCCTTGACCCAGAACTTGAGGAGATAGGAAACCCCGAACTCGTCATAGCTCGTGATATAAGCTTGGGGTTTGGGCGCGTCCAGAACATCGGGACATTCATGGGCCGCATCGAGAAGGGCCCGCAGCACGTCGACCACGGGCGCGTCGTAGCCGATCTTGAAGGTCAGGGTCAAAGCCGTCGCCACGCCGGGCCTGGAGAAATTCGTGATCGTCTCCGAGGCGACGGCGTTGTTCGGCAGAACGATGATGTTCGAATAGCGGTCGAGGAGACGGGTTTCGCGCCAGTTCGTGTCCACCACGACGCCTTCATGTTTTCCGATACCCACCCAATCGCCGCGGACGAACGAATGGGTGAAATGGAGGGACATTCCCGAGAGGATATTGCTCAGGACGCCCTGAAAGGCCAGCCCGAGCACCGCGGTGAGGATCGCCGATCCCGTGAGCAGCGGTTTGATGTCGACGCGCAGCTTGTCAAGGACGACGAAGAACAGGATGAGATAAAGAACGGCCAGGATCATGCCCCTCAGCACGTCGGGCAGAGGGTAGGGCTTGCGCCGGCCTTCATACCAGGCGATCAGGACCGCGTCGATCAGACGGATGGCCAAGACGACGGCAAAAAAGAAGAGGGCCGTATCGAGATACAGGAGCACCGAGCCGGATAATGGCAGGACATTTTTCAAGATGACGATCAGGAGGATCGCACCCCCCGGGATAATAAGGCGTCTCAGGACGAATCCCAATCCTTTCCCCGCGGTAAAAGACGAAGGAGTCATGGTCGATCGGCCTCCTTCCGATGGGCCGCCGGACCGGCCGGCGTGAGTGTCACGCGCAAGCCTTCGCGGGCGCAGCCCGCGGCCGGGAAGAGCCGCCGGGCCCGGCGCTCGAGCCCGAAAACCAACCGGTCGGAATGATCAGGGTTGAAATGGGAGAGCAAGAGACGCGAAACGCCCGCCGCCCCGGCCAGCTTCGTCCCGTCGAGCCAGGTGCTGTGGCCCCAACCCTGCTTTCCCGAAGCGTATTCCTCGGGAGTGAACATCGCGTCAGAGATCAAACAGGCGGCGTTCCCCGCGAATTTCGTCAGTCGCTCGTCCAGGAGGCCCGAGTCGGGCTCCGTATCCGTGGCGAACACGACCGCGGCGCCGTTCTCCTCCAGACGATAGGCGACGCAGCCCTGAGGATGGTGCAAGGGACAGGCGGAGATCCGGACCGGGTCGATTCTGATCCCGGCCTCGTCGATCTTATGGAAGGATTTTGTGGCCGGCGTCCGGTCGAACGGCATGGGAAAATAAGGCTTTCCCATCAACCGCCCGAGATACCCCTTCATGTCTTCGGGATCGACGGCCGAATAAAATCGGATCTCGGCATCCACCAGCAAGAGCGGGGCGAAGAACGGAAGCCCCTGGACATGGTCGAGATGAAAATGGGTGAACAGCAGGGAGAGGCGCAGCGGTCCCGTTTTTCGTCCGGCGATGAGGGCATCGCCGAGGGCGCGGATCCCGGTGCCCGCATCGATGATGAAGACGTCCCCTGCCCCTGACGTTACGGTCGCGCAGGGCGTGTTCCCGCCGATTCTCGAAGCCGGCCGCCCCGCCACGGGAAAGGTCCCCCTCACTCCCCAGAATTGAACATCCATGGCTTGTCGTCCTTTCACTTCGTCTTCAGATCGGACACGCCGTCCCAATCCGGCGGCGGAGGATCCAATCGGTAGGCCCGGCAGCGGTCCAGGTAGATCCGGGCGATGCTATCATCGGGAAAAGTCCCGAAGATCTGCATCGCGCCGTCCCATTGCCAGTTCCGATAGAGTTCCAATCCCTTATGGAAAAGGCTGGCCCTATCGACCTCCTCGGGCCCGACCGCCCCAAGAACACCGATAAGCTCGAAGATGCGGACCGGCCGTTTTTTCCCGACGACGCGGACTCGATCGACTTCCCGCGCCAGGATCCTGTCCTGGACAGGTTCGAACGTTCTTTCTCCAACCAGGATCGGAATCCCATATGTTTTGCAGGCCCCTTCGAGCCGGGCCGCCAGGTTGATCGTATCGCCCATGGCCGTATAATCGAAGCGCCGGCTGGAGCCCATGTTGCCGACCACGGCCGGACCCGTGTTCAAGCCTATGCGCGCGCGGATCTCCAGTCCGAAACGTTTGATCAAGTCCGGTCCGATCTCCCCCAACCTCTTCTGACAGGAAAGCGCCGCCCGGCAGGCCCGGAAGGCATGATCGGGATCGTCGAGGGGTGCGTTCCAGAAAGCGACGATGGCGTCCCCTTCGTACTTGTCGAGCGTCCCGCCGGCATCGAGGATGATCTCCGTCATTTCCGAAAGATACATGTTCAAGAGGCCGACCAATTCGTGGGGGGAAAGTTTCTCCGAGATCGAGGTGAATCCCGCGACATCGGAGAAGAATGAGGTGATCTCGCGCTCCTCCCCGCCGAGTTGAAGGCGCTTCGGATCTTCGATCAGCCGGTCGATCACGGCCGGGCTCAGGTAATGGCTGAAGACGCTCTTGATGAATCGGCGCTGCCGCCCTTCGATCTTGTAGTTCAGGACGGCGGCGCCGATCAAGGTCAGGAGCACCGCGGCCAAGGGGAAGACGAACTCGAGCCAGGTCCCCGCGGCCAAGGCGGCGCAGGAGGCCGCCGCCGGGACGGCCAGGAAGGCCGGGAACGCCCCGGCGATGACCCAGATCTTTCGCAGGGAAGAGACCGCCCAGCCCGTGAGAATAGCGAGGATCAAGATATACGCGTAAAGGACCGGCCGGGGCATCAGACGGATGAAATTCCCGTGCCTGAGCGTATCGAGCGCGGCCGCATGGATTTCGACCCCGGGCATCACGCCGCTCGTGGGGCTGGGCTTGTTATCCAAAAGGCCGACGGCACTGGCACCGACGAGAACGGACTTCCCGGCGAATTCCTCCGGCGGAATCTGGGGCTTCTGTCCTTCTTGAATCTGGGCATAGGAATTGACGATCGTCGCGATCGGATAAGTCCTGAACGTTCCGGTTGGGCCCCAAAAGCGGATGATCATCTGCCCTGTCTCATCGAGGGGGATGGAAGCAAAATCCGGTCCGCCCTTCGCCGGCCCGGCCAGCGCCAGCGGCACCGACGGCAGGATCATGTCCCTGAAAGCGAGCGCGAGCGGCATCCTCCGGAAAATGCCGTCGCCGTCGGGATTGACCCGGACATTGCCGATGCCGCCGGCGGCCTTGAGGAGGATCGGCAGAGAGGCGGTCACGGAGCGGAACGTTTCACCTCTCCAGGCCGCCGGTTCCTTCAGCGAAAAACGCCGGAGCAGGCCGACGGCGGTTTCGTCGCTCTCCTTGTCTTCGGTGCTCAAAGCGATCGGAATCATGATGCTTCCGGACGCGGCCATGGCCCCGGCGAGGAATTCGTCGTCCTCGACGCCGAAGCCGGACCCCTCGGTCATGGCGATGTCGAAGAAGCAGGCCGCCGCTCCCCCCGTCTTGAGAAAATCGATCAGAGCGGCGTACATCTGCCGCGGCCAGGGCCAGGACAGGTTCTGCCGCTTGTTATAGAAATCCAGGCTGTACTGATCCACCAGGATGAGGACGATGTCCTTCCCGGCGCGTTCAGGATGGGCGAAGAGCCGGAGCCGGGCGTCCCAGGATTTCCATTCGAGAGCCCGGAAAAGATGAAGCGATTGACCGGCGAGGACGATCAGGAAGGCGACGGTCCCGACGAGGATCCCGCGAACGAATTTGTTTTTCATCGTTCATTATTCGGGGCCATGGACCACAGGGAAAGGAACTTCAGCCCAATATCCCGCGGACCATATCCCTATTTTCTTATGCGCCCAGGATGACACCTCGATCGATCGCTTCATTTTTGAATGGCGCGTCGAACAGTCATTTCAAGCCGCTGAAAACTTGTTGAAAACGTTTTGTCCGCGCGTCTTCGATCTGGGGCCCCTCCCCGAAGGCCGCGATCTGCTTGTTCAGCCCGGCAATTCTCTGCTCGGGCGTGGGGTGGGTTTTGAACCAGCCCTTGCCCGAGGCGGCCGATTTGTCCCCGACCATGGTCTGGAGGAAACGGACGATCCCCTTGGGATCGAAGCCCGTCCTGATCCCGTAGGTCACGGCCAGGCCGTCGGCCTCGTATTCGGACGCCCGGCTGTAGCCGCGTTCGACGAGCTGCTCGACGATGTCGCTCAGAACGCCTTCGAACATGGTCGTAAGCTGAGCAAGCTCCTGCGGCCCGAATTGCTGAGCGGCCTGGATCCCGAGCGAGGTGAAGACCTCGGTCAGCCGTGATTTCTTGATGGCCTGAAGCCCGTGTTTGGCCGCCACGTGGCCGATCTCATGGGCCAGGATCAAGCCCAGCATTTCCTCGTCCTGGCAGCGGCGGAGGAGGCCTTTCGAGACGAAGATCAATCCGCCCGGCGCGGCCAGGGCGTTGACCTCCTCGGTGTCGAGCACCTGGAAGTGGTATCCGGCGTAGATCTCCGGCCGGTCCGAGTAGACGGTCACCGCGTTCCCGACGAGGTTGACATATTGGTTCAGCGGGGCGTTCTGATAGACGGGGTATTTCGACAGGATCATGGCGGCTACGGAACGGCCGATGTAATATTCCTCCTCCTCGGTGATGTCGGAGAAGCCGCTCCGCAGCTTCTGCCCGACCTCAACCACCTTTTTCGCGTCATCCGCGGTTTTCTTGACCTTGCTGAGGACGCCGCCCAATTGGCCGAACGAGGCGGGCGAGGGAGTCAGTAACGCTCCGACCATGACCAGGATGCCCAAAATCCGTGAAGCCTGGGTTTTCATTTGACACCTCGAAAATCGCCCAAGAGGCCTTTTTTGAGGAAATCCTCGATCTGGGCCAGGCTGACCTTGATCAGGAGCATGGCCTCCACGGCTGCGAAATTCGCTTCGGCGTGCTTGGCCCGGTAGCTGTCCTCGACCTGTTTGTTAAAGCCCTTAGCGGCCAGGGCAACCTCGGAGGCCGTCGCCTGCGTCTTCATGTCCTTGTTCGCCGCCGTGAGCGCGAATTTCGACGTCCCGACGGCGCTCGAATGGACCCAGCCGACGAGGCCGGCGGTCGTCTTGACCTGGATCCAGCCGTTCGCCTCGCTCATTTTCTCGAGCTTGTCGCCGGCCTTGAGGGCGACGACCGTCGGGGCGAAGAACTGCGGGTTTTTCCGCAGCTGGGTCGTCTGGATCTTGACCACGACGATGTCCGCCGCCGCGATCGCCAACGCGACGATCAGCGCCGCGAGAAGGACGACGAGGGTCCTCGGCTTTTTCATGAACGCCTCCTTTCTGAGGTCTGACTTATCGTAAACCAAACGCCGCCCCGGCTTCAAGGAGCTTGTCTTTGATCAGGCTGTTGCGTTTGACGGGCTTGTCGTTCTTGATGGCGATATAGAGGGCCTTGTAGGAGCCGATGATGATGCTCAATTTCTTGGCCCGCGTCAGGGCCGTGTAAAAAAGATTTCGCTGAAGCATGATGAAATGCTGGGTGAGGAGGGGCATGACCACGGCCTGATATTCGCTGCCCTGGGCCTTGTGGACAGAGATGGCGTAGGCCAAGGTGATGTCGTCCAGGTCGTCCTTCTCGTAAAAGACCGGACGGCCGTCGAAATGGACGATGACCCGGTAGCGCGATTTGTCGATATGGACGACGGTCCCGATGTCGCCGTTGAAGACGTCCTTTTCGTAGTCGTTCCTGACCTGCATGACCTTGTCGCGGAGCCGGATCTCGCGGCTCCCGATCCAGATGCCGTCCGAGGACCCGTTGAGCCTTTTCTGGAGCTCGGCATTCAGCCGGTCCACGCCGACGACGCCTTTATACATCGGGCTGATGACCTGGATCTCGGGCGAGATCGCGGGCAGACCCAGTTTTTTCGGAATGCTGTAGCCGCAGAGATCGAGGATCATTTTCAAGACCTTCTGCGGATCCTCCTGATGAAGAAAATAGAAATCGGAGCTCTTGTCCTCCCGCGGCGGGTAGATGATCGACTGCCCCTGGTTGATCCGATGGGCGTTGGAGACGATGAGGCTGTTGCGGTCCTGGCGGAAGATCTGGTCGAGGCGGACGACGCTCACCTGCCCGGATTCGATGAGGTCGCGGAGGAGAGTCCCCGGCCCCAGGGCCGGCAGCTGGTCCTTATCCCCGACCACGATCAAGCGCATCGACGGCGGGATGGCCTTGATCAGGGCGTGCATGAGCGCCAAATCGACCATGGAGAATTCGTCGATAATGATCGCATCCCCCGCCAAAGGGTGGAGTTCGGTGCGGCGAAACGCGTTCAGCTTGGGATTGAACTCGAGCGTCCGGTGGATGGTCTTGGCCTCTTTGCCCGTCGTCTCCGTCAGCCGCTTGGCCGCCCGGCCCGTCGGCGCGGCAAGGAGGACCTTCCGTCCCCACTTGTCGAAGACCGCGGTCACCGCCTTGACGATGGTCGTCTTGCCGGTGCCGGGTCCGCCCGTGATGACGAGGATCTTTTTTTGGAAGCTCTCCCGGATGGCCGTTTTCTGCAGCTCCGAGAATTCGAGCTTGAGCTCTTTTTCGACCTCGGCGACGACCTGATCGACATCGAACGGCGGCTGAACGAAGGAGGACCGGGCCAGAGTCTGAATGGACCGGACGACCTCCTCCTGGGCGTGGAAGAAGAACGGCCGGTAGACGGCCGTGTCCGCGGCCAGCGGCTCGGCGACGACATGCTTCTTGGTCTTCAGGGAGTCGAGAGCTTCGCGGACCTTGTCCTCGTCCGCGCCGATTTCGTCCCGGCAGCGGACGATGAGTTCGCTCTCGTAAGAAAAAACATGGCCCTGTTCGTTGTCCTTTTCGAGAAGATAGAGGAGGAACGCCCGGGCCCTCTCCAGGGAGGCCGGGTCCATCCCGAGCTTCAGGGCGATCTGATCGGCGGTCTTGAAGCCGATGCCCCAAATATCGAGGCAGAGCTGATAGGGATTCGCCTTCAGGACGTGGTAGGACTTCTGCCCGTAGTGGCGGTAGATCTTCGTCGCCAGGCTCGTCGAGACGTTGTGCTGTTGGAGGAAAATGATGAGGTCCCGGATCTCCTGGTGCTGCTCCCACGATCTCTTGATCTCGCCCAGCTTGACCGCGCCGACCCCTTCCACCTCTTTCATCCGGTCCGGCTCATGGGAGAGGATGTCGAGCGTCCGCTCGCCGAACTCTTTGACGATCCGCTTGGCCAGGACCGGCCCGATGCCCTTGATCAGCCCGCAGGAGAGGAACTTTTCGATGCCCTTAGCGCTCGAAGGAAGGACGGGGACGAAGTGATCGACCTTGAACTGGAGTCCGAACTTCGGATTGTTCTCCCATTTTCCCGTGACCGTCAGCCTCTCCCCCGGCGACAGCGGCGGGAAATTCCCGATGATGACCTTGGTCTCCCCGCTCTCGACGGAGAACTTGAGGACCGAGTAGCCGTTCTCGGGATTGAAAAAGAGGATCTGCTCGATCGTGCCTTCGATCTGTTCCGGCATTTTCTCCATCTTATTTTATTTCACCCGAACGGTCAATAAAGGCTCGCGACAGGGCGAGGACCGATAGTCGCCGAGGCGACATGATCGCCCTCCGGCTCCCTGGGGAACCAGTCCCGTCGGTTCCCCCCGTCGGACAAGCCGACGGGGCCCCCCTCCGCTATGGGAGCCTTGGGAGCGATCCCGCCGCCTCGGCTTAATTTTTAGCGCCGTCCGCAAAACGCGATTTTAGAGATCCCCTTGGCGCTTTTTTTCTTCGCCTTTAATCAGCTGGGGCGAGGGGGCATGCCGCCCGGAACCCCCTCCAACATATCTATTAATTGCGAGCGAAGAAGCGGGCAAGCTCTAATTGGAAAAGAACAGAACGACAAGATTGGGGAACGGGTGGGCGACCATGGAGGGTTTACCTTGAAAATAGCCATATGCCGATATATCGCGTTCAAAAAAATGGCTATTTTCATCCGTTGCGGGTGACCGGAGGTCATGACGATTAGCCTTTCCGAGTCGTCCTTCGAGGGCAGCCGATCCGGAAGAGATCGGCCGGCGAAGCATGTTTGACGTCCCGGCCAACCCCCGTAATTAAGAAGCCGGGACGGAGTTCTGAGCCGCCGAGAAGGACGGTGAGGAAACGGCGTGAAAAACCCGAGTTGGGAGCGAAGCCGTTTCCCGATCTTGTCTGTGGTACTGCGATGAGAAGAGTATTCGCCTGCTTCGAGCGAGCGGCGTCCTCCGAGCCCCCCGTGTTGACCGTCCACCCTTTTCATGCTACGTTTCAAACGTGAAATTCCTCCGCCTCGCGACGAATTCGCTTCTGAGCGGCCTGTTTTTCTCTCTCCTGCTCGCGATCCTCATCGCGGACCTCAACATCAACCTGGCCTTCAAACTGTCCGTCCTGATCAAGCTCACGGTCTTCCTGATGTTCAGCTACGGCCTGCTGGCTTCCCTCCTCTGCCTTCTCGTGGCCTCGGTCCATCGCTTTTTCACCGGGAAAAAGACGTCGCCGGATTTCATCGCCCCCTCGTTCCTGACCCTCAGTTTCTCCCTGCTCCTCCTCCTGTTCCTCGTTGTCTTCCGGGAGAATTTCACCTACTTCCTGTCCTTTTTCGTCCCCGGCCTGAAATCTATGTTGAAGATCCAAATGATGGTCTTTTTCGTGCTGGCCGTCGCCGGGCTGGTCCTCCACTATCAATACCACCACCGGAAGGCCCGCCGGTTCACCTTCGGCCTCTTTTTCGCCTTTCTCGGACTCGCCCTTGGCTTCGCCTTTTGGATTCGGCTGAACTACCATCCGGCCCAGAACGCGGTCAAGCTGAGCAGCCTGGAGCCCAAAAAGATCGGACGGAAGGTCACCCTCCTCAGCTTTGAAGGCCTCAGCCTGGACTTCCTTCTCCCCCTGACCAACGAGCGCAAGCTTCCCAATTTTTCCTGGCTCATGGAAAGCGGCTGTTGGGGCCGATTGAAGGGATTCACTCCGAGCGATCCCTTCGTCCTCGAGAGGACCTTCGCCACCGGCAAGCTGCCCGGAAAGCATCGCCAGATCTCCGCGGTCCGATACCGGATCCCGGGAATGAGCGATCCTCTCGAAGTCGTGCCTCGCTTCATCCTCTTCCGGCAATTGAGCCGGATCGGGCTTCTGCAAATAGCCCCGACGGGATTTCCGCCGGCGGTCAAGGATCTCTGGACGATCTTCGCGGATTTTCAAGCTTCGGTCGTGAAAAGCGAACGGGCCGCGTCCGCCCCGGCGGAGGGTCCGACGAAGGCCAAATCGGACAAGCTGTTCGCGGCGTTCTATAAAGATTTTCTCGCGGACACGAGCGAGCCTTTCGGCCGGGTCAAACGGGCGTTCACCCTGGACGCGGAGACCGAGGAAGACGCGTTCCAGGCGAGAGCTCAGATCAATCCGCAGTTATTCTCGCTGTCCTTGGACGGAGCGGGCATCGCCGAGATGTATTTTTACAAATACAGCTTCCCCGACTCCTTCGGCGATATCCGTCAGGAAGAGATCCAGAAGAACGGAACGGTCATCGAGAAGTATTACCAATTCTACGACCAGATCATCGGCAAGTATCTCGCCTCTCTGAAAGAGGACGAACTGCTCATCGTCTTTTCCCCCTTCGGCACCGAGCCTCTGCCTTTTTGGAAACGGATCCTCGAATGGATGCTGGGGAACACGGACGTCTCTTCCTATCACGAGCAGGCCCCGGACGGCGTCGTCTTCGTCCAGGGCAGAGGGATCGTCCGCGGCAAGGCCATCGACGCCATCCGGCTCGTCGACCTCGCCCCGACGATCCTTTATTTCGTCGGCCTGCCCGTGGGCAAGGACATGGACGGCCTGGTCCGGGGGATCTTTTTCGAACGGGAATTCGCGGACGAGAATCCGGTCTTAACGATCTCTTCGTATGAGGACGTGGCGATCAAAAGATGATCGTTCGCGGACCTGATCCCGCGGAGGATCAGTGGATGACTTTGAGCATCCGGCCCCAGCGGGCTTTCGGCAGGAAACTGACCAGCTTTTTCAGCCGGTCCTTGAGGCTCGTTTTCTGATAGGCGTCCTTTTCGGCGTTGTAGGAAAAGTAGATCACCCAGGGCCGTCCTTTGATGTTCGTCATCGGCAGGAATCCCCAAGAGCGCGAATCCGCGCTGTTGTCCCGATTGTCGCCCATGGCAAAGACATGCCCGGAGGGGATCGTGACGGGTCCGAAGTTGTCGCGGATCGTGTCGTCGTAATGGTAATAGTCGTTCTTGGCGATGACCTGGTTGTCGTTGTGAACCTTGTATTTTTCCTCGAGCGGCTGATCGTTGATGTAGATCTGCTTGTTCTTGATCTCCAGGGTCTCGCCGGGCAGGCCGATGACTCGCTTGACGAAATCCTTGGTCAGATCATTGGGGTATTTAAAGACGATGATGTCCTGCCGGCGGATGGGCTTGTGAGGCAGGATCGTCTCCTCGATGGGCGAGATGGTGTTGGCGTAGACCAGCTTGTTGACCAGCAGGAAATCCCCGATGAGGAGCGTCGGCTCCATGGAGCCGGTGGGGATCTGGAAGGCCTGGACGACGAAGGTCATGACGAAGAAGACGAACACGGCCGTTTCGGCGATGAGCTCGAAGTATTCGCGGAAGAGGCTCTTCTCCCGCTTCTTTTTTTCCCGGACTTTGGCCTGTTCTTCGTTCATCGGTCACCTAAAAGAGGGATACTATAGCCTAAAAGCGGAAAATCATCAATATCCAAATCCAAAACAAGGCCGATTTAATTTCGTCGACGAATTCCTGTATACTGAATCCATGAATTTCACCCTCTTCGGCTATCCGAAGGCCGGCAAGACCACCTTATTTAATATTCTCACGGGCGCCCACGCCGAGATCACCGCCTACGAGGACGGCCGACGGGAGCCGAACGAAAGGATGTGTCCCCTCCCCGACGCCCGGCTGGACGGGCTCGGTGGAATGTATCCCGAAAAGAAGAAGATCGCCGCGGCGCTCGATTTCATCGACCTGGCCGGCATCTCCTACGGCGAAGTCAAGACCAGCGTTTTCCTCAACGCCCTGCGGAAGGCGGACGGCCTCATCCACGTTGTCCGCGGCTTCCACGACGCCCAGATCCCGCACGCCAAGCCGGCGATCGCTCCGAAGGACGACATCCGGACGATGGAGGAGGAGCTGCTCCTGGCCGACCTGATCTCGATCGAAGCCCGTCTGGAGCGGCTCGAAAAGGACCTGAAAAAGGCCAAGAATCCCGAGGGCGAGAAGGAACGCGATATCCTCGCCCGCCTTCATCAGCATCTCGGCGACGGCCGGCCCCTCCGGGAATTCGCCTTGACCGAGCCCGAGGAAAAACAGCTCAAGGCCTTCGCTTTCCTCAGCCAGAAGCCGATCCTCCATGTGATCAACGCCGACGAGTCCGATATCGGCCGCCTTCATGACCTGGAACGGGACCACGCCCCGGGCCGGAAGGGCGCCGCCGTCCTCGCTTTCTGCGGGAAGATCGAGCGGGAGATCCTCGAGATCGAGAACGAGGAGGACAAACGCGTCTTTCAGGCGGAATACGGTCTGTCCGAGCCGACGCCGGGCCGTTTTTTCCCGGCCGCCCTCGGGCTCATGGAGACGATCTTCTTTTACACGGTCGGGAAGGACGAGGTCCGAGCCTGGCCGATCCGCCGCCATTCCACGGCCCTCAAGGCCGCCGGCGCGATCCATTCGGACATCGAAAAAGGATTCATCCGGGCCGAGGTCATTCCCTACGAGGTCCTGCTCCCTCTGGGCTCGCTCCACGCGGCCAAAGAGAAGGGGGCCATCCGCCTCGAAGGCAAGGAGGGTATCGTCCGTGACGGCGACGTCATTTACTTCCGGTTCGCTCCATGAGAACGCCCTTCTCCATCGTCTCGTCCGATCCGTCGTCTTCGGCCCGGGCGGGAATCATCCCCACGCCGCACGGCCCGATCGAGACTCCCGCCTTCGCCCCGGTCGCGAGCCAAGGGGCGGTCAAGGCCCTCTCCCATAAGGAGATTGAGGCCCTCGGCGCGCAGTTCCTCCTCGCGAACTCCTACCATTTGTTCCTCCGGCCCGGCCTCGACGCCGTCCGGGTCATGGGCGGTCTGCATAAATTCATCTCCTGGCCCAAGCCGATCCTGACCGACAGCGGAGGCTTTCAAATCTACAGCATGTCTCCCCTGGCCAAGGTCAAGTGGGACGGGGTGTCCTTCGCTTCCCACCTCGACGGGACGAAATATTTCCTGACGCCCGAGGACGTCGTGGACATCCAGATGGGACTTGGTTCGGACATCATGATGGTCTTGGACTACTTCGTCCCCTACCCTTCGCCCGACGATAAGGTCAAGGATTCCGTGGCGACCACGAGCCGGTGGGCGAAGCGCGCGCGGGAACACTTCCGGAAGAAAGAGTCCCCCTCGCTGCTGTGGGGCATCACCCAGGGCGGCGTCACATGGGAACCGCGGAGACAGAGCACGGAAGAGCTCCTCGCCCTGAACTTCGACGGATACGCCATCGGCGGTCTGGGCCTCGGCGAGGCGAAAACCCAGCTCTTCGAGATCCTGGAGCGAAGCGACGGCCTTCTGCCCAAAACCAAACCGCGCTACCTCATGGGGATGGGCTATATCCAAGATGTTCTCGAGGCCGTCGAAAGAGGGGTGGACCTGTTCGATTGCGTGCTCCCCACCCGCAACGCCCGCAACGGCATGCTCTTCACCGGCCGCGGTCCGCTCGTCATCAAGAACCGGAAGTACGCCCGGGACGAACGGCCGGTGGACGAGGACTGCGCCTGTTACACCTGCCGGACCCATTCCCGGGCCTACCTGCGCCATCTCTTCGAACGTCAGGAGATCGGCTCGGCCGTCCTCAATTCCATCCACAATCTCCACTTTTATCTTGACAACTTTCGTAAAATACGGCAATCTATACATTTAAATTCGTTCAAATCGCTCAAAGAAAGCATTTTGAATAAATTAAAGGATGGCACATCATGATTCTAGGCGTATTTCTCTCCCTCGCCCCGCAAGCGGGCGCCCAGCCCGGCCGGCCGGCGGGCCCCCAGGGAAATTTCCTGACGGCCCTCGTTCCTTTCATCCTCGTCTTCGTCATCTTCTATCTGCTCATCATCATGCCTCAGCGCAAGAAGCAGAAGAAACACCTGGAGATGGTCGAGAACCTGAAGCCCGGCAGCCGGATCATCACGACCGGCGGCATCTACGGCACGGTCATGGGCGTTCAGAAGGACCGCATCGAGCTCAAGGTCGCGGCCAACGTCAAGATCGACATCACCAAAAGCGCCATCGGCGTCATTCTCGCCTCCGAGACCGCTCCCGAAAAAACAGAATAAGTCTGCGAATTCTCTAGGATAAGGGTCATCATGAAAAAAGGACTGCGCTGGAAAATCCTGCTGACCGCCGTCATCCTGATCGGGGCGCTCGTCATCTCCTATCCGATCAAGGAAAAGATCAAGCTCGGGCTGGACCTCAAAGGCGGCATCCATCTGGTGATGCAGGTCATGACCGACGACGCCGTGACCATGGAGACCGACCAAGAGATCCTCCGGCT